>Ga0193713_1000384_pt1 | contig 14979 bp, 11 predicted proteins | sample H3a2metaG_FD_143054 | JGI IMG/M metagenome (GOLD analysis project Ga0193713, IMG submission 143054) | Soil microbial communities from a riparian zone of the East river system, Colorado, United States - H3a2 | ecosystem: Environmental > Terrestrial > Soil > Riparian zone | place: USA: East River... | reverse complement strand
GTTCCGATACCGCGTGCGCGCCCATGAGAGATACAACTTTTCGCGCGCGCGCGTGAGACCCACGTAACACAATCGTCGCTCCTCTTCCACGCCGCCCGGCTCGGTCACGGTGCGGCTCAGCGGGAAGAGTCCGTCCTCGAGCCCCGCCAACGCCACCACCGGCCACTCGAGTCCCTTGGCCATGTGCGCCGTCAGGAGCGTCACGCCCGCCGTCCCCTGCTCCTCGTCGACCGCCATGACGAGGGCCGCCTGCGTGAGGTAACGCTCCACCGGCGTCCCGCCGCCCTCGGCCGCCACGACCGGATCCTGCACTTCCGCCCACGCGGCCGCCCCGGCGATCAGCTCGCGCACGTTCTCGATTCGCTCGATCCCCTCCGCGCCCTCCTCGGCGAGGTACTGCTCGTAGCCCGTTGCGGCCAGCACCGCCTCGAGCACCGTGGCGGGGTCGGCGTGCCCCCCGGCGTCTCGCAGCCGGTCCACGAGCGCCGCCACTCCAAGGAAGGCGTCCCGCACATTGGGCCGCAGCTCCGCCACCCGCGCCGCCCCCCGCGCGACCTCCAGCAGCGGCTTCCGCCAGGTCACCGCCGCCTGCACCAGCAGGGCCAGTGAGGCGTCCCCGATGCCGCGGCGGGGAACATTCACAATCCGCAGGAAGGCTTCGTCGTCCGCGGGATTCGCGATCAGACGGAGGTACGCGAGGAGATCTTTCACCTCGCGCCGTTCGTAGAAACTCACGGCGCCGACCAGGCGGTACGGAATGCCCCGGAACCGGAACGCCTCTTCCAGGGGGCGTGACTGGGCATTGGTCCTATAGAGGATGGCCATCCCTTCGTAGGGGATGTCTCCATCGGCCGCGAGCCGCGAAAACTCCGCCGCGAGCCACTCGGCTTCGTCACGCTCGTCGGCAGCGGTCAACAGGGTGACCAGGTCGCCCCCCTTTTTCGCCGTGAAGAGCGTCTTCCCCAGGCGGGCGGCGTTCTCGGCGATGACGCCGTTCGCGGCATCGAGGATGACCTGCGTGGAGCGGTAGTTCTGCTCCAGCTTGATGAGCGTCGTCCCGGGGAAATCGTTTTGGAACGCGAGCATGTGTCGCACGTCGGCGCCGCGCCAACCATAAATGGCCTGGTCGTCGTCGCCGACGACGCAGAGGTTGCCGTGGCGGCGCGCGAGCTGCTTGACGAGCAGGTACTGCGCGGCGTTGGTGTCCTGGAACTCGTCCACCAGGACGTGCTGAAAGCGGTCTTGCCAATAGGCCAGGCGTTCGGGGTGTTCGCGAAACAGGGCGAGCGGATGGAGCAGGAGATCGTCGAAGTCCATCGCGTTCGCCTGCTTCAGCGCGGGGCCGAGCGCCTGGAACACATCGGCGGCGACACGCGTGAGGGGACTGTCCGCCTGGCCGCCCAGCTCCTCGGGCAGCAGCATGCGGTTCTTGGCGCCCGAAATGATGCCCTGCAGAGCGCGCGGTGGATACGCTTTGGGCGAGACGCCGCGCTGCTCGAGCAATCGCCTGATCAAGGCCTGCTGATCGTCCACGTCGTAGATCGTGAAATTCGGCCCGAAGCCGAGCAGCGGCGCCTCGCGGCGCAGCAGCCGCGCGGACAGGGAGTGAAAGGTGCCGATCCAGAGGCCGCGCGGGTCGGCGCCGAGTAACGTCCCCACGCGGCTGCGCATCTCGGCGGCGGCCTTGTTGGTGAACGTGACGGCGAAGATGCGCTGCGGAGCGACGCCGTGCGCCTTGATGAGGTTCGCGATGCGCGCGGTCAGGACGCGCGTCTTTCCCGATCCGGCGCCGGCAAGCACGAGGAGGGGCCCGCCTGGATGCTCCACCGCCGCCTGTTGGGCGGCGTTCAAGGCCAGCGTCATTTCGCGCCGGGGAACTCGAGCACGAACACCGAGCCCTTGCCGCCCTCGCCGGGATGGAACGACACCCGGCCGCCGTGCTGCTGCTCCACGATGCGGCGGGCCAGCGCCAGACCGATCCCCCACCCTCCGGTCTTGGTCGAGACGCCGGGCTCGAAGAGCTGGCCGCGCATGTCGGCGGGCACACCCGGGCCGTCGTCCGAGACGGCGACGCGCGTCCCGCGGTCGGTCCCGTCGACCACCACCTCGATCCGGCCGCCGCGCCCGCTGAGCGCGTCGATCGCGTTCTTCACCACCACCTCCAGTGCCCACTCCAGCAACACGGGGTCACCTGTCGCCGTCGGCCCGACCCCCGGAGACACGAGCGTGATCGAAACGGTGTTCGCGAGGGTCGGCAACCGCGGCCGAAAGTAGCCCACGACCCGCTCCGCCACGGCTCCGAGGCCGACGGGCTCGCGTCGCGCGGGGCGGCCGATGCGCTCGAAGCGCTTCGCGACGCGCTCCAGGCGTTCGGCGTCGGCCTGAAGATGCTTCACCAGCTCCCCGCCCGGCGTACCCGGATTCTCCCGCAGGTAATCAATCCAACCCGTGAGGCTCATCAGCGGCGTGCCGAGCTGATGGGCCGATTCGCGCGCCATCGCCACCCACAGCCGGTCCCGCGCGGCCCCGACCCGCGTTCCTGTGCCCCAAGCAGCCAGCAGCGCGAGGCACAGGAACACGACTGCCTGGAGCGCCGCGAGCCCCGTGAACCGCCGGGCCGCCGGCAGGGCGCCATAGTGAATCGTGCCGACGCCGGGCTGCACCAGCGGCTCGTTGATGCGATCGAGTTGGGCGATCCAGGCGCGACGCTCGCTGTCACTGGCCGTGCTGTCGAAGGGCGCGTTGTCGAGCGCAGTGATGCGGCCCGTGGGATCGGTAACGGCGATGGGGATGCCGAGGCGACGCACCTCGCCCGCGAGATCCAGCAAGGCGTCGGCGGCGGCGCCTTCGTGCGGATCGTTCAGCCCCGCGAACACTCGACCGAAGAGACGGCTCGTTTCGCGGGCGTCGTCCTGCAGGTGGCGCGCCACGATCCAGGCGTAGCCGACGGAGAGGGCGCCGAACAGCAGCGCGAAGCCGACAAGCGCGGCAGGGCCGGCCCGTCGGAGCAGGTCCCTAGCCGCCACCGAACCGGTCGGCGCCAAAGTAGGGCGTGAGTGCCTGCGGCAGGGTGACGGAGCCGTCGGGCTGCTGGCGCGCCTCAAGCAGCGCCGCGATGGTGCGCGGCAGCGCCAGACCCGAGGCGTTCAGCGTGTGCACGAACTCCGGTTTCTCCCCCGCCCGGGGGCGGCACCGGATGTTGGCGCGACGGGCCTGGTAGTCGGTGAACGTGCTGGAGCTCGATACCTCGAGCCACTGCCCTACGCCCGGCGCCCACACCTCGAGGTCGTAGGTCTTGGCCCCGGCGAAGCCGAGGTCTCCCGTCGCGAGCAGCACGACGCGATAGGGCAGCTCGAGGCGGCGCAGCACCTCTTCGGCATGTCCAGTGAGCTTTTCGTGCTCGGCGGGTGAGTCGGCCCCGCGGCAGAAACGTACCAGCTCCACTTTGTCGAACTGATGGACGCGCAACAACCCGCGCGTGTCCTTCCCCGCCGCGCCGGCCTCCCGACGAAAGCAGGGCGTGTACGCGACGTAGCCCTTGGGCAACGCGGCCCCATCGAGAATCTCGTCGCGGTGCAGGTTCGTGACCGGCACCTCGGCCGTCGGCACGAGAAAGAGATCGTCGGTCTGGATGCGATACGCGTCGTCTTCGAACTTCGGCAGTTGGCCCGTGCCGGTCATCGCTTCGCGCCGCACGACAAACGGGGGCTCGACCTCCGTGTACCCGTGCTCCCGCGAGTGCAGATCGAGCATGAAGTTGATGAGCGCCCGCGCGAGACGGGCGCCGGCGCCCACCAGCACCGGGAACCCCGAGCCCGCGAGCTTCGCGCCCCGCGCCAGATCGAGAATGCCGAGCCGCTCGCCGATCTCCCAGTGCGGCTGCCCGCCTTTGGGCGCCGGCGTGCCCCAGCTCCGTACGACGGCATTGTTGCTCGCATCGCCGTCGGGCACTTCGGGGAGCGGGATATTTGGGACGAAGAGCGTCTTCGCTTCGAGCACCGATTCGATCTGGCGCAGCTCCGACTCGAGCGACGTGACGCGCGATCCCAATTCACGGCGGGCGGCCGTCGTCGCCTCGGGCAACCCACCCTGCGACTTCGCGGTGAGCGCGTCGGCCTTCGCCGCATCGTTGCGCTCGGCCTTGAGCTGATCGACCTGTCCGGTGAGGGCACGGCGCTTCATGTCGAGCGCCTCGATCTCGTCGAGCAAGCGGATGAGCGCCGCGTCACCGCGTCGCGCCAGCCCCGCCCGCACCTGAGCGGGCGAGGCGCGCAGCAGCTTCAGATCAATCACGGCTCAGCGGCGCGGGATGCCGGGCTCGAGGCCGCGATACCCGCAGTTGTCGTTGACGAGGATTTGGAAATCGATCCGCCGCGACGCCGTGTCCACGGTGAGGATCTGGATCTTGGCGTAGTAGACCGCGGGGATCTGCGTGTCGCACGTCGCCTGGCGCGAGTGCACGATGGCGCGGCCGCCGACGTCGACCGTCACCGCGCTGTCGAGCTGGAAGCCGCCGCTCGGCGCGATGCGAATCGAGTCGAAGGGCAGCGTGGTGGTCATGACGCCCGAGTTACGTCCCAGCCGCAGCGCCCCCGTCGGTTTCAGGACGGGCCGATACGCGCTGTCGAGATCGATCGCAAAGTCGAAGGGGTCCCCATTTTGGATGAGCACCACCCGCGGGAGCGACACGAAGTTCCCCAGCCAGTACGCCGAGGGCGCCTGAGGCGGGGTACCGCTCAGCGCGTACAGCGAGACGGTGTCCACGGCGTTCTCGAGTTGGGCTTTGGGCAGGGGGAAGGCGTCGCCGCAGGCAGCCGCGAAGGCAAGGGTCGGGAGCAACAGAAGAGGAAGAGGGCGCATGGGGTGCCCCCAAATTACCCCGCAGCGTCCGAGTGGGTCAACCCACGGTGGCTGCTTGACTTCGCCAGAGCCGAACCCTACGTTGCCGGTCCCTATGGCGACAATCCGCGACGTGGTGGAGGCGCTCAGCCGACGCACTGGCGTGGACGCGGTCGTGGTGGTCGGCCGCGACGGCCTCCCCATCGACTCCCGCACCGCCAACGGCCTGGACCCGGAGGGCGTTGCGGCCCTCCTCCCCTCCGTCATCAACCAAATGACGCAGTTGGGCGACGCGGGCGGCCGGGGCGACTTCGGGACGGCGGTGCTGGAGTTCGGACGCGGCCTGGCCGTCGTCGCGGTCCTGAATGCGGATGCCCTCCTCGTGGTCCTGGTGCAGCCGGCCACCAATGTCGGCGCTTTGCTCTTCGACCTGCGCCGACACCGGTCGGCCATCGCCGGCCTGCTCTGAGCGGGAGCCCGCCGTATGGCGACCTCCCCGCGGCATCTCCTCGTGGTCGATGACGAACCCCACATCGGCCTCGTACTCCGCCCGTACCTGGAGCAGCTCGGGTACCGCGTGAGTTTCGCGCGCTCGCTCGCCGAAGCGCGCGCCGTGGTGAACGCCGCGACGCCCGACGGCATGCTGCTCGACTTGCACCTGCCCGACGGCTCGGGCCTCGATTTCCTGCGTGACTTGCGCGCCAAGGACGCCACGGCCCGCCTGCCGATCCTGGTGCTGACCGCCGAGGGGGAGGAGCGGGTGCTGCGCGAGGCGCGACGGCTCGGCGCGGCCCTCGTCACCAAACCCTTCAGCCCGACCAAGCTCAGCCAGCGCATTGCGACGATGTTCGGTGACCTCCCGGTCCCCGAGGACGAAGCGTCGTGAGCACCTGGGCCGCGATCCTCGCGGGCGGGTCGGGCACTCGCTTCTGGCCGCTCTCGACCAGCGAGCGCCCCAAGCAGCTGCTGCCGCTCGTCGGCGACCGCCCCCTCCTCGCGCAGGCGGTGGCGCGGCTCAAGGGGCTCGTGCCTCCGGAGCGAACCCTCATCCTCACGGGACCGTTCCTCGTGGACCGCGTCGCCGCCACGGTGCCGGAGATACCGCGCGCGAATGTGTTCGCCGAGCCGCGCGCCGCGTCCACCGCCCCCGCGCTCGCGTGGGCCGCCCACTGGATCGCGAAGCACGATCCCGGCGGCCAAATGCTGTCGCTCCACGCCGACTGGGCCGTCGGCGATGACCGCGCCTTCCGCGCCGCCGCGACGCATGCGCTCGACGTCGCGGCGCAGCACGACGTACTGGTCACGGTCGGCGTCAAGCCCACGCGCAGCGAGACCGGCTACGGGTACATCGTCCCGGGCAAGCCGATCGGGAGCGGGCGCCGCGTGCAGCGCTTCATCGAGAAGCCGAGCCCTGCGCGCGCCGCGCTGCTGCGACGCCGGGGCGCGCTGTGGAACACCGGCCTGTTCGCCTGGGGCGTCGCGCGCTTCCTCGGCGAAGCCGGCGCCTACGCGCGCGAGCTGACCGCCGGATGGGCCGCGCTCTCCGCCGGAGACGTGCCGCGCTTTTTCGCCGCCGTCACGCCGGTCGCGGTGGACGTCGCCATCCTCGAGCGCACCAAACGCCTCGCCGTGGTCACGGGCGCGTTCGCCTGGGACGACATCGGGTCGTGGGACGCGCTGCTCCGCATCCGCAAGCCCGACGCTCGCGGCAACGTGACGGTGGGCAACGTCACGCTCGGCGACGATGTCCGCCGCTCGGTGATCTGGTCGGAGAACGAGCACGTGGCCGTCGTGGGAGTGCAAGACACCGTCGTGGTGCGCGCCAACGGGTACACGCTCGTTATGCCGACGGGCCAATCGCAGCGCCTCAAGGCGCTGGTGCAGGACCTGTGAGCCACGCCCTCTATTTGCTCGACCCCGATCCGGCGCCGGCGTGGGCGCCGTTCGCCGGGGTTCGGCCGCTGTGCGAGCTGCGCGCCGGCGCGCACCTCGTGCGCGAGCGGTGGGAGAGCTTCGTCGGCGCCGAGGCGACCGCGATCTTCGCGCTGCCCCACTTGGCCGGGTTCCCCGAACCAGGCGTACCGCGCGTGGAGGCGCGCCGCTCGGTCAACGGCCCCGCCGTGATCGGGTCGTCGACGTTCGCCCCCCGGGGACTCGCACCCCACCTCCCCGACGCGCCAACTCGCCTCACCCACGCCGGGATCACGGTCGGCTGGGCCGTGCCGGCCGGCGCCACGTGGACGGGGCCCTTGCCCCAGGCGCAGGCGGTCGAGGTCGAGGGGATGGTGCTGCGCGGCGTATACGATCTCGTGCCCGCGCTCGAGCTGCTCCTCAAGGAGGACCTGTTCGGCCTGTTGGGAGATTCCGACGCGGTGCCACGCGCCGTCGTCGTGATCGGTGACCCGGCGTGGCTCTCACTGCGCGAGGCCGCCGTCGAGCCCGGCGTCGTCTTCGATACGACGGGCGGGCCGGTGGTGCTCGAGACCGGCGTAGAGGTCAAGTCCGGGACACGGCTGGAAGGGCCGCTCTGGGTGGGTGCCAACACGCGCATCGTGGGCGGGCCGATCCGCACCTCGGCGATCGGGCCCTGGTGCGTCGTGCGCGGCGAGATGGCCACGACCGCCATTCTGGGCTACACCAACAAGTCGCACGACGGCTTTGTGGGCAGCTCGGTGCTCGGTCGCTGGGTGAATCTCGGCGCGGGGACCATCACGTCGAACTTGAAGAACACGTACGGGCCCGTGCGGCTCGACGTCGGCGACGCGAGGCTCGAGACGGGGCACACGTTCCTCGGCAGCCTAATCGGCGACCACGCCAAGACCGCCATCGGCACGCTGCTCGGCGCCGGAACCGTCGTCGGGGCGGGCGCGAACGTGTTCGGCGCGGTGCGCGCGCCGAAATACGTGCCCCCCTTTGCGTGGGGCGGCGAGGGACCGGAACGGATGAAGCGCGCCGGATTCCTCGAGACCGTCGAGCGCGTGTTCCCCCGGCGGCAAGTGGAAGTTGACCCCGCGCTGCGCGCCTATCTCGAGCGCATGTACGACTGGCTGACGCGATGACCGACTCGCAGCGCTATCGTCGGCTCGGCAAGTACGAGCTCCACACGCTCATCGGCGAGGGCGCCATGGGCATTGTGTGGAAAGCGTACGACACCGTGTTGCGGCGCTACGTAGCCTTGAAGCTCCTCGGCGCGCACTTCCGCAAGACGAAGGAGATGCAAGAACGCTTCCTCCGCGAGGCGCGGGCGGCGGGCGCCATTCAGCACCCCAACATCGTCACCGTCTACGACCTGGGCGAAGCCGACGGCCAACTGTTCATCGCGATGGAGCTGGTCGAAGGACGCGACCTGAGCGACATCATCACCCTGCGCGAGCCGATGCCGCTGGAGCGGAAGCTCGACCTCGTCATCGAGGTGCTCGACGGGCTGCACTTCGCGCACCAGCGGGGCGTCATCCATCGCGACGTGAAGCCCTCCAACGTCCGGGTCGTGCCGGACGGCCGCGTGAAGATCATGGACTTCGGGATCGCGCGCCTGCAGTCGGCCGACGCCAGCGGCTCAGGCGCGATCGTCGGCACGCCCACGTACATGGCGCCCGAGCAGATCACCAACGGCGCCATCACCCCCGCGACCGACGTCTTCGCGGTGGGGTGCATGCTGTACGAGCTGCTGTCGTTCCAAAAACCGTTCGAGGCCGAATCGGTGCACGGGGTGCTGTACCAGGTGCTGACGACGGAGCCGAAGCCGTTGCGCACCGTGGCGCCCTCCATTCCCGCAGCCCTCGAGCGCGTCGTCGGGAAGGCGATGAACAAGGTCCCCCACGAGCGCTACGAATCGGCGGGCCAGATGCAGAGTATGCTGCTCGGCATCCGGGCCGCGCTCTCCGGCGCGGGCGAGGAAACGACGCAGCGCCTCGGGATCCGTTGGACCCCGCTGCCGGGCCCGATCCTCAAGCTGGTCACGCAAGCGCCGATGAAATGGCGCATCACCGTGTTGTCCGCGCTCGCGATCGTCGTGGCCCTGCTGCTCTTCTCACCCTCCCCGCCCGCGGCCAACGAGACCGCTGTGCCGCGTGTGACGCCGCCGGGGCCTGTCGCGTCCCAGATTCCGCCGGTGTCGCTCGCGCTGAGCGCGCGGCGCGACTCCGCCTTGGCGGCGCGCGACCGTGCGTTGCAGGCGGGCGCGCTCAAGAACAATGTGCCCGCGATGGTGCTCGCCGAGACGATGTTTCAGGTGTCCGAGCAGGCGCTCGTGGCCGGCAACCAGTCGCAGGCGCTGAACGGGTACATCGCCGTGGTCGAGCAGTATCGGAAGGCACAGGACGAGGCCCGCGTCCTGCAACAGGAGGCGACGCAGATGTTGCAGCGGGTCACGCCCGTCGTCCAAGCGATCCCCGCCGGTCCCGCGGTGGCCAACGCCGCCACGTTTCTCGCGCGCGCGGATTCCCTGCTGCACCGGCAGGACTTCACCATGGCCAAGGTCGCGGCGCAGAGCGCCGAGCAGGTGGCGATCGACGCCGGGATCGCGCCGCCCAGCTCCCAGCCGGCGGATGCGCGCGGGGCCATCGAGGTGCTGCTGACGGACCTGGGGCGGGCGCTCGCAAGCGAGCGGGTCGGCAACGTGCGCGTGATCTATCCGCGCATGACCGACCAGGAGCGCGCCGGGTGGGAACGGTTCTTCCGCGATTGGGACCAGATCACGGCCAAATTCACCGTCGATCGTTTCAACGCGCGCGGTGCCGCGGCGAGCGCGGACGTGCGGGCACTGTTCGAGTACATCCCCGCCGGCGGCGGGGCGCCGCGGCAGGACCGGCGGCGGTTCGGTATGCGGTTCGAGAAGCGGGACGTGGGCTGGCGGGTCTCGACGGTGACGGAGCTGAAGTAGTTACCAGGCCCGGGCGTTTGCGGGCGGCGCGTCTGGGATTGCGAGCGAATCAGGCCGTGCCACCGGTGGACCCAGCCGGCGCAGCGTGACGGGCTTCTCGAGGTCGCCCCCCGAAATCGTGAGCTTGTCTCCCGCCAGCTTCATTCCGTACACCTGCCACACCCCATCACCCAGCGTGATCCACAGGCTGTCGCCCACCAGGCGCCAGCGCGCGACCTCGTCGCCGAACTGCGCCGAGCTGTCGCTGCGTACCACAATGTGCCGGATCTCGTCGCCCGCGTGGGCCTGCCACGTGCCGTCCAGGTGCACGCGGCCCTGCGCTACGAATAGCAGCATTCCACCGAGGAGAATCGCGCGAACTTGCATGGCCGAATGATACCCGCGTCGGGGCTGTTAGGTACGCGCGGAGGTCGGAACGGCGGTGTGCTCGTCCGAGAGCACCGCCACCTGGGGTTCCCACTGGCGCATCATCCGGATGAAGGCGGCGACGAGCTCGGTGTCGAACTCGAGCCCGGCGCGCTCGTTCAGGTAGCCGAGCACCCTCTCGAACTCCCAGGCATCGCGGTATGGGCGCTTGGTGCGCAGCGCGTCATACACGTCGCAGACGTGGACCAGCCGGCTGGCGTGGTGACACCCCCGGGGATACGCCAGGGACGGATACCCGGCGCCGTTGATCATGATGTGATGCTCGTAGGCGACCACGATGGCGAGATCGAGGTCTTCCTCGGTATCGAGGAGCAGGCGCGCGCCGGCGGCGGGGTGCCCGTTCATCAGCGCGCGCTCCTCGTCGGTCAGCTTGCCGGGCTTCGTCAGTATCTCGATAGGAATCTTGGTCTTGCCGACATCGTGGAGCAGTCCGGCGATCCCGAAGGCGCGTACGTCGCGGGCGCCGAGGCCCTGGAACTCCGCCAGCGCCATCGAGAGCACCGATACGTTCAGGGAGTGCGTGGTGGTGTACTGATCGAACTCCTTGAGCTGCAATAGCGGCAGGACGATCTGCCGGCCGCCGTGCATCGCCACCGCCAGCGAGCGCACCACCGCTTCCGCCTCGACGAGCGGGATGGCGCCGGTAGTCTGCACTTCCCGCTGCATCCACCGCAGCGTGTCGGCCTCCTCCCCGAGCGAGAAGCTGATCGTCGCCGTGGGGAGGGGCTCGGCGGTGAGATCGGTCTCGCCGCGGAGACCCACGGCGCCGAACCGAATGCTCGTGCGCCGCATCTGGCGCGACTCCGACGTGTCGATCATCGACAGGTTGATCCGGGCCAACACCTCGTCGAGGAATCCCTCAAAGTCGTCGCGGCTCACCTGGTCCTCGAACTCGAGGCGCTGGACCCCCGCCTCCGCCAGGCGCCGGCCCCAGTCCCACTCCTTGAGCTCCCGCAGCGGCAGTCGCCCGTACACCACCTCGTCGCCCAGGAACGTGAACAACGGCCGCGCCGTCTCGGCTTGGAGGTCGTGGAGCTCCTGATAGGCCGCGTCCACTGCGCGGGCGCGGGCCGGGTGCCCGTCGCGATACAACGTCATCGCGGCGAGCGCCTGGGCGAAGCTCGTGAGAAAGCGGGCGGGATCGCTCACGGGCGCGTGCCCGAGTCACCAGGATCGGTGGCGTTCCGGACCTCGGGATCCTTCGAGGAGGCGGCGAGCGCGAGAACCGCGCGGGCGCGCGGATCGGCGCTCCAGCCCGCGGCGAGCGCCATCACCGCGGCCACCAGCTCGAGCGACCGCGCCGCGAGCTTCGGCCGCCCGCGCCACGTCGTTCCGCCGTCGGCCAGGGCGAGCAGCGCTGCCAACGCGCCCGGCTGCCGGGACCGGCCCAGCACTTTGATCGCGAGCACCCGGAGCTCGGAGGGGGCGCGCGCGTCCCGCGCGACGGCGACGACGAGCGGCACGGCCGTGAGGGGGCAGTTGTCCAGCGCGGCGCTCAGCGCCAGTCGGGCCGTGCGCGGGTCGGAATCGCGCAGCGCGCCGAGCAGCGCGCGTTCGCGCTCGGCCGGCACCTTGAGCGCGAGCTTCAATGCTTCACGCCGCACGCGCGCATCGGCGTGTTCCGCGAACGGAGCGGACGAAAACCCATCCGGCAGGACCGGCAGCGCGTCGAGCACGACGAGGAGGTTACGGACGACGTACCACGGCTGCTCGCCGCGGAGCCGGGCGACGACCGCCGCCCCCATCTCCCGGGGCGCTCGCGCCAGACGGTCGAGGAGACCCCGCCGCGTTGTCCGCGACTCGGAGGTGGCGAGCGCGTCCAGCAGGGTTTCGAATGCGGGCAGCGCGAGCCGCGGCAGCAGACGGTCGAGGGTTCCGAAATCGGGCGGGTCGTGCACGGCCAGGCGGCGCACCGTGTCCGGCGCCGTGACGCGCGCCCACACGGAGGTCAGGTCAGCGCCCGCCGGGGGCGGCGGTGCGTGCTCCAGGACGTCGACCAGCGTGGCAATCCCGTCTCCCTCCATCAACCGCCCCACCGCGCGCCACGTCCCGGGGCCGAGCACGCCGACCTCGAGCCCCGTCTGGAGCAGTCGCACCGGCTCCGCGTTGTGATCCGCGTCGTCCGGCCGGGCCGCACTGCCCATCGAGGATCCGGCCATCCGCTGCAGGGCCCGGGCGTACGGATCGGGGTTCGGGTCTTCGAGGGTCCAGCCCGTCAGCAGATCATGCACCTGCTCGCGCAGGGCTTCATCCGCTTGTGGGCGCGCCTCCCCCGTTCCCTCTTCGGCGTGCGCCGCGAGTTTCGAGAGCATCCGCACCAGCGGGTCCGACACGGTTTTGTGCGATGCGTCGGCCATCGCGCGCACGATCTCGAGCACCGCATCCACCGCCAGGCCGTGGGTCGCATCGATGGCGAACTTCGTGCGCTGCGCCGAGTCTCCGCCCATTTCGATCAGCCGCCGCAGAGTGTCGGGTTGGAGCGCCCCGACCAGCTTCGACGTCCGTCGCCGCAGCGCGACCGCCTCCGCGCCGCCAGCGCCCTTCAATTCATCGGCGATTTGGAGCAGATAGCCGACGATCACCTGGTCGTAGGCGGCGTTCTTGGGGTGGCCGTCGATCGCCCGCGCGATCGCGGCGGGCTCGGCCGGGGGAGCCGCCGGGTCGTCGCCGACCGATTCCGCGACGAGCGCCGCCCGCGCCAGCCCCAACCACAGTTGCGCGCCGTGCGCGCCGCGCGCCTTGCTCCCCCCGTCGGCAGCCTGCTCCGCTGGCGGAGCATCGCTTTCGTCGAGCAGCTCGAGGCGCTCGTAGGTGAGCGAGTGCAGACGGATGTGCTCCCACGCGCGGAGGCGCTCGGGGGGCCCGAGCCCAAGCGGCTCCCCGGTTCGGTCCGCCTCGGTCGCGAGCGTGCGCAGCACGTCCGCAACTTCGGAGCCGCGGATGCCCCGGTGGAAAGTGACGGCGCCCAGGTGGTGGCGGTGGAGGCGGCCGGCCAGTTCCGCGAGGAGGGGATGCTTGGGATCGGTCGCGACGCCTTCGATCACGAGCTGCTGCCGCGCGACTCCCAGCGCGAGGGTGGGTCTTTGCTCCAGGAACTGCTCCGCCCGTCGTGTCACCCCGGCTGCGGCGGGCGCGAGCAAGGCGTGCCCCTCCGGATACATGGCGTGCTTGTGCAGGGCGATCGACAGCTCAATGAGGAAATCGGCGAGCTCCCGGGAGAGCGCCGAACGTTCCGGCGGCGACTGGGGGGGCGGCGTCGGGGAGCTCATGGAGTGCTCCATAATAAGACTCCCCCCCGTGCGCAACATCACACGGGGGGGAGCCCTAGCCGTCTAAGCGACTGTGCGCCTAGGCTTTAGTACATTCCGCCCATACCGCCGCCACCCGGCATCGGTGGAGCCTTGTCCTTCTCCTTCTTCTCCACCACGACGCACTCCGTCGTGAGGAGCAGGCCCGCGATGGACGCGGCGTTCTGCAGCGCGGTCCGGGTGACCTTGGTCGGGTCGATGACGCCGGCCGCGACCAGATCCTCGAACACCTCAGTCTGGGCGTTGTAGCCGAAGTTCTTGTCCTTCGACTCCTTCACCTTGCCGACCACGATGGCGCCTTCGGCGCCCGCGTTCTGGGCGATCGCGCGGATCGGCTCCTCAAGGGAGCGTCGCACGATCTCGATGCCGATCTTCTCGTCCTCATCGGCACCCTTGGCCTTGTCCAGCACCTTCTGGCACCACAGCAGCGCGACACCACCGCCCGGGACGATGCCTTCCTCGACCGCCGCGCGGGTCGCGTGCAACGCGTCCTCGACACGGGCCTTCTTCTCCTTCATCTCGGTCTCGGTAGCCGCCCCGACGTTCAACACGGCGACGCCGCCGGCCAGTTTGGCCAGCCGCTCCTGGAGCTTTTCCTTGTCGTAATCGGACGTGGACTTGTCGATCTGGGCCTTGATCTCGTTCTTGCGGCCTTCGATCGCGTCGTGCTTGCCCTTCCCGTCCACCAACGTCGTGTTGTCCTTGTCGATGACGATCCGCTTGGCGCGGCCAAGGTCGTTGAGGGTCGTGGTCTCCAGCTTGACGCCGACCTCATCGGAAATCACTTGACCACCCGTCAGGATGGCGATGTCGCGCAGCATTTCCTTGCGGCGATCGCCGAACCCGGGCGCCTTCACCCCGCACACCTTGAGCGTGCCGCGGAGCTTGTTGACGACCAGCGTCGCCAGGGCCTCGCCCTCGACGTCCTCCGCGACGATGAGCAGAGGCTTGCCCGCCTGCGCCACCTTCTCGAGCACCGGGAGCAAGTCCTTCATCGACGAGATCTTCTTGTCGTGAATGAGGATGAACGCATCCTCCAACACCGCCTCCATCTTCTCGGGGTCGGTGATGAAGTAGGGCGACAGGTAGCCGCGGTCGAACTGCATGCCGTCCACGGTCTCCAGCGTGGTCTCGAGGCCCTTCGCCTCTTCGACCGTGATGACGCCGTCCTTACCGACCTTGTCCATCGCTTCGGCAATCAGATTGCCGATTTCCTTGTCGTTGTTCGCGGAAATCGAGCCCACCTGGGCGATTTCCTTCCGGCCCGCGGTCGGGACGGAAATCTTCTTCAGCTCCGCCACCACAGACTCGACCGCCTTCTCAATGCCGCGCTTGAGCGACATCGGGTTGGCGCCCGCGGTGACCGACTTCAGCCCCTCACGGTAGATCGCCTGGGCCAGCACGGTCGCCGTGGTGGTGCCATCGCCGGCGAGATCGGAGGTCTTGGTCGCCACTTCCTTCACCATCTGGGCGCCCATGTTCTCGATCTCGTCCTCGAGCTCGATTTCCTTCGCGACAGTCACG
>Ga0193713_1000383_pt1 | contig 15091 bp, 17 predicted proteins | sample H3a2metaG_FD_143054 | JGI IMG/M metagenome (GOLD analysis project Ga0193713, IMG submission 143054) | Soil microbial communities from a riparian zone of the East river system, Colorado, United States - H3a2 | ecosystem: Environmental > Terrestrial > Soil > Riparian zone | place: USA: East River... | reverse complement strand
GGATGCCCGCGAGCGGATACTTGAGGCCGGGCGGAATCTGCGTGAGTTCGAGATCGACGGGCAGGATATGGCCTTTGCGCTCGCTCGCCAGCAGGACCTCCTTGGTCACGTTGTGCGAACGGACGGCCGATTCCGACACCATCAGCAGCAGGACCTTGGCCTTATCCAGGGCGTTGACGATTTCCTCGCCCCACATGGCCGCACCGTCGATGCTGCGCACGTCCATCCACAGCGGTACGCCGGCGGCGCGGAGCTTGGCCGTCAGGGCGAGGACCTTGTCGTTGTCTTCACGGGAATAGCTAACGAATACTTCTTCTTGAGCCATGCGCATCCTTGAGGTAGCCATGCAGGCTAGCCTATCGCCAACCACCTGAATAGAACGGGTAACACCGGTGCGGCCGAGTTCGTGGATCGAACCAGGAAGGCAGAAGGGGCAGTGAGGCGCCGGGGCGCCGCAAGGCAGAGATTCAGCAGTGGCAGGACGATATCACTGCATCACTTAACATAATATACATTATGCGAAGTAGGCTGTGTTGGTGGCCCGCCTTCACGCCGCCTTCTATGCCAGCACCAGAAGGCAAATATGGCCAGTGCCATGATCCCGACATAGCACCATACGCCCACCGATGCGGCTGCGCCTTCGAACCCCGCTTCGATCTTCGGGCGCCATAAACCTGCCTCAGGCTTGTAGCCTCGCAACCAATCCCCGATGTTCCATGCAGCGTGAATGCCAATGGGGACCGCAAGCCCTTGTGTAGCAATCGACGCCATGCCGAAAAGCAATGACCCGATGGCTGCACCCCATAGCGCCTGCGCCAAAGGCCAGCCGCCGGCCACATGTTCGAGCGCAAAGACAGCCGCAATCGTTGCCTGCGCACCCCACACGCCAAAAAATTCCTCCAGTCGCCGCAGTGGGTACCCATGGAATGCCAGTTCCTCCCTCGTCGCCAGGAACAGGTACCCCGTGAGCACCAGACCCGCCTGAGAGGCCGTTGGCCTCACTGCTGGTATCCAGTGAACATGTCCGGCAACGGCCACGACGAACGAGTGCAACGCTATAAGAATCAGGCCGAAGGCAAATCCAATGGCGAAAAGGCCCAGACTGTTGCCCTTGGGCATCGCGCCGACATCGCGGAGCCGGAGGCCATCCCAGCGTACAAACAGCACCGTCAGTGCATAGCTGCCAAGGCTTGCAAGAAAAGCGATCGTCAACACTTGCAATGGACCGCGCGGCCCAACGGGCAACGAGGCAGTCAATGTCAAGACAAAAGCGCAGGCAGCGAGGAAGAGCAGCACACGACCGACAGAGCGCCACTGGCTGCGCCGCTTGGTATGCATCGTGCGAAGTTAAGGACGAGTGGGCCGCTGCGGCTTCTTGGGGGCTGCCTCTGACTCGCCTTCAAGCATGCGCAGCCAGGACTTCAAGTCCTCTTCTCCGATCGTGTCGGCGACGTCGCGCTCCGCAAGGCGACCGAGCGTCTCACGGTAGCGGCGTTCCTGTGACCGCCCGCCGATCCGATCGAGCGCAGTACGCCACCAGGGCGTACGCACCAGACGCGCGGCGATCAGATCGTTTTTGTTCCCGTGGTCCATCAGCTGTTTTGATGCTCCGGGCCCGACGAAGTTCAGGCTCAGGGTAGCGCAGTCAGTGGCGCCGAACAGCTACATTTGACGTCGGCCGAATCTTACGTGGCAACCCAGTAAATGAGCCACAATTCGTAGCCAACCAGCGACAGGTACAGAAGCGCGGTGGCGACCAGAACGGGCCCGGCGATGTAGCGCCTGAACACCGGCACTCGCGCCAATACCACCAGGACGGCGACGCCCCAGGCCGTCAGGGCCAGCTTGACGAGGGCGAACTGACGGCCATCGTGATTCACAAAGACCTGCATCAACGGATTGATCTCGATCGCGCCGTGATCGAGCAGCACGAGGGTCAGGAAGGTATCGATGAGGGACAGCAGCAGCACCAGGAGTGCGGCGGCAAACCACTGTGGCGCGTGCCAGTCCACGAAGCCCAGGCTCCCTCGCTCCCCACGGCGCAGGTCGCGGCGACGAGCGCGCCAGGCGCCGGCAAGCAAAGCCTGCCAGGGTCGGGACCGCCGTTCCTGGCCGGCCCGGCGTTCGCCATCTGGGCGATCAAGGGCGCCGGGAAGATCCGCCACGGGAACGCCTGGGCAGCGGTTCAACCCGCTGCGGCTTGCTCTGGTTTGGAATCGAAGCTCTCGAGCGCGGCCGGCATGCTGGTCGCGAAGCCCTGGACGAAATCCACGCCCAGGGCGGTCATCAGGGCCTGGCCCTCCTCGCACTCCACCTGTTTGGCAACGACGTGCACACCGGCGACGCGGGCCGCCTGGGCGATGGCCGCGACCCGCGCCTGGCGGCCGCGATCTGCCACCAGATCCTGCGTCAGCGCGGGATCGAGCTTGACCAGGCGCACACCGGGCTGGAGCAGCAAGTCGATCCCCGCCTCGCTCAATGCGAAATTGTCGATGACCAGACCCGTGCCAGAGTGCTCAAGCTGTGCGGCGAACTTGGCGAACTGGCGCACGTCGCGCAGGCAGGCTTCGTGCTGCACCTCAAGGGCCAGCAGGCCCTGTGGCAGACCAGCCGACGCGACCGATTGGGCCACGAAGGCGGGGAACTTGCGATCGCTCATGGATGCGGCGGTGAGATTGACCGTAAACTGGGTCGGCTCGCCGGACCAGATTTCACTGTGCTTGGCCAGCCAGCTCGCGAGCTCGCCCAGCACGCGCCGATCAAGCGTCGGTCCCAGGCCGTGGGCTTCGGCGCTGCGGAGCAGTTCCTGCGGGGCCACGGCCGAGTTCGGCTGTCCCGCATCGCGCAGCAGGATTTCGTGGCGGCGGATGCGGATTCCAGGCTGGATGGGCGTCAGGCTCTGGCTGTGCAATTCGACCTCGAAGGAGCGTACCCGCGCAGCGACTCGCTCGGTATCGGCCGCATCGATCGCACCGGCTTCGAGAAGCGTCACCACCTGGAGGGCCTTGATCTCGGCCGTGGACGCGGACAATTCCAGTGCCGGAGGCTGCACACCCGTGGCGAGGGTGAGGCCCCATTCGCGCACCGCTCGCACCACCGGGACCGGCAGGTCGGGCGCCGAGGTACCGTTGCCCTTCAGCCAGCGGTCATCGACCACCAGCATGGCGAACCCTAAGAACTCGTGACTCTCATCGCCGGTACGCAGCAGCACCGCCGTGCGATCACGCTGGAGCGGATGGTTCACCCGGCTGGGGGCGCCCGGACCAGCGAAGCTTTCCAGCGCCATACGCATCGCCTCGCGCTCCGGGGGGCCGAGGACTTCGCCGCGATGCCAGTGGATCCGGCCGGCGGCATCGTGCAGGGATACCAGCTTGGCCCACAGGAGCGGGAGCGCTGCAACAATGCGCTGGCCGCAGGTGCCGGCTTGAAGCGGCGCTCGCGCCGCCCGCGGTGCTGGGGTGACGGCAGACAGGAACATGGAGAGGAAAGTAGCGCGGCGGGCCTGCCCGGTCTGTGACCGGGGTCTATAGATGGTCAGGAAATGAGCTGCGGCAGCCGAAAAACAGCGGTTATTGCCACTCAAAGCGATTCAGGGCCGGATTTTTCCGCACCCGGTCGGCCGGGAAAACGGTCCCGTTTGCGACCACGTAGACGCCCGGCGGGGACAGCTGGACGGCCCCGAAAGCGAGCCCCAGGTTGAAGGCGGCGTCGCTGTCGGCGAAGCGCCCGGGCTGCAGGGCTCCGGTCAGGACGATGGTCTTGTCGGGGAGCCCGGCCAGTTCGCGCGCGGTTTCGACGATCGTGTCGGTGCCATGGGTGATCAGGATCTGGGTCGCTTCACAGGCCGCGACCGCCGTGCGGATCGCCTGCCGGTCCGCCGCGGTCATTTCCAGGCTGTCTTTGCGCAGCAGCTCCGTGACCTGGGGGAGCGTCGGCAAGCGGGCGTGGCGGAGCAACTCGAGCACCATCGGCGCGCCGACCTGGTAGCCACCCTTGGCATCGAAGTACACCTTGTCGATGGTGCCACCGGTGGTGAAGACCGCGATGGTCATGGCCTATCCGGTGCCGGCATCCACCAGTGTCTCCTCGGTCGCGCCAAGATAGCGCACCACCAGGTCATCCACGTTGTCATCGGTACGCGCCAGGCGCTCATCGAGCTGATCGATCACGGCCTCCGCCGTCATGTTGCCGACGCGCCCGTCCAGTTCTTCCACAGCGACGCGCAGCAAGCTGACGATCCGCACGGCGCCGATCGCGCCAAACGCCTGCCGTGCCTGCGCGAGGGTCGCGTGCGGATCAGGGAGCAAAAGTTTCTGCAGGGTTCCATGCGCGGCGGCGGCCCAGAATTCCACCACGATGAGCAGGACCTGCTCGCGCTCGGTCAACGCCCCGGCGGGCCCGGAATCACGCTTGCGCCCGAGGGCCTCCAGCACGAAGCTGGAGATGGGGTAGATGCCGCGCCAGGTCTCAGCCATGTTTCTGTCCAATACAGGTAAAGCGAATACTATCAGAGTACTTAAGGCCGACTCTTAATGTTAAATTCATGAGCGGACGTGCCTACCCTACCGCGTCTCCCGCAGGCCCACCGGCCTTTTCCGTCCGGACCCCCGCCCCTGTCGCAAAAAGTACGTTGATCATTGCATGCAGCACGCGATATTCTCGCTCTAGGTGTATGAGGCGGAAGCCTTTAGAACGGAATAACAACCAGGGCGGCAGTGCGAGGGACGCCAGGAACGTACCGCATCAGCTCGCCGAGCCGCCGGGATCAAAGCCATGGACATTACTCTTTCTTACCGACTTGAAGCGGCCGTCACGCTGCTCGCTGGCGATGGCACGCTCAAGGAACGACTCGCTGCCGCATATCGCGAACACCTCGATGAGATCGACGAACTCGAATTGCCCAACGAGGTGCAGCTGGAGTATTCGCAGATGTCGCGGACCATGCACCTGGCGCGCGCCCTGCCCGGCGATAACGTAGTGCGTGCCTCGGTGCGCAAGCTGTCCAATGAAGAAGCGCAGCGCTTTGCCGCCCTGATCGTGCGCACCTACTCGCTGCGCATGCAGAGTCTGACGGCGGGAACCAAGCCGCCGGCGCGTATCAACGCCGCGCCGCGCAGCACGACCTCGCTCGTTTCCCTGCTGGCGATTGAAGGCGGCGGTAGCGGCGCATCGCGCACCGGCCTGGCAAACACGCCGTAAGCACGTGGTGCCGGCTGCAAGCGCGGCAGTCAATCAATCTTGAATTCGATGGAGTCCCAGCGCGTCGTCTCTTCATGGCGCGCCTGGTGACGGATGACATCGACCAGCCCGCGCTCATCCCACTTCGCCCGTTCATCGGACATCGCAATCACCGCGGGCGGGAGCAGCACTTCACGCCCGAAGCCGGGCAGCAGGACCACGGGTTTCTCGCTTGCCTTGGCATAGTTGAGCTGGAACATCAGCAGGTCGCGCTGCATGGTGTAAAGGGCGGATAACGCCACCACGACTTCGGTATTCGCCATCTGCTGGCGCAGCGCCTCGTGCAGTCCTTCCACCGAGGTGTTCACTGGACGCTGTTCCGGGCCGCCGCAATTGCGATAATAGAAATTACGGGCGCTCTCGAGAAACTCGAAGACGCGCAGGTAGTCATCGTTCAGCTCGAACGCGTGGGTGACGAATACCCTTATAGGATCGCGCTGTGACATGGCTTTAAGTGTACTGTGACCACCCTGATGAGGGAATCCGTTGCGATTGCTCGTTTATAACATCCGTTATGCAACCGGTGCGGGCCCCGCGTTTCACCTGCCGGTCCCGGGCGCCGGGTATCTGCGCAGCAGCCGCGCTGTGCTGGCTGAGATCACCCAGTTCATCCGCGAGGAAAGCCCTGACCTGGTCGGGCTCATCGAGGTCGACACGGGCTCGATTCGCAGCGGCATGGTCAATCAGGCCGAGCACATTGCCGCCTCGCTGGGCCACTACACGGCCTACGAGTGCAAGTACGGTTCGCGCTCGCTCAATAATCTGGTGCCGATCGTGCGCAAGCAGGCCAATGCGCTGCTGGCCGCTCCCAGCGTGACGGGCCAGCGCTTCCACTATTTCGACACCGGCATCAAACGCCTGATCATCGAGCTGGAACTGGACCAGGTCTGCGTGTTCCTCGTGCACCTGTCCCTGAAGTACCGCCATCGCCAATACCAGTTGCGCACGCTCTATGACCTGATCGCCGGCTCGCGCAAACCGGTGATCGTAGCCGGAGACTTCAATACCTTCTGGGGCACCCACGAGATTTACCTCTTCATGCGTGCCGCGGGTCTGCAGAGCGCCAATACGCTGGGCCTCCTGTCCTATCCGGCGCGCCACCCGCGCGTGGAACTGGATTTCATCCTGGTCAGTGCCGGTATCGAGGTTACAGGGTTCCGCATTCCAGAAGTGCGTTACAGCGATCATCGCCCGCTGATCTGCGATTTTGAGATCGCCAGGGCCTGAAGGGGTGAACCATGAGCAATGACACAGCTTGGCGCCTGGACCGCGAGGCCAACGGACTCGCCTGCCTCACCCTTGACCGGCCCGGCACTTCCGCCAATTCCCTGTCGCGCGCCGTGCTCGTCGAGCTGGGCGAACTGTTGCGCGCGCTGCACAAGGAACCCCTGCGCGGCCTGGTCGTGCGCTCAGGAAAACCTTCCGGTTTCATCGCGGGCGCCGACGTCCGTGAATTCACGCGCTTCCGCAGCGAGGCCGACGCGCTGGAGACGATCACCACCGGCCAGCGGGTGTTCGACCAGCTCGAGGCCCTGCCCTTCCCCACCGTCGCGGCCATCCAGGGCTTCGCGCTGGGCGGCGGGCTCGAGCTGGCGCTGGCCTGCCGATATCGCGTCGCCGTCGAGGACGCCCGGCTGTCTCTCGGCCTGCCCGAGGTGCAGCTGGGCATCCATCCGGGCTTTGGCGGCACGGTGCGCGCCGTGCGGCTGCTCGGCGTGCGCGCGGCCATGGAACTCATGCTGAGCGGGAAACCCGTGCGCGCCGATCGTGCGCGCGCCATCGGCCTCGTCGATCGACTCGTGAGCGCGGCGGATCTGGAGGGCGCGGCCCGCCAGATCCTGGGCGATTGCCCGCCCCGGAGAGGCGCCCCTTTCCTGGACCGGCTGCTGAGCCTGCCCGGCATCCGCTCGTTCCTGCGCTCCTCCCTGGAGGCGCGGGTGGCGAGGCAGGCCCGCCGCGAACATTATCCGGCGCCCTACGCCATCATCGACCTGTGGGTCCGCTACGGCGCGCGCGGGCGTGCCGCCTATGAGGCGGAAGCGCACTCGATCGCGCGGCTGTTCTCCTCGGAGACCGCGCGGAGCCTGGTGCGCATGTTCCTGCTGCAGGACCGCCTCAAGTCCCTCGGCGGCAAGCCTGCGACGCCCCTCAAACGCGTGCACGTGATCGGTGCAGGGGTCATGGGCGGCGATATCGCCGCCTGGTGTGCGCTGCGCGGCCTGGATGTCACGCTCCAGGATCGCGAACAGCAGTTCGTCGATCCGGCGCTCAAGCGCGCGGCGGATCTTTTTGCCAAACGGTTGCGCGATCCGGCCGAGCGCTCGGCAGCTCAGGCCCGCTTGCGCGCCGACGTGCCGGGCGCCGGTGTCAGCGATGCCGACATCCTGATCGAAGCCATCTTCGAGAACCTCGAGGCCAAGCGCGCGCTCTATGCGCAGGCCGAGCCGCGCCTCGGCGCCAATGCGGTCCTCGCCAGCAACACCTCGAGCATCACGCTGGAACTGCTGGCCGAGCAGCTTCAGGATCCCGGGCGGCTCGTCGGCCTGCATTTTTTCAACCCCGTGGCACAGATGCCGCTGGTCGAAGTGATCCACTCGGCGCAGACGAAGCCCGAGCCGCTCGCGGCGGCCATGGCCTTTGCCCGCCGCATCGATAAGCTCCCCCTGCCCTGCCGCAGCGGACCGGGATTCCTCGTCAATCGCGTGCTGTTCCCCTACCTGCACGAAGCCCTGTATGCCGCCGGTGAAGGCGTGCCGCTCGGTGTGATCGATCGCGCCGCGGTGGATTTCGGCATGCCGATGGGTCCGATTGAACTGTCCGATGTGGTGGGACTCGATGTCATCGTTCACGTCGGGGAAATCATCACCCGGGAACTGGGACGCGAGATGCCACCCTACACGCAGCGGCTCCGTGAACTGGTTGCGGCACGCAAGCTCGGACGCAAGAGCGGCGAGGGATTCTATCGCTGGCAGGAGGGCAAGCCCGTGCGCCCACCCGCGGGAGCCGCGCCGCCGGAGGATCTTGCCGATCGGCTGGTCCTTGCGCTCGTCAACGAGTGCGCGGCGTGCCTGCGAGAGCAGGTAGTGGCTGATGCCGACCTGCTCGATGCCGGCGTGGTGTTCGGTACCGGCTTCGCGCCCTTCCGTGGCGGCCCGCTGAACTACGCGCGCACCCGTGGCATCGGCGCGGTCGTGGCGCGACTGACTGAACTCGAGCAACGCCATGGCAAGCGCTTTCACCCCGACCCGGGTTGGGGTAATTCGCTGTGATAACATCGCTCGATTGCCTGATTCCCACGGGGTTCGCATGAGTGAGGGTCGTCCCGTCGAGGTGGCGCAGCTGCGCAAGCTCTCGCCACTTGGCGGAATGAAAAACGAGAATATTGCCGCCCTGGCGCGCAAAGTGCGTATCGGCGAACTCGCCGCCAACCGCACCCTGTTCAAGGAAGGCGATTCCGATCGACGCTGCTACTGGCTGATCTCCGGCATGCTGGAGCTGCGCGAGGGCGATCGTACCGTGGCGATGATCCGGGGCGGCAGTCCCGAGGCCAAGAATCAACTGTCGCCGAAGCTCCCGCGGCGTGCCACGGCGCGGGCCGTCGACCCCGTGGAATACATCGTCGTCGATGCGGACCTGCTCGACATGATGATCACCTGGGACCAGACCGGCACCTACGAAGTGAGCGAACTTCAGGCCCAGTTCGGCACCGGCGGGAGCGATGACTGGATGACGACGCTCCTGCAGACCAAGGCCTTTCACCGCATTCCGCCCGCGAACATTCAGGCGATTTTCATGCGCATGCAGCGGGTGGCCTGCCGCACCGGGGAAGTCATCATCAGGCAGGGCACTGAGGGCGACTTTTTTTACGCCATCGTGAGCGGCAAGTGCGTCGTCACGCGCGAGACGCCGCTGAATCGGGAGGGCATCCGCCTCGCGGAACTCTCGGTCGGCGAGACCTTTGGCGAGGAAGCCCTGATTTCAGAGGCCAAGCGCAATGCGACGGTGGCCATGCTCACCGACGGGGTGCTGATGCGGCTCAGCAAGGAAGATTTCCGTGAACTGATGAATGAGCCGCTGCAGCAATGGGTGAGCTACGAAGAGGCACGCGCCGTGATCGAACGCGGCGGCCGCTGGCTCGATGTGCGCCTGCCCTCGGAGTTCCAGAACCTCGCGATCGAGGGCGCGCTCAATATTCCGCTGTACTTCATCCGCCTGAAGCTCGCGACGCTCGATCGGAATGTCCCCTATGTCGTCTACTGCGACACGGGCCGGCGCAGTTCCGCCGGCGCCTTTATCCTGCTGGAGCGCGGCTTCGATGCCTATGTGCTGAAGGGGGGACTGTCGAGCGCCGAACCGGAGTTGCGCCGGCCAGGCTGATACTGAAGCCGGGGACGCCTCGTGTTAGGCTTGGGATGCTCGCCTTTCCGCACCCTCACTCGAGGAGTCCCGACATGAGCAACTCTATTCTGGATGACCATGAGCTGACGTTTGACTGCCCGGAATGCCACCAGGAACTCTCGGAAAAGCTTGGTCGGCTCAAGGAGGATCCGGTGGTGGTCTGCCCCAGCTGCAGAGCCTCGCTTGCGATCGACCCTTCGAACCTCAACCAGGCCCTTGAGTCCGTCGATCAAAGCCTGGCGGAATTGAAGAAAAGCCTTGGCAGCACGCTGCATTTGACGGTGAGGATCTAAAGATCCGGGCGCTCGGCCGATCGGTGCCGGGCAGACGGTCGAACTGGTCCGAACTTACATCGTGTGCGTGGCTTTGTCGCCTGAGAGAGCGCCAGCCAGATAATTCTCGATCTTGTGCCGTGTCTGGCCACGATCCTGTTCGCTGAACTGCACGCCGATACCGGCGGTGCGCTTGCCCTGTGCGCCCTTGGGCGTCACCCAGATCACGCGGCCCGCCACGGGCAATTTCTCGTCCTCGCCCATCAGGTTCAGCAGCATGAACACTTCATCGCCGATCCGGTAGTTGCTGTTGGTCGGAATGAACAGTCCGCCGTTGGCCACGAAGGGCATGTAGGCGAGGTACAGGGCGCTCTTGTCCTTGATGGTCAACGTCAGCAGACCAGGCTTGGCGGCACCGCTACGCCCCAGATCGGAGCGTGGCAAGCCGTCATTGCGGCCGGCACCATCAACGCTTCGGGCCTGGTTGTCCTTTACCATCGCGCCTGCTCTTCCTGTACGTTCAGCCTCAACCCTGACCAACCTGGAGTGTACGCGCTGCGCGCACCTGCCACAGGAACTGCTCGACGGCCAGGGCCTTGTTGATCGAAGTCGCCGCCAGCCGGCGCAGCTCGTGCAGTGTATCCGCCAGGCGGATCAGGTTGCGCATATTCATAGAGGATTTGACCGCTGGCAAGTGCGCGCCACTGTGCAATTCTGTCACATGGCCTCCAGGCCCCAGGCGCTCTTGCATGCAGCGTGTGATCCAGGTCTCAGCGCACTGCAGCCGCAGTTCGTAGGCATCGCGCGCCCACGCCGCAGCGGCAGCGGGCATATCCAGCGTGGCGGCCAGGGCGCTGTCGAGCTGGACGTGCGTCTCGGCGCGGATCCGCAGCAGTTCGCCCGGATCGACCGCGAGCGCCCGCAGGGGCGCATTGCCGAGCACGTCCAGGACCTCTACCCAGGCGCCAGGACCCCGGTGCCGGCGCAGCCAGGCGGCGCTCTCAGCCGCTTGCGGAACGCGTATGGCGAGGCGCTGGCAGCGGCTGCGGACCGTCGCGGACAGGCGCGCCGCCGCCATCGTCACCAGTACGATGAGCACGCCGGGCCGCGGCTCCTCCAGCGTCTTGAGCAGCGCATTGCTGGCGTTGGCATTGAGCATGTCGGCCGGATTGAGGATCGCCACGGTGCCCGTGGCGCCATGCCCGCTCAAGGCCAGCGTGTCGGTCAGGGCGCGGATCTGATCGACCCGGATCTGCTTCGATTCCTCCTCCGGGGCGACCAGCCACAGGTCCGGATGGGCCAGGCGAGCGACCCGCTGGCAGTCCTGGCACGCCCCGCAGGGGGCGTCCGGCCGCGCACACAGCAGCGTCTGCGCGGCGATCAGCGCCAGCTGCTCGCCTCCTCCCCCCGCCACGTCCTGGATCAGCAGGGCGTGCGGGAATCGCCCCTGTGCCCGCGCCTGCTTCAGGGCAGCGCGTTGCGGCGCCAGCCAGAATAAATCCGCCGCTGCCGATTCCACTTCGCTCACGCGGGCAGCAGCTCGGCGAGTGCGGCGCTGCAGGCCTTAAGCACCTGCGCGAACGGCGCCGTGGCGTCCACGACCGCGAAGCGCCGCGGCTCCCGGCGTGCCCGCTCGAGATAGGCGCCACGCACGCGCTCAAAGAAATCGCCCGCTTCGCCCTCAAAGCGGTCGGCAGCACCGCCGCGCGAGCGCGCCCGCGCCAGTCCGGCGGCCACGGGCAGATCCAGCAGCAGGGTACGCACGGGCCAAAGGTCGGCATGGAGCGCCGCGGCCAGCCCGTCCAGCAGGCTCAGGCTCACACCACGCCCTGCTCCCTGGTAGGCATAGCTCGCGTCGGTGAAGCGATCGCAGATCACCCACTGGCCAGAGGCGAGGGCCGGGCGAATGGTGTTGTCCAGGTGCAGCGCGCGCGCGGCAAACATCAGCAGGGTCTCCGTGATCGGCGCGATCCGCTCCTCACCACCGCGCAGCAACAGGGCGCGCAGCTCCTCGGCAAGGGGCGTACCGCCGGGCTCGCGGGTCAGCAGCACCTTGCAATTGCGGCGCTCCAGCTCGGATTTGAGCGCCGCGGCGATCGTGGACTTGCCCGCGCCCTCGATGCCTTCCAGCGTGATGAAGGGTCCCCCCATCAGCTGCCGCCCCCGCTCACGGCCGCATCAGGCGCCGCCCCGGTGCGTTTGAGGAATTGGCGCAGGGCCTCGTTGTGTTCGCCATACGTCGCCGAGAAATGATGGCTCCCATCACCCTTCCCCGTGGCCACGAAATACAGCGCTTTGATGGCGGCCGGATGCAGGCTCGCACGCAGGGCCGCTTCACCGGGCAGCGCGATCGGCGTCGGTGGCAGCCCGCTGCGGGTGTAGCTGTTGTAGGGCCCATCGGTCTCAAGATCGCGCCGCCGCAGGTTCCCATCGAAGTGGCTGCCCAACCCGTAGATGATGGTCGGGTCTGATTGCAGGCGCATGCGCAGGCGCAGGCGATTGACGAAGACCGCCGCGACCTTGTCGCGCTCATCCTCACGCCCGGTCTCCTTTTCCACTATCGAGGCCAGGATCAGCGCGGCGGTGGCATCGGCGAGCGGCAGGTCCGCTTGCCGTGTCGCCCACTCCTGCTGCAGATGTTCCTCCATGCGCTGCATCGCCAGCTCATAGAGGCGCCGGTCGCTGGTGCCGGCGGCGAAGCGGTAGGTGTCGGGAAAGAAGCGGCCTTCCGCCGCCACGCCCGCTTTCCCAAGCGCCGCCATCAGCCGCGCCTCATCGAGATTGCGCCACTCGTGCGTCACGGCGCTGCTGGCATCGAGCGCCTGTCGCATCTGCGCAAAGGTCCAGCCCTCGACGATCGTCAGCTGCTCCATCACCACCTGGCCGGCGTTGAGCTGGGCCAGGATCTCCCGCACGGATTCCCCCGGAACCAGCTCGTAGGTGCCCACCAGGGCGCGCAGGCTCTGGCCATGGAGTCGCAGATTCCACTCCACCAGCCGTGGGTGCGGCACGCCGCCGACGCGCGCCAGCTCACCGAGTACGGCGCGCAAGCTGGCGCCCGGATGCACCTCGATGCGCGTGCCCGCCGCGATCTTCGCCTGTTCCTCCAGGCTCGCCTCCAGCCGATAGCCCACATAGAGCGCGCCGGCGGCAAGCGCCGCCGCGGCCATGGCAAGCCTGGCGAGGATCTTTCTGCGGCTACGCTTCGGCACGATCGATCAACTCCTGCAGGCGTAAAGCGCGAGCGTCGGGGTGCAGCCGGCGCCCTTCGTACCAGTGTACGGCCTGCACGCCCAGGCGCACATTGGTCACGAACAGGGCCGGTGCGGCTTCCAGATCCTGCCTCGACAGCGGCTGAATGCGCACCGCAATCCCCACTTGCGGCGCCAGGTCCAGCACGAGGGAGCGCATGATTCCGGCGACTCCGCCCTCCTCCAGAGGTGGCGTCACCAGCGCTGCGCCCTGCACCACGAACAGGTTCGACATGCTGCCGCTGATCACCTGTCCGCCTGGGGAACACATGAGCACCTCATCGAGGCCTGCTGCCGCAGCGGCCTGCTGCGCCAGCACCTGCTCGAGTCGATTCAGATGCTTCAGTCCGGCCAGCAACCGATCGCACGCCAGCGCTACCGGCGAGAGACCCACGCGAAATTCCTGGCTGCCCGCCGCGGGCCAGGGATGGACCGTGAGGATGCGCGTGGCCTGTTCATCGCCGGACGGCCGGTAGCCTCTCCCGCCCGCGACGCCCCGCGTCAGCACCAGCTTCACCAGCGCGCGCGGGCAGCCCTCCAGCAGGGATTCCGCTTCACGCCGCAGGAGTTCCGCGTCGGGCCGGGGGATGCGAAGCCGCGCACACCCGGCGCCGAGGCGCGCCAGGTGACGCTCAAACCAGCGCACCCGCCCCTGCTCACAGCGCAGGGTCTCGAACAGCCCGTCCCCGTACTGGAGCCCGCGATCATGGACCGAGACCACCGCCTGTGGCACGCCGTTCACGAGCGCTGGAGGCTCGCGGGAGCTGGACTCGGGCGGCGCCAGCGCGGAACTCATGGGCCAGCCTCGAGACTTCCCCCACCGAACGCGCGCAACAGGCCGCGTGCCTTGGAGCGCGTTTCTGCCAGCTCCCGCTGCCAGTCTGAATCCGCCACGATGCCGGCGCCGGCGCGAAACTGCAGCTCGCTGCCACGCAGCGTCGCCGTGCGGATCAGTATGTTGAAATCCATGTCGCCGTTGCAGTTCAGATACCCGAGCGAACCGGTGTAAGCCCCGCGCGGAGCGCCTTCGAGTTCCGCAATGATCTGCATGCAGCGGTACTTCGGACAACCGGTGATGGTGCCCCCGGGAAACACCGCGCGCAGGGTGTCTCCCGGCGTGACCCCGGTACGCAGGCGGCCGCGCACGTTCGAGACGATATGGTGCAGGTTCGGGTAGCTCTCGGTCACCATGAACTCGTTGACCTCCACGCTGCCCGCCTCGCAGATGCGGCCCAGGTCGTTGCGCTCCAGGTCAATGAGCATGACATGCTCGGCGCGCTCCTTGGGATTGGCCAGCAGTTCCAGGCGTTCAGGCCGGTCCGCGTCCGGCGTGCCCAGCCTCGCCCGCGTCCCGGCAATCGGCCGGGTTTCCACCCGGTTGCCGGTGACGCGCACCAGCCGCTCGGGCGAGGAACTCAACAGCGTCATGTCTCCAACGCTCGCCAGGGCCGCAAACGGGGCGGCGTTCGCCAGACGCAAACGCTCGTAGAGCAGACCTGCATCGGCACTGGCACCCAGGTGCACGCGCCAGTGCCGCGACAGGTTCGCCTGGTAGACATCGCCCCGACCGATGTACTCCTGGGCCTGCAGCACGGCGCGGCGAAATTCCTCCGGATCCTGCTCGACGATCGCGCCCGGCGCGAACGGCGCCGCCGGCGGCTCGAGGGGCGCCTCCGGCAGACCGGCCAACGCGGCCTCGATGCCGGCCGCCTCTTCCACTGCAGCGGTTTCAGCCACCAGCTGGCAACGCTGCTGCGCATGATCGTAGATCAGCGCACCCCCAACGCGGATCGCCGTCGCACAGACCTCCTCGCGCGCCAGCGGCGGAAGATGCAGCCCCGCCTCGATGCTCGCGGCGAGTTCATAGCCGAGAAACACGATCCAGCCGCCGCGAAAGGGCAGCCCGGAGCTCTCCGAAGGCTGATGCTCCGC
>Ga0193713_1000382_pt1 | contig 15104 bp, 18 predicted proteins | sample H3a2metaG_FD_143054 | JGI IMG/M metagenome (GOLD analysis project Ga0193713, IMG submission 143054) | Soil microbial communities from a riparian zone of the East river system, Colorado, United States - H3a2 | ecosystem: Environmental > Terrestrial > Soil > Riparian zone | place: USA: East River... | reverse complement strand
GATTCATCTCACGACCGATGCTGGAAAAACCTGGACCAACGTGACGCCGGCAGATATTTCGGCATGGCAGAAGATTTCTCTGGTCGAAGCCGGCCATTTCGACCTGAACACCGCTTACGCAGCGGTAAACACGATGCGGATCGACGATCTGCGGCCGCACATTTTTGCGACACACGACGGCGGAAAAACGTGGACAGAGATTGTGAACGGAATACCGGCCGGCCAAATCGTCAACGCAGTTCGCGAAGATCCGGAACAGAAAGGCCTGCTGTTCGCCGGAACCGAAAAAGGCGTTTACATCTCGTTCGATGACGGTGCCAACTGGGAGTCGCTGCGATTGAATCTGCCGGCGAGTTCCGTGCGCGATCTTATTATTAAGAACGACGATCTCATCGTGGCGACGCATGGTCGCGCTTTTTGGGTCCTCGACAACATCACGAAACTGCGGCAACTCAAATCTGTAGCCGGGGGGGTTGACCCCGGTGCGCGTACCACGTTAAACACAGCCGCGGTCAGCGCCCGCGGCTACAGCGAGAATTTGCTATTTAAACCACAGACTGCGTTGCGCGTTCGCGCGAACCTGAACCCCGACACGCCGTTGCCGCCGGACGAACCGGCCGGCGAAAATCCACCAGACGGCGCGATGATCGATTATTTTCTTTCGAAAGATGTGGGTGGCCCGGTAACGATCGAGATCAAAGACGCCAAGGGCGAGTCAGTTCGAAAATATTCGAGCGCGGATGTGCCGGTCGAGGCGAATCCAAAGCGGCTCAAAATTCCGAGCTACTGGATTCGGCCGCTGCAATCGGTTTCCACGAAAGCAGGCCTGCATCGGTTTCTGTGGGACATGCATTACACACGGGTCCCGGATCTGGAACCGGAGTTTCCGATGACAGCAACGTATCGTAATACGGCACCGGCAGCGACGTCACCATGGGCCGTGCCGGGTGATTACACGGTTATCTTGACGGTTGACGGGAAAACATTCAGCCAACCTTTGACCGTCGCAATGGATCCGCGCGTTAAAGCGTCGGGCGCCGATCTTCAGGAACAGTTCGATCTGTCGTGGAAGTTGTATCAACTGCGGATCAAGCTGGCGCCGATCGGCAAGAAGTTCGACGACATCGCCGAGCAACTGACGAAACTCAGAGCAAAGGCCGCGGAGCGATCTGACGTCACGCAAAAACTGGAGGCCTTTGCTCAAACATTCATGAAGTTCGGGCCGCCGCATCCGCGGCCAGGCGCTCCACCCTCGCTTTTCATTTTGGAATCGACGACGCGCCTGTTCAACGAGATCGAAAGCGCAGACGCTGCGCCGACAGCCGCAGTCAAGGCCGCTGTCGCGGATCTGGAGACAAAAATCGGACCGATGATGGACGCATGGCACAAATTACTCGAATCCGATCTTCCCGCGCTGAATCAGCAATTAAAGCAAGCGGGATTTCTGGAAATCAAACAGAGTTCGAAGGGTAAGGCGCCGCAGTAGGCGCCAGCGGCTACAAGTGCGGCCGATACAGCCGCCGCTACAGCGCGCCAGTTCGGACGCTACTTTTTCTCCAAAAGCGACAGGTACGCTTCGTAACCTCTATCTTTCATGTCTTCTTTCGGAATGAGATGGAAGGCAGCCGAGTAAACGACGTAACGTTGTCCCGTGGGGGATTGCGGGTCGGGAAACACATAGCCAAGGTGGGCGTTACTTCGCTTGGTGTGGACCTCGGTTCGCTGCATGTCGTGCGAAGTATCCAGGCTCTCGACGAGGAGATCTTTTGAGATCGGCTTGGTGAACGTGGGGAAGCCGATCCCAGCGTCGAATTTGTCGAGCGAAATGAAAAGCGGTTCGCCGGTAATCACATCGACGTAAATGCCAGTCTTCTCGTTGTTCCAGAACTGATTTTGGAAAGCCCTTTCGGAGCCAGCCTCGCGCACGACGGAATATTCCTCAGCCTTCAATCGTTGTTTCAAGACGGCGTCGCTGGGAACCGGACGGTTCGGATCGAAAGTTGTGGTCTCCTTTTTTTCTTTCTGCGCGAGAAGGAAAAAGTAGAGCCCACCTGCGATGAGCACGATTGCGATGCCGACACCGACGTACGTGCTGATGGCCGATTTTTCCTCGGCGCTGATTCGACCCCCACGCATTAGATTGTGATTGAATCGGAGACTGGCCCCGTCCGTCAAGACCGAACAGTCGTCTGATGTTCACTATTGCGTGTAGCCGCGCTCCTGAGGGGCGTTCGTATTGTTAAGGCTAGCCATCTTTGACGGCGCAGAGCGCCGCAAGCCGGTCCGCTCGCCGCGGCGAGTAAACTCCGGGTAAATTGAGCAAGCAGGCTGCGAATTTGCAGGCGACACGCCTGCCGCTACGGCAATCGCGGCGGATTTGAAAAACACCGGTAAATTACTGTGAAGCGGAGTAGTTCACGTATTTCTTCAAACGTCATGTCGATCGTTACGACCTATCTTGGGATGCATTCGCCCGACCAGCTTCGCTCAAAGCGATGCACAGATGGACGATTTCATATCCAGGAAAAAATCGAACGCGACTGGCGGTTCAATCGGGATCTTTACCTTGGCGTCGGGCAGATGTGGTCATGGAACGACAAGCGCGTGTGGAGCGACGAGCAATGGAAGGAATACGGGCTTGCACCGGAGCTACGGACCTTTGCCGCGTATTACGAGCATTCGCTCGCAGGCTATTACGAACTGCGTCGTGACGATGGAGGCGGTATTGAGATCGCCTACTTTGGTTTGTTACCGGAGTTTATTGGTCGCGGCTTGGGAGGACCCCTATTAACCAGCGCAATCGAAGAAGCGTGGCGGACGTCGCCTTCAGTCAATCGCGTTTGGGTTCATACCTGCAACCTTGATCACCCCGGTGCGCTGGCCAATTACCAGGCCCGCGGCATGGTGATTTATAGGCAAGAAGCAGCGGAAAACTGAAATGCTGAAAGCAAAAAACGAACCGCAGGTTATCATTTATCATAAGCGGCTTGTATCCTGGAATTGTCGCCTGTGTGTTAGAATACCCACGCTTTCCTCATCTTAACCTCTTCGCCACGATTTTTGCGTCTGCCGCGGAAGCCGGGCTTCGGCCAGATCGATGTCACGTTGGATTCGGCGCAAGGCCTGGTCGTTGATGGCTTCTTCGTTGCGCAGTTGAATTACGGTGTCGCGTTCTGTTTGTAACACGTCGCGGGCCAATTCTTCAAAATCTTCCGAGACCAATCTGCTGACGCTTTCTTCGTCGGGAGCTTCACTGCGCAGTTGACGGATACGGTCTTCGTATTCTGAGCGAAGACGTTCAATGGTCCTGGGCCTGGCTCGCTTCGACGATGCGATTTCCTCGAGACGAGCCAGAGCTGCTTCGTTAGCCTTCAAGCGCGCTAGTCGCTCTTCTTTTTCCGTGATGCGATCGTCCTTGATTTTCAGCCAACGGACCAGCGGCGCTAGAGTGAGTCCTTGCAGAACAAGCGTTGCGAAAATGACACAGAACGTCAATAAGAGGATGAGCTCGCGTCCGGGGAATGGTTGGCCATTGGCGAGGACAAGCGGGATCGCCAGCGCGCCGGCAAGCGAATCCGCGCCGCGCATCCCGGTCCACGCGATCAACGCAGTCTGCTGCCACGGAGCGGGATTTTTACGGCGGAACGTTGGACTCAGCAGACGCGGCGAGTAGGTGGCTCCGAACACCCAGGCGAAACGAACCAGCACGATCATCAGAACAAAGACGATCGCCAGCTGGGCCGCGCGAGTCGCTGTTCCCGGAGCGAGCGCGTGTATAACCTGCGGCAGTTGAAGCCCGATGAGCATGAAAAGTATTCCGTTCAGAATAAACGTGACCATTTCCCAAACAGGGAACGCTTGCAGGCGCATGCGCCCGCTCAAGATGCGCGGGGCGCGCCATCCGATATAGATGCCTGCAATTACGACTGCGAGGATTCCGGAAACATGCAGGTTTTCACCGCTGAAGTAGGCAATGTACGGCGTAAGCAGGGAAAACAATGTTTGAACAGGCGGATCGTCCAAACGCTTTTGCAATTGGACTACGAGCCAGCCCACGGCGAGACCAACACAGATGCCGCCGGCGGCGACAAAAAGAAATTGCAAGCTCGCTTGCGCCAGCGAAAAGGTGCCGGTCATCACGGCGGCCACTGCGAAACGGAACGAGATAAAAGAAGTAGCGTCGTTTACCAGACTTTCCCCTTCAAGGATGACAATAATTTTGCGAGGCACGCGCAAGTTTTGAGTGACCGCCAGCGCTGCCACGGCGTCGGGCGGCGAGATGAGGGCGCCGAATACGAAACCTACCGCCAAAGGTAATCCGACTAACTCGTGGAACAGATAAGCAGTCGCGGTCATCGTTAAAAGAACGAGAACGATTGCCAGTGGGAGAATTGAGCGAAGATTCATTCGAAAATCTCTCCACGACGTGAAAATGGCCGCGGGATAAAGCAGCGGTGGAAGAAACAGATCAAAGACCAGTTTCGGTTCGAGGTGGATCGCAGGAAGACCAGGGATCAGAGCGAGCACCACGCCACCGATGGTCAGCAGAATTGGGTATGGGACTCGGATTTTCCGGGCAACGATCGCCAGCAGAGCAACGGCAACGAGACAAATCAGGATTAATTCGGTTTCTTCCACAATGGTTCCGATTGCGTCCGAGCCTCTCTGGAATTAGACCATGCGTCCAGTCATGGCGAGACATTTCAAATCGGCGTTGTTTTTGTGTCGCAATGAAGAAAGCCGTGGTGCTTGTGCACACGACACGCCGCGCACATCAGATTTTGAACGATGTTCCCTGCGTGAAGGTCTAGGCTGCTATGACCAAACTCATTGCGTTAATAACGGCGGGACTCTTTGCGGCAGCCACAATGTTCGCAGGCGAACACGGCAACTGCACAAAGCAAGTCGGAAACGAAACGAAGATGGCGTGTGAGGTTTCCTTGGCGAGTCTAAGCCTGACGCCTGATCAGAAGACAAAGATGGACGCAGCCATGGAGGAGCATCACAAGGCTGGCTGCAACGAGGCCAGTGAAGCCAAATATATGGAATCGGCAAAATCAATCCTGACTCCGGAGCAGTACGCGAAGTTCGAAGCCAAATGCAAGAAAGGCGAAAAAGGTAACACGCAAACCTGATCGCGGATTCCAATCAAATCAACGCTTCGCGCCGAGAGCAATCTCGGCGCGTTTTGCGTACCGGATTTTTAGGTACCTATTGAAGCCGTGATTCCCCTCGGCCTGAAAGTTGTCTACACGATTTTCGTTTGTGCGCTGGTGCCGATCTATTGGCGAGAGTACGGGCCGGCCAACTTCCTTTGGTTCTCAGATATTGCTTTGCTGGCACTCGTGCCCGCGCTCTGGCTGGAGAACGCGCTGCTCGTCAGCATGCTGGCCATCTCAGTCGTGTTCTTTGAAGCACTATGGAATCTGGATTTCTTTTTTCGTCTTCCGACCGGCAAACCATTGATCGGTTCGAGCCGCAGGATCGTGATCCTCCGGTCCTTTGAACGAACCTATGGCGGGCGACTTCGTTTGGAATGGCAAGTGCAATGGTCACGAAAAAGCCGCACGATTCATGGAAATCGTGCGGCTTCTTATTGGTGATATCTCAGGTCGCGCGGGCTTAATCGACAACGACGTGATCAACCATCCGTGAATCGCCTGTGTTTACATAATAAACACGCAGGTGCGTTCCGGGTTTGATCGCGGTTTGGATCACCTCACCGTTCTTGTTCACAACGTGACCAGGTCCGTTGAGAACGTAACTGCCAGGAGTATTTGAACGGTCCTCGCGAACAACGAGAGTCTTGAACGGCTGGTAATTGGCCGCCGATCCTTCCCCCGTTGTCATTTTGATGACCGTTCCGGTCACCGTTATCGGTTGTTCTGTGGTAGCGGTTGTTTGTCTCTTATCTGTCGAACGCGTCTGGGCAAATGCCACCGGCGCAATGAGTGCGCCGCAGGCAAGAATGACAATTGTCTTCTTGATCATGATGGCCTCCTTTGTTGCTCACTATTACGCCCGTTAGACACGTTTCCTAAACTTGCCGTTCAACAGTCGTTAGGCCATATCGGTAACAAACTTGTTACTAACGCGTGAAACTACATTCTTCGCGGCTGCGCGGCCGCAAATGCAATCGCGTTCCCATAAGTATTGCCATCAAGGCATTGCCTGTGGTTGTCTCTGAGCCATGGCCAGAGAATTCAAACCGGTGCGTTTTTTCGTGATGATGGCACTGGCGGCGTTTGTCGTGTGTGGAGTTACATCCTTCTACACTCATCGCGCAGCTCATGGTAGAACTGCGGAGGAGCGGGCGGCTTATGCCATCGGATTGAAAGTGGGGGAGCAAGCCGCGCCGGGAGCAACGCTGCCAACCGCTGCTGACTTAAACATGATAGCTCAAAAATATTTCAAACAGCAGGGATCCGGCAACCAACAAACCTGGGACCAGGGCTTCGAGAACGGTTACACGGACGGGTTCAACAAGACGCATCTTCGGCAATGAACCCGCCACCTTTGCCGATTCGGAAACGTTTCCCGTGGATTTTTTATTGGATCGTTCTCGTCTTCATCGTTCTCTTCGCGTTTGCGCCGATAGGATCGGTGATGACATGCGCATGGATTGCAAATTCCCACGGCTGCAAAGTGGATGAAGGGTCGGTGCATCCCTGCATCATAAATGGAAAAGATTATGGCCACCTTTTGTACACGCTGGGTGTGCTCGGCTGGTTGATGCTTGTTACTATTCCCGGCGGGCTGTTCGCATTCGTGATTTGGTTGATTGTTCTCATCCTGCATCGGGCAAGCTGGCGAAAGCGATTCGCCGCTGGAGTTCCCCCTCCAATACCCCCGCCGCCTGCGGCAGCATGAGCGCCATGATCGCGATTGATGGTCGGTCGCGACCGGGTGCGTTTTAGAACTGTCGAACGCCCCTTCTTGCAGTTACGTCATCCAATTGCCCGCGAAAGTCTTGATCCAGAGGAATGCCTTAATTACCGGAGTTTACCCGTCGCGGCGAGTAAGCGACTCGCGCCGCGGAAGTATACATTGCTGGTATAACGAACCCAGGTTCGCCAGCGCTACTCTATAAACTCCGCGAGCGCCCGATATTTTTCGCTGAGCTGTTTGATCCGATGCTCAAAGTGGCGAATGCGGTGGATAGAACGGAAGACCAGCCAGGTGCCGAGTACGACCAGACCGAGGTTCAGGAGCATCAGCGGCGCCAGCAGCGGCATCACCTTCTCCATGCTGTAATAGCGCGAGGTCGCGATCAGCGCACTCAGGACCGACAGTGGCAAGGCGAACACGGCGATACCGGTGCGCATGGCAGCCAGCGCAGTTCGTTTCTCAGCGAGGAGCACCTGGATTTCGCCGAAGATGACATTGTCGGGCTTTGGCAACTCGTTGGTTTCATCATCCATTTGCGGTTCAATCTAATCGATTCAGCACAAAACTCGGCGAAAAATCGATGCCACCAACGGCGGGGCTCTGCGCGTTGACGCCGTCGTTCCGCTTGCGATTTTGAATTCTTAGCCCTTCTTGCTGTCTTTCCGCTCGACCCAGGACTTAAAGCCATCCTCAAACAGTAAACGCCAGCTTTCCAGCGTCGTCGCTTCCTCCAGGCAACCGAATGTGGCATCTGTCACGCCCATTACGGTGGCCGATTTATCCTTGGCCGAGAAAGAGACGTTGAGAAGCGACGTGGCGGGACCACCGAACGGCGGCGCAATGAATCCCGACATCGTGATTGAGTTCGGCGCATTCAGAGCAATCACGTGATACCAGACGAGCCCGTTGCCATTGCCGGAATCTTCGTAGAGTCGTCCGCCAGGTTTTACCTCAAAGATCATCCGTTGCGGTGAGCCGGTGGCGTAAAAATCTTTCGGCCACCACGATTGGATCTCGTCGGTAAACGCTTTCCAAACTGCGGCCTGTGGCTTGGCGATTTCCAGAGTAAGCCGGTGCGTGGCCGACGTGATTGAACCTGTTTTCTTAGCCATGATGCGTATGAAGTGCTGCGGAGAGCGCGACGCGTATCGATCGCGGCAGTGTCTTCCCGCAGTCCTTTCGAAAAACCGAGGGCGTCACCCCGAACCGCCTGCGAAAGGCGCGCGTAAAGGTTTCATGATTTTCAAATCCCGTTTCCAGCGCGACATCGAGCACAGTCGCGCGCGACGTTAAGAGCAGCCATGCAGAATGATCCAGTCGGAGCCGGCGTTGATGCGTCCCCGGTGTCTCGCCCAGAACTTGGAGCATCAACCGATGAAATTGCCGGCGCGAAAAACAGGCGGCGCGAGCCATGACTTCGACGGGGCGCGGATGGTGCGCCGTGCTGAATCCCCGGCGTAAACGACCGGCCGTAGCGCGATCCTTCAGAATAGCGCGAGTTGTTAGCATGCCTCTATCAATAGAGGAAAATTGGCGGCGCTGTCTTGACGTTTTTTGCCATTTTTCAAAATCAACGAAACCAATCCGGCCAGCGTCGGTGGTGAGCCTCATCCCTACGGCCAGGTGGCCTCGGTCGCTATTTTTCGAATCTGGGCTATAGTCTTAAATGTCTAAACGGTCTGGCATCTCTTTCACGCGCCGCGCGCCCGACAACATTACCGAAGAGTTGGTCGCTGTGCTTTCGTCGAAGGTCTCTTTCGAATTCAAGCCGTTATTCGATATTGTCTTGCTAAATCTGCGGGAGCGAAACGCAGCCAGTGGCGGCGAAGAGATGCTGCGCTTGCGTGCTTATGAAAAGCTTCAGGGCCTTGTCCACCAGGGCGCGGTCAACCGGACAATCACAGGGGTCACGAAGAAATACAAAGGCGTCGGTGCACGGATGGTCGTACTGCGCGCTGAGATGAAAGCGTTGCGCGCCGCCTGCAACGAGCGCGCTCTCGCCAAGGCTGCCGCGGCTAAGTGATCGCTGCCTTCCGACATCGGATTCCGGGGGCGTAGTGCCCCGTCCAATCCGCCAGTCGGACGGACTCGTCCCGTGGCGAGCTCGGACTTCGGGGCGCTCGCCGAGATTCTCGACCTACCCGTCTCAATTACCCATCGTAAGCCGGTTATGATGCATGATTGACCCGACGAATGAATTGCAGGGCAGGCGAATGACAGAAGCTCAAAAGAACGTGCGCGAATATCTCGGTGAGATTGGAAAGCGCGGTGGGCTCGCCAGCCGGCGCGAACTAACCAAGTCGCACGCGCGACAAATGGTCGCGATCCGCGAGATGAAACGCGCGGCGTTAAGGGACGGAAAGCCATGGCCTCCACGTAATCGGAGGGAGGTCAAACTTTCTTGATCGCCAAACCGCCTACATCGTAAGCGGCTTATGATGCATCAATTCAACCATAGCAAATAGTCGTGATTCGAGGAGCGAAGCGCGCGGCGTTGAGAGCTAGCGTTCGTTAAGGCGAACTTTACGGCTGGACAGGGGGACACGCCTGGGAGGGAGGCCGGGCACCGAGATCGGGGATCGAGGGAAAACCGTGGCCACCGCGCGATCGCAAGCTACTAAAACTCTTGTAGAGGATTTAATCTATCGTAAGCCGCTTACGATGTGTGGGTTCATGATGGCATCGATTTTTCCGGCCGGCGAACTACCCTGAGCGCCTAGTCGATCATAAGCCGCTTACGATGCATGAGTGACGCGGCTCTTGGTTTGAGGGCTTGGACGCGTCGAGGACTGCGAGTGGCATTCGGTGTTCCCCGAATCACCGAATGTCGGTCTTACGCTGCTGGCTTCGATTTCGTCGCGGCCTTCTTTCGTTTGCGTGGGCGTTTCCGAGACTTTGCAGCAGCTCCATTACGAACAGCACGGACTTTCTGCTTTTGTTCGGAAGCGGCCGCGGCGCGCTGGCGACGTTCCTTGCGGAGCTGCTTTTCGTGCAAATAGGTCTTGAACTTTTTATAGGCAAAACCACCGCCGAAACCAGCAGCGGCAACTGCCAGCGCCGCTGCAATTTTTGCTGGCCCGCGCCCAGGCACCATATGCCATGGGCATTTATCCAGTGGATAGCTATCCGGAAGAGAAAACTCACAATCAGGGGAAGTACACTTATGCGCCATAGCTTGTGGTACGGTGACCGGCTAAAATCGTCAAATGCGGAAGTTGCGTTCGTTAGGGCGAACTTTACGGCTGGACGGGGAGACGCCTGGGAGGGAGGCCGGGCACCGAGATCGGGAATCGAGGCAACGCGTGCGACTATCATTTCAACGTCCAGGCGGCCGAACTTGCGTTGCGCCGTCGATCAGGCGATGGGCGGCCCGGCATGGACAATCTTTCGGTTTTCTTTCTCGCTCAAGGCGAACAATCTGCCGATGCCGTCATGGCGCGGCTGATCACGTTTATACATGCTGCCAGGCAAAGTCTGGATTTTGCCGTTTACGACATGCGGTTCAGTGATCCGCTTAAGGCTTCACTGAGTTCCGCTTTACGCGAGCGCGCGGAAGCAGGCGTAAAAATCCGTTTTTGCTACGACGGCGACAAACCGTCTCCGCCAAATGTCGCCGCCGGTCAGGACCCGGCCCCGTCAGGCACGGGCGCCTTTGTCCAATCGTTAGGTTACCCGTGGCGCCGCATCGCAGGAATGAAACTGATGCATAGCAAATTCATCCTGCGCGATCGACAAGGCGTCTGGACTGGCTCGGCCAACATGACGGACGACGCCTTCACTCTAATGGAAAACAACATTGTCGAGACGGATTCTTTGCCGTTAGCCAATTATTACGCCGAAGATTTCGAACAGCTTTGGGAAAAAGAAAACTTCGAGAACACGGGCGAGATCCGCACACAGGCGGTGCCGGTGAGCTTTGCTGGTCAATCGGCTGAGGTGCGCGTCATGTTTTCTCCGGGCTGCGGGCTGGAAATCGATTCCGAGGTCGCCAGGCGCGTGCGAGCTGCGCAGCGCCGCGTTCGCATCTGCAGCTTGCTGATAAACTCAGGCACGCTGATCGGCGAACTGGGCAATTTGTTGCGTCGCGGGCGCATCGCCGTGGATGGAATCTACGATCGAACGCAAATGCAGCAGGTTTACCTGCAATGGCAGGAAGTGCCGCAAAACCGATGGAAAATCGGCGCGCTTAAAGACATCATCGCGCGCGCCGGTCTGATCGGGAAAAACTCAACGCCTTACACGGCGCCTGGGCGCCACAATTACATGCACAACAAAATTCTCGTGATCGACAACACTGTGATCACCGGCTCTTATAATTTTTCGCGGAGCGCGCAATTTAACGCCGAGAACATTCTCTTCATCGAAAGCGCGTCGCTCGCAGATACCTACAGCGCGTACATCGACCATCTGAAATCGAAATACGCCGGGTAATCTGGCGGCCTTTCTCGGCGACACTGACCGACTCCCGCAAGGATGTTCGGGCGGTTCGTGCTACCATCAGCGGTGCCGATCATCCTTTTTGCACTGCTGCTTTTTGTTCTCCTGGCTTTGGGCGGCGTGGTTCTGCTTTCCCTTGCTTTGCGCTACCGCGCCGGCACTGCTCGACGGCAAGCACGGCGCTGGGTCGCCAGCCTAAATGTCTGGCTTACCGGCCTCTCGGCTGTTCTCTTTGTCTCCTTCACTTTCCTGCTCTCCTTCTGGATCGGGTCAGCCTTTCGATTTGCCCTGATTGGTATGGGGTTTGGAGCCATTCTCGCCTTGCTCGGTTTGGCGATGACTCGTTGGGAAAGACGATCGGAAGGATTTTTCTACACTCCGAGCCGCTGGCTCGCCCTTCTCGTCACGCTGGCAATCGCAGCACGTTTTGTCTACGGCTGGTGGCACGCTACGCACTCCGACAGCAGCGCTCCCGGCAACCAACATTGGCTGATGACCACCTCCGGAACGCAGCTTTCCCTGGCGGTCGCTGCCGGGTTAATAGGCTACTATCTCGTCTACTCCATTGGAGTGCATCTGCAAGTCGCGCGTCACGAGCAACAGGGTGGGTTGGGATCACGACTTGGGCGGAGTGTTTAGCGGTGGAGCGCAGCGGGCGCTGCCGACATACAACCCAACGTCAAAAAAGTCTTATCACTACGGTTCTCTGCTGAGCACGGCCAACATAAGTACGAAGAGTTCTTCGAGCAGTTCAACGAGTCCGTGCACAAATAGGAAGGCCTCGAGCGTTTGTTAGGAAAACGCCAGCACCCGAAGCGAAATCGTATGAGAAGCGCTGAATTAATCAGCGCCGACCGCGCGCTTTGATTGGACGTCCGGCGTTGGGCGTTCGACGTTCGACCTTCCTATGGGAGAGGCGTCAACCGCAGTCATCGCGAGCGCGAACAACCTTTCCGTCAAATACGGCACTCAGGTCGTCCTCGACGGCGCGACGATTGCCTTTAGGGACGGCGAACATATTGGGCTTGTCGGCCGCAACGGCTCGGGCAAATCGACCTTCCTCCAGATCGCGGCTGGTGTGGCCCAAGCCGATTCAGGTGAATTCACATGCCGGCGTGATCTCGTCACCGGCTATATGCCACAACTTTCCGGCTTGAACGATGCGGCCACGGTCCATGCGAACATTCTCAGCGGCGCACAGCGGATTCTCGACCTCATCGCCGAATACGAACGTGTCCCGGGCGACAGCCCGCTTAGCGCCACGCTCCTCGACCAGATTGGCGAGGCCGACGGTTGGAATCTGGAACATCGGATCAAGTCGCTCATCACGAATCTGCACGCGCCGGAATCCGATCGCGTCGTGGGCACGCTTTCCGGCGGGGAAAAACGCCGCGTCGCGCTTTGCCGGGCGCTGCTCGCGCGTCCTGATTTTCTGATTCTCGACGAACCGACCAACCATCTCGACACCGGCTCGATCGAATGGCTGGAGGACTTTCTCGCGCGTTATGCCGGCACCTGTTTGTTCGTCACACACGATCGCTATTTTCTCGATCGGGTGGCGACGCGGATCGTCGAGCTGTCGCGCGGCCAGTTCATCAGCTACGACGGCAACTACACGGATTACCTGCTCGCACGCGTGCGGCGACAAGCCGTGGAGGAAATGCAGGAACATAAACGGCAGAAGTTTTTGAAACGCGAACTGCAATGGGTAAGAAAAGCGCCCCGCGCGCGCCGGACGAAATCGGTCGACCGCGTGGAACGTTATTTCGAGATGGCCGCGCAGGAAGCGCCGGAGGCGGAGCTCGACGTGGAGTTGATTATCCCCACGCCGCCGAAGCTCGCGAATCGCATCATTGAATTGCGCGACGTGAGTGTGGAGTTAGGCGGCCGCACACTCTTTCAGCACGTGAATCTCAATCTCACAGCCGGGGAGCGCCTCGGTGTTGTCGGCCGCAACGGACTCGGCAAGTCTTCGCTCCTCAGAGTCATTCTGCAGGAACTGCCCGCCGCGAGCGGTGCAGTGGAGATCGGCACGCGGACCCGGATCAATTACGTCGATCAAAATCGGCTCCTCCTCGACGATGAAAAAACGGTTTGGGAAGAAGTCGGGAGTGACGGAGAACACGTCACCCTCGGCGAGGAGAGCATCACCTTGCGCGCTTATCTGCGGCGATTTCTTTTCAGCGAAGAGCGCATCAACACGAAGATTTCGCAGCTCAGCGGCGGCGAACGGAGCCGGGTGCTGCTCGCTAAAATCCTGAAGCGAGGCGGCAACGTTCTGATGCTCGACGAACCGACGAACGATCTCGATCTCGGAACGTTGCGCTTGCTCGAGGAAGCGCTCGTCGCCTTCGGCGGCTGCGTCATCGTGGTCAGTCATGATCGCTATTTTTTGAATCGCGTTTGTACCTCGATCCTCGCCTTCGAAGGCGAGGGGCGCGTGATCTATGACGTCGGGAACTACGACTACTACCTGGAAAAACGAGGCGCACCCGGTCCGGTTCGCGATTCATACCCCACGCCGGCCGGAGCCGCCGCCGCGCCAAAGAAAAGCAAAGACAAACCGCGGAAGCTTAAGTGGAAAGAAGAGCGCGAATGGGAATCGATGGAAGCGAACATTCTCTCCGCGGAAACCGAGGTATCGGATTTGGAAGCCGCCTTTGCCGCGCCGGATTTTTATGCGAAACCGCGCTCGGAAATTTTCGAGTTGGAGATGCAATTGAAAACGGCACGCGACAAAGTCGCGTACCTCTACGCGCGGTGGCACGAACTCGAGCTCCTGCAGAGCGTCCCGCGGACGACGGAGACTAGCTCCGACATGTAATTATTCTTGAATCCAAACCGGCGATGCGCTGCATCACATAAGTAACTACCGGACGGAGCACGGTTATGACAAGCGACGTCCCGAATTTGCCAGAGCACGTTCCTGCGCTCCCGCTCGAAGCGCGAGCTGCACCGCCGCCTGACGATCCCGTCGCCACGCAACTGCGCGGATTCGGGCCGCTTGGACTTCTCTCGATTCTCGTCATCGTCTTGACGTCTGTCGTTAAACCACTCGGCGGCCTTTTGGTGCTTCTGTGGGCCTGGCGATCGCATACGCCATGGCGCGACATCGGCTACGTGCGACCAAGGAGCTGGATTGGCAGCCTCGCCGTCGGCGTCGTTTTCGGCTGCGTGTTTAAACTCCTGTTGAAGGCGATTGTGATGCCGCTGCTGGGCGCCCCCGAAATCAATTCCGCCTACCATTACGTGATAGGAAACCGGGCTGCGCTCCCCGGATTGGTGTTCACGATGATTGTCGGCGCGGGCTTTGGAGAAGAGACCATTTTCCGAGGATACCTGTTCGAACGCCTCGGCAAGCTTTTTGGGACCGGCGCCAGCGCAAAAGTATTAGTCGTGCTGCTCACCTCCGCGGTGTTTGCCCTGGGCCATTACGCCAACCTGGGGCTTCCCGGCGTCGAACAGGCGATGATCACGGGCCTCGTCTTCGGGGCGATCTTCGCCGTCACGGGCCGGATCTGGATGGTGATGTGCGCGCATGCTGCGTTCGATCTAACGGCGGTCGCGATAATCTATTGGAATCTCGAAGCCGCTGTCGCTCACCTCGTGTTCAAATAGCCGCGGGGTTGCCTAACAACACACTCCAGTCCTCCTATCGTAAGCCGCTTACGATGCATAAACGACGAGACTGAAACTTGACGGCTTAAAGCCGTCAAGATTACCGGACGCGGTTCATTTTCAAATCCGGACGACTTCCGTGTCGAATTTGGAGGCCGCAT
>Ga0193713_1000381_pt1 | contig 15108 bp, 17 predicted proteins | sample H3a2metaG_FD_143054 | JGI IMG/M metagenome (GOLD analysis project Ga0193713, IMG submission 143054) | Soil microbial communities from a riparian zone of the East river system, Colorado, United States - H3a2 | ecosystem: Environmental > Terrestrial > Soil > Riparian zone | place: USA: East River... | reverse complement strand
GGCCAACCGCCGAACGCTTCCTCCCACGGGTATCAGATCGACCATATCATCGAGTTCTGCCATTGGTTCATGGGGGCGCTTTTTCTCGGCTGGTCGGCATTCTTTATTTTCGTTTTGATTCGCTTCCGGAAAGGCCGGCATCCAGCTGCTGATCACCAGGGAGTGAAAAGCGGCATCTCGACGCATCTGGAGTTCTCCGTTGTCTTAATCGAAGCGGTGCTCCTCCTCGGCTTCGCCATTCCGCTTTGGGCAAAACGCGTCAATGAGTTCCCGCCAGGCAAAGAGGCGCTTCTCGTCCATGTTGTCGGCCAGCAGTTCAGCTGGAATTTTCATTTACCTGGGCCCGATGGCCAATTTGGCCGGCGCGATGTTAGCTTTGTAAGCAACTCCAACCCGATCGGCCTCGATCCGAACGACCCCGCAGGCAAAGACGATATCGTGACATCTGGCGAACTGCATGTGCCAGTGGATCGGCCAGTGATCACTGAACTTTCATCGAAAGATGTAATTCATGATTTCTTCCTGCCGGACATGCGCATCGCCGCGGACGCGATTCCCGGCTCGCTCATTCCGATGTGGTTTACGCCAATCAAGACCGGGACTTACGAAGTGATTTGCGGCCAGCTTTGCGGCTTGGGTCATTCAGGAATGAAGGGTACGCTGGTGGTCGATACACCGGCGGATTATCAGGCGTGGCTTAAAGAGCGCGCCGAGTTAGCTGGATCGCAGGGCGCACCTCCAGCTGGTGCTCCGAAAACGGAAAACAAACTCCCTCAGCCGGAAAATCGACCCGCTGCGCCGACAGCGTCCCCGAGTCCGAGCGGGTAGCGCATGCGTCTCGCGTGTTAGCGAGCGCGTTCTCCCGATCGCGAACTTTCCCAAAAATTACGCGATCAAACAAAATCCGTTGCGGCGGGACACCGCAACTAACACGTAAGGACGCGTACACTATCCGCGACGGGCTGCCTTGTTGATTAATTCGTGTCATCCGCGTAATCCGCGGTTAATTGGCTTGTGATTGGCGAAAAAGGAAGGATCCAGGCGCCGCCAGAAGGATCGGCAACGTGGCTCAACCGTTTCGCGTGGATTACATGTGTTGCGACGCTGTTTCTCATTTGCAGCGGCGGAATGGTCACGAGCAAAGGCGTCGGCCTCGCCGTGCCCGATTGGCCGACCACGTTCGGCTACAACATGTTCTTGTTTCCTGTTTCGAAATGGATCGGTGGGATTTTCTTTGAGCATACCCACCGCTTAATTGCTTCAGCGGTCGGCTTCCTGACGATAATCCTCACGATCTGGCTCTGGCGCAGCGAACCTCGAAAATGGGTTCGCAGCCTCGGAATAATCGCGCTTTGCGCGGTAATTCTACAAGGCGTGCTCGGTGGCCTGCGCGTTACGATGCTGAAAGACGAGATCGGAATCTTTCACGCGTGTCTCGCGCAAGCTTTTCTTGGGCTGGTCGTCGTGATCGCTCTCGCCACTTCAAAATTTTGGCGAACGCTCGCCGATATCGTTGTCGATCCCAAAAAAATCATCACGATCAAGACAATCGCGTTTGCCACAACGGTGGCGATTTATGTGCAGCTTGCGCTTGGGGCGACGATGCGCCATCAACATCGCGACCTTGCTATTCTCGATTTCCCGACGGCAAATGGCGCGTGGATTCCCGACACCAGCGCGCTTGCGCTTGGAAAGGTCAACGCCTGGCGCGATGCGCGGGGTTTGTCCGACGTAGACGCGTTCCAAATCTGGCTACAAATGGCGCATCGGTTTCTCGCGTTGGTCATCGCCGTCACCGTGGTTGCGCTTTGTCTTCGGGTTTGGAGAGATGTGCGCCACGTGGCTGCGCTGAGACGATTGTCGATCTTTTGGGTCGCCCTGGTCATTTGCCAGATTACGCTTGGCGCTTGGACCATTTGGAGCAACAAAGCGGCCGATGTCGCGACCGCGCATGTCGCAGTCGGCGCGACCATGCTATCTTTTGGGGTGAGCATTTGCGCGATTTGCTGGCGAATTTTGCAAGGACAACGCAGTGAAAGATCAGCTACGACCTCGTTCGGAGTGAAAGGAGCAGTCGCCGCGTGAAAACCGCCGTGATTCACACCGCGACTGACGTTAAGACTGCAACCACCGATAAATCAGCGCGTACCCGCATGTTCGATTTGGCGGAGTTGGTCAAAGCGCGGCTGACGCTGCTTGTTCTGCTTACCACTGCGGCCGGTTTTTACCTCGGGGCGCAATCACCGTTCAGCTACGCCGCATTATTTCACGCTGTCTTTGGAACGGCGGCGGCGGCAGCCGGAGCAGCTGCGCTCAATCAGTGGTGGGAACGCAAGCTCGACGCGATGATGCGTCGAACGAAGATGCGCCCGGTGCCAGCTGGTCGCATGCGAGCTGCCGAAGCGCTTACGCTGGGCATTGTTCTTTCGATTTTTGGGGTTGGTTATCTCGCGATTGCCTGCAACGCGCTCAGCGCCACGCTGGCCGCGGTTACGATACTCATTTATATTTTTTGTTACACGCCGCTGAAGCGCGCCAGCACCGCGAATACCCTTGTCGGCGCCGTTCCCGGGGCGATCCCGCCAATGATCGGTTGGGCGGCGGCGCGCGGAACAATCGACGCAGGGGCATGGAGCCTTTTCGCGATCCTTCTGTTGTGGCAACTGCCGCATTTCTTTGCGATCGCCTGGATGTACCGCGATGACTATTCGCGTGCGGGCTTCCGAATGATTTCGAGTGACGATCTCAGCGGCGAGCGCAGCGCCAGTCAAAGTGTGTTCTTTTGCATTTTGCTCCTGGTGATCGCAGGGCTACCCACCTTTCTTGGAATTGCCACACCGATTTATCTCGCTATCGAGCTCGCCCTTGGCGGTTTTTTTATCGTCGTTGCAATGCGATTTTTGAAGAAGCGCACGGTGACAGCCGCGCGATTATTATTCATCACTTCGATCGTTTACCTTCCGCTGTTGCTGGGCGCATTGGTGCTAACGAAGTCATGAACGCTACATCAGTCCCGATTCAACGCGGAGCCTCGTGGAGCGCGATTGTCTGGAAAGCAACGTTGATTCTCATTCCGTTGGTGACGGCGGGACTTCTTCTTTGGCTGCGCCATGTGGAGGTTCGTGCGCTCGCCGAACGAACCGTTTCCTCCTACGGCACAGTCCCCCGTTTTCAGCTTGTAAACCAGGAGGGACAACCGTTCGACTCTGCGCAATTGGCTGGAAAAATTTGGATTGCCGATTTTGTTTATACCACGTGTCCCGGACCCTGTCCGATGATCAGCATGCGGATGAGCGAATTGCAAAAGCCGTTGGAAAAGACCGATGTGCATCTGGTCTCCTTCAGCGTCGATCCGGAAAAGGATACGCCGGAAGTTTTGCGCGGCTACGCCGAGAAATTGCGCGCCGAACCAAAGCGCTGGGATTTTCTTACCGGACCGAAATCCGCGATTTACAATCTTTCTCATAATGGATTCAAGCTTGCGGTCTCCGATAGCAGCGATGAAGCCGGAATTCCGGTGCACAGCACGCGGATGGTGCTGGTGGATCGCCATGGAGAAATCCGTGGTTATTACGAAGCGACCGAAGCGGACGCAGTAACCAAATTGCTCGCCGATACAAGTCATCTGTTGCGCGAGCAGCCAAAATAACCGCGCTAACCGACCGACTCCGGACCGGCGTTTGGTCCTTCGTCGCAAACTATCCGCAGATAATCTCGATACTCACCTTTCGGCAACCGATCGATGAGCACGGACAGTTGTGACTGGCTGATAAAGCCCATGCGACAGGCGACTTCCTCAAGGCATGCGATTTTCAATCCTTGTCGATGCTCGATTGTCGCAATGTAGTTGCCGGCTTCGAGCAAGCTTGTCTGCGTGCCTGTGTCGAGCCAGGCCATGCCACGGCTGAGCAATTTCACGTGTAGCTGTTTCTGCCCGAGATAAAGCAAATTTAGATCGGTGATCTCAAGTTCGCCGCGGGCGGAGGGTCGCAGGGTCTGGCAAAAGTCAACCACGCGCTCGTCGTAAACATAAAGTCCCGGCACTGCGAAATGACTTTTCGGTTGTTTCGGCTTTTCCTCGAGACTGATTGCCTTGCCTTGAGCGTCAAATTCGACCACCCCGTAGCGTTGTGGATCGCGCACTTGATAACCGAAAATGCACGCGCCGCGCTCGATGGCGAGAGCGTGCCGGTAGAAATCGAGTTTCCCGTAGAAAATATTATCGCCGAGAATAAGCGACGCACCCGCGTCGCCGATGAATTTTGCGCCGATCAAAAAAGCCTGGGCGATCCCCTCCGGTTTCGGCTGTTCCGCATATTCGATTCGAATTCCAAGTTGCCCGCCATCGCCCAGGTAATCGCGAAGCATCGGCAGATCTTTCGGTGTGGTAATGATCAGGACCTCGCGCAGACCACCGAGCATCAGCGTGGCGAGCGGGTAGCAAATCATCGGCTTGTCATAAATCGGGAGAAGCTGTTTGCAGACGATCTTGGTGAGCGGGAACAGACGTGTCCCAGCTCCGCCAGCAAGTAGAATGGCCTTTTTGTTCATTCGCTTGTTTTTGATTTGCGGGGCGCCTTCCCGCGGCTGAAGCGTACCAGCAATTCCGACCATTCCTGCCAGAAACTTGCGCCTCCGGTCAAATCGATCCCGATTCTTTCTCCGAACGATTGAAGTGCTTTCCGCGGAACAGAATGCAATGCGGCCTTGTCGACGAGAAATGAACCATCGCGATCCGGAAACAATTTGCGATCGCTCAGACGCCCTCCCTCACAACGGCGTAGTGCCTTCTCGATCCACTGTTGCGATAATTCCGGCCGCGGCTCAATCGTAGCGCTTACTGTAACGTCAACAAGTTTCTGCAAAATCAGCGCGCAGGCGAGCGCACGTGAGCTTGTTGCGTGGACGTGGGAAATTTTTTTTTCCACCAACAGCCTGCGCAGGACAAGAGCGAAACGCGCCTGTCGCAGGAAAATCCCACCCGGCAAGCGCTCGGTTTCCTGTACCCGTTCCTCTTCCAATTTTTGCGCAAGAGTGTGGTGCGCGCGCCATTCTGCCTCCATCACCATCGGGTCGGGCAAAAATTCCAGCTGCACCGCCATTTGTTCCACCTTCCGAGTTAGTCGGGCTGCTGAATCTAATTCACAAACGAATGGTATGATCGAGATGTTGCGCCGCTGCATTTCTTGAAGCTCGCGCTCGAGGAGCGGCAAATCCTCATCGGGCCAGCGATCGATCAGATAAGCGATCTGATGGGTTACAAGAGGAGCTTTCGGTTTCGATGGCGCGACGGACGCATTTTTAAGCATTTGGAGAAGCGGGGCGACTGTTTGCTCAATTCGGAAATGCTCTTCGATTCGCGTCCGTCCGGCCCGGCCGTACTGCAATCTCAATTCAGAATCTCGTATCAGCCGCTCGAGCGCGTTGATCAGCGCGATCGTATCGCCGGGCGGTACTAAGAGCCCGGTTTGCCTGTGCTCGACCGATTCAGGAATCCCCGCGAGCTGGGTCGAAACCACGGGGCGTGCCGCCGCCATCGCTTCGATGATTACGGTCGGGAAAACATCGCTCGCGCCTTGACGATCCATGACTGAGGCAAGTGCGAAAATGTCGGCTGCTCGCAGTTTATCGAAAACCGCGCCTTGCGACAGAGAGCCGAGCAGAGTCACACGAGACGAGACGCTCAACTTGTCGATTTCTGCCTGGAGATTGTCGCGCAGCGGGCCATCTCCAATAATCTCACAAGTGAAATCAACACCGCGGCGCGCTAGCTCCGCGCAAGCGCGGATAAGCTGCTCAAACCCCTTGAAGGCAACAAGACGGCCGACGCTGAGGATGCGTGGCGTCGAATTAGTTGTCGCTGAAGGTGGGTCCGGGAAGCGTCCCAGATCGATTCCGTTATAGACTCGGTAAATCTTCGCAGCGGAATCCGGGCAGCGCTGGCAAAGCAGTTCACGACTGTAATCGGTTTCAGCTGCGACGAACTCCGCCGCCGCGCAGATTTCGCGCAGGAGATCATCATTGCCTAGGTCCTTCATGAAATCCTGGCCATGTGCGGTCACACTGAACGGGATGCTGGAGATTTCTTTCAGGAAGAGCGCGGTGTGCGCCGCGCGGTTGGCGAAGTGAACGTGAAAATGATCGACACCATTGCGCGCGAAAAGGTCCGCGAAATAGAGCGCATTGCGCGCACGTTGCTCCGCCTTGATCTGGTCCCCGTATTTCCGCTTGTGCCGATCTACGAGTTGCTGGGGCCATTTGCCGGTTGTTTTCGCATTCTTCTCCCAAATTCTCAGGATTTTCTGCGGTGGCGCGTAACGGATCGGGGCGCGGAGCTGGGAGATATGTTCGTGACGCAAACTCGTCAGCGGCGGGTAAATCGAGCCAATCTCGAGGGCGACACCAAGCCGTTCCAACGCCAGCATCTCAGCATCGCAAAAAGTCTGGGAAATAACCGGATAACGGGAATAGAGATAACCGAGTCGCACCGGGATCGATGATTATGTGCGGTCCCCAGAAATAGCAACGCCCCAAAACAGACTGACCGTCATACGCCGCCGCTACAATCAGGAAAACTGAACGTCTTTACCCGGATCCATCTCGAAATCCAAGATCAATGAATCCGCAGTGTTGGGCTTGATGACTTCTTCCATAAATTTCACGTAGATAGAGTCCTCGCGGAAGATCTCGTACTTGTCCATCGACTCAAAATCGATTGCAATGAAGAATGGCCACGGCAATTCAGGATCAACCCGCTTGCCGCATTTGATGCTCAAAACTTCGGGAATTTTCAAGAGCTGCATCCGCGTGTTCATCATCATCGCCTCCACGCGGGCGGGAGTGACTTCGGGCTTGAGTTTGTAGAGAGCGATATGGTGAATCATGAAAGCTAAAGCTATTAGGTGCTTCGAGCGGGCCGCGCAAGTGCGAATCCGGCGAGCGGGCAACGTCGATCCGCGCCGCTCGGCGATTATTTTTTCCAGTCCAGCGCGCCCTTCTTGAGCGCGTAAACATAGCCGACCATTAAGATTGAAATAAAGCTCAGCATACTCCAGAAGATGAGCCCGCTCTGCTTGATCGACTCTCTGTAAACCACCGCCCAGGGGTACATAAACACGATCTCAAGATCGAAGAGGATAAAGAGCATCGCCACCAGATAAAACTTCACGCTGAATCTGGGCTGCACTTCTCCTTGTGGCACCATCCCGCATTCATAGGCGGTATCTTTCGCTCGCGTGCGTTTCCCGCTTTTCCCGACGAGAATGCTAACGAGCAGCGCTGAACCGGCAAACAGCATCGCTACAATAATTTGCAGGAGAACCGGCAGATATTCTCGGAGCATCTGAAGGCTCGCTGAAGATCAGTTTGGCACGGTTGGAGCTTACCTTATGCCAGCCAGATGGCCATTCTGCGGCGCAATGGCATTTGCCAAAGCCGAAGGCAGGCCTTTATATTTTTTGCCATTCTTTTTGACCGCACCGCGCGCAACGAGATTTTGCAGCTTCTCGTAAGCTCGGAGCCGTAGCATTTCCTCGCCACCACTGGCCGCATTCCGTGCCCGTAGATTCTCATGTACGATATCGAAAAGCTGCTTGAACTCAAAGGAAGAACGCCGCGAGAGGACTGCGACCAATTCCTCGGTCACTAGATCCGGAACCCGACGGGAGAATGCATTTTTCTTTAGAATAGCCATAAGGTGAGAAGGATAGCACATTTTCAGCAGGGCGCAGCAGTTTTCTTGTCCCAGTTTTTGAACCGCCAAAAGAGTGCCGAAATGGCGCAAGTATTCGCTCCATTGCTATGGCGTGGAAGCTGGATTAGGCGTAGATGACGGGCTTAAAGACGGCTGCGGAGTTCCCGTCGAAGGAGAACCCCATCCGGTCAAGCTCGTCCTGCCTTTTTGACGTGCAGCGGCGCCAATACCGGTGAGAATTGCCAGGCCGATCGCCGATTGGTCCAACGTAATCGGCCCGACCGACTCGGCCACATAGCCGTCACTAGCATATCTCTGCGATGAGACGATCGGGCTAAGGTGCTTCGTGATGACCTCGGGCGCGGGAAGCCGTGTAAGATCGACACAATCGGTCATTCCTGGCATGAAAACCGCCGCCATTAGCAGCATCGGCCGAAGCGAAGCATCAAGCCGCGAATACAATATAGGCGCGTCGATATAGGCAAAAAAGTTCGTCGGGCTAGGCACCAACTTGGCCGCTGTCTTGTAAGTTTGCGAATTTGAAAGCTCCGAGGAGCCGCTGCCGTCGCGCTTTATCGACTCTTCGACCGAAACCGGATTGAAACCAGCGATGAGGATCCTATGCGACAAAGCGATGGTTGGGGTGATCGCGATCAGGGTGGCGGGTGACGGCATCGAAAAATAACGCACACTATCCTTCTCAGTTTGCGTCCAAATCGCGTTTTCATCCGCGCGCGTGACTGCCTCCACGATCTTGCCGGCTCTGGCCATGTCTATGACCGGCAGTGTGAGAATTAAGGAGGGCCAAGGTGCGTTCGACGGCCAGTCGGCTAACGATTCCAATTCCAAGCCGAACGCGGCCTTCCAGTCATCGGCTGTGATTCCACTGTCGGAAAAGGTTTGAAAAAACTTCTGCATTGTACCCGCGATGCCTGCTGCTTGATTTAGCGCATCAATTTTTTGCCCGACATTGAGCAACATCGACAGATAGAAAAACGTCTCTTTTGTGCCAAGCGTAAGTGATGATCGGGTAAGCGCGGCATCCTGTTCCAATTTTGGCATTCCGAGAAAAAGTAGATCGTGTATTTTTCCGCTCTCGAAGCGCATCGCGCCAGAAATACTGCGCACCTGTTCCAATAGGGGCCGCTCATTCGTTGCACCCGACGGCTCGATGGCGGCGCGGAGGGCAGTAAGTCGCTCGGAAATCATCTTCGGTTGCAGATAAAAAGAGGCAGCATAACTCGACGGCATGTGAGCGGCCGCCGCGTGATATGACTCGTCCGCATCCAGCGTGTTCTTTGCGCTTTCCACTCGACCGTCGGCGCGGTCGAGAAGAGTTTTTATTTCAGCGAGATTATTCGAAGCGAAGAACCAATTTCTGTCGTAAACGATTGCCAGCGAAAAGAGGCCAAAAGTAAAAATGTGGATCTTGTGCCGCTGATAAGCGATCGTCTCGCGGTCTCTGGGATCGCCGAGCGCCTCCGAACACCATCCGGCGATGATTTTTTCCGCGCGATTCTGGTTTTCACGGAAACGAAATCCCACGACAATCTTTGGACTGTCGTTCGCCATTGACGTCAGCGCGAAAAAAGCGTTCTTTGGATCGAGTTGTTCGATCTCCTGCAGCGTTTGAGAAGCCGCATCCTTTTTCGAAAGTTTGGCCAGTGGCTTGCGAAGAAAATCCTGCACCGCAGGTTCGCGATAGAGCTGGCAAAGGTCAGAGTGGTTCCACTGATCGCGCGTTCGATTGAAATCTGGCACGTGCGCCAGGAAAATTGTTTCGCGCGGGAGAAGCGCACTCACCGAGGCGCTCGAAGTTTGTTGGGAAATGCGCCAGACGTACCAGACGGCGAACGCGGCGACGGCGACGGCGATTACGAAGCTTACAGTTCGTCCCATGAGAAAAGAAGTGTGACGCTACGCGCGTGGGTGAAATTGTCGATGTACGGCTTTCAGCCGCTGTTGATCGACATGTGTGTACACTTGCGTCGTTGAGATATCCGCGTGCCCGAGCATTTCCTGGATGATGCGCAGGTCGGCGCCATTTCCGAGCAGATGTGTCGCGAAACTGTGTCGGAGAAGATGTGGATAAATATTTTTCTCCAATCCGGAGTGCCGTGCATGTTTTTTTACGATCTGCCAGATACGCGCCGTTGTTAATTTCGTGCCGCGCTCCGAAAGGAAAATCTCGCTACTGCTGCGCCGCTTCACGAACTTTGGGCGTTCGGCGGACAAGTAGGCGGCGACCGCTTCGCACGCTTTGCGGCCGACGGGGACAATTCGCGTCTTGTTCCCTTTGCCGGTCACCCGCAAAATGCGCTCTTCACAATTGAAATTCTCCAGCCGCGCATTTGCCAGCTCGGAAGCGCGCAGCCCGCTCGCGTAAAGCAACTCGATCATTGCCCGGTCGCGCAAGCCGTGAAGAATTTTCACGTTGATCTTTTCCAACAACTGCTCGACCTGCAATTCGTTCAGCGTTTCGGGAAGGTAACGTTCGATCCGCGGGAGCGCGAGCGCCTCCGCCGGATCGCGTTCGACCGCGCCGTTACCGGCTAAAAATCGAAAGAAGATCTTCAATGCGATCACAATCAATTTTATCGACGAGGCGGAAAGCCCGGCACGTTTGCGGTCCGCGAGATATTCGCTTATGACCGGCAGGGTCACGCTGCAAGGATGGTCGATCTTTTTCTTTGCGGCGCACCATTGCGCGAATTCGCTCAGCGATCGCTGGGTGGAGAGTTGATAGTTTTCTGAAAGACCTCGCTCGACCGCGAGGAAGCGGATGAACAAGTCGATCGCCTGCTCCATGTCGCCAAAGGTTCCGCGAAAGGCCAAACTTTGGCAATTGTGCGATTAATAGATAGGGTGGCGATTAAACCGTCACCACTGTTTCTGCGACATTATTGACAAGCGAAGGTTAAATGTTCGATGTTCCGCCTGAGATGAGTTTGGATCTGAATACCATCCTGAAAGATTGGCCGCACGAGAACGGCAACGTGAAGGTACGCAAGATCACCGGCCTTGATGGCCGTGAGAAGCTGCAACTACGGGTCGATCTCGGCGTGCTGCAAATGGAAGTGACCGGCCGGCCTGATGGAGAACGCCCGCACAACTGCGAGTCGCTTCTAGAATACCACCAGCGACGCGCGGTTCGCGCGGCAGGAAAAGGCGAAGATTACGAACTCACACCCGAAGAATGTGCCGAACTTCAGCAAGAAGGCATCCAGTATTATCACCGTTATTTAAGTTTATTTCAGGTCAACGATTTCGCGGGCGTCGTGCGCGACACACAGCGCAATCTCGATCTTTTCACTTTTGTCACCGAGCACACTGATCGCGAAGAGCTCTCTTGGAGCTTGCAACAGTTCCGGCCCTACGTGCTCATGATGAATACGCGCGCCAAGGCCTCCATTTTTCTTGGCCAGGGTAAATTTGGCGACGCCATGGCCGAAATCGAGCGCGGGCGCGACGCTATCGCGAATTTTTTTCACCATTCAAATTTTCCCGAGCTCGCATCAAAAAGCTCGGAGATCGCATTTCTTGACGAATGGCTCGAAGAAGTGAAAACGAAACGGCCGCTCTCGAAGCTGGAGATCATGCAGCGCGAGATGGAAAGCGCGATCGCCGGTGAACTTTACGAGCGTGCGGCGGAATTGCGCGACGCCATCAACTTGCTGAAGACACAAAAGCCGGCGCGATCAGGCCGCGGATCACGCGAATAGCTGGTTTTTGGTGATCTCAATTACTAAATTGGATTGACGTCTCCGAGCATTCCACGAGTCTGGCCAGGGGACCGTTCGCCTAGCCTATCAGGTGAAATCCTCGCTGCCGGCGCACCGCTCCGGTCCCAATGCCAATTTTAGAGCCTCAATTACAAGCGGAATGCGCCCTTGCATTTTGTCGACCGGCGTCTAGGTATGTTGCCATATGAAAATCGCCGCCTATTCGATGGTCCTAACCATTTCTTTCCTGCTTAGTGCTCGAGCCGACCTGACGATCGTGCAAAAGGTGGAAAGAGCCGGCTCGGCTACGAATATGACTATCAAGGTTAAAGGTGACAAAGTGCGCATCGAGGCTTTGCCAAAGGTCACTACGATTCTTGATGCGAAGACCGGAGAAGTAACCAATCTGATGAACGATCAGAAAACCGTCGTGCGCATCTCGGCGGAGAAGGTGAAGGCTGCCGCAAACATGATTAACAAGTTTGAAGTGAAAAAAGAAGGCGCGGAACAAGTCAAGCTGACGCCGACCGGCCAAAAGGAAACGGTAAATGGTTATGAAACCGAGAAGTACACTTATGACGCGCCCGATTTCAAGGCGACCTACTGGATTGCGCCAGGCTATCCCGACGGCGCCGCCATCCTTGCACAACTGCAATCCATCAAGTCGGAATTCTGGAAAACAGCCAATACGACGATGCCCGACTATCGCGATTTCCCAGGGCTGCCGATCCGCACACGTACGACTATGACTAAACAAAGTCAGCCGACTAAGCCGGGCGGGACAGCTCTGGGTGGCGCCACGGAGATAACGACTACGATCATCTCCGCGAATCAGAATGCGATCAGCGACGCTGAGTTCGCCGTCCCTAGCGACTTTAAGGAGACGAAGCTGCCGGACATTTTTGATAAAAAGGATACGGGTCCGTCCCCTTCGCCGAGGCCATAACGCGGGCCGCCTGTTGCCAGGTGTGTGGTGCTTCATTAGTGCTGGCGTCAGATTCGCCCAGACGCGCCGCGTTGCTCGATGAGGCGGGCTTTGAATTCGAAACCGTCTCACCACGCGGATCGGAAAAGTTCGATCTCGATCTTACCCTGCGCGAGCTGACGATGTGGAACGCGATCCGAAAGGGGATACCGATCGCGCGAGCATATCCAGACAAGATCGTGCTCGCAGCTGACACACTCATCGCGCTGGAGGACGAAATCATCGGTAAACCGGTGGATTTGAGCGAGGCTGCGCAGACTCTACTGCGTTTGAGCGGACGAACGCATGAAGTTTGCTCCGCCGTTTTCATTCATCGTTTCGCGGCCGGACAACCGGCAGCCTTTCATGAGATTTCGCGTGTTCGATTTCGTCGTCTCAGCAAGGCGCAGATCAATCGTTACCTCGCGAAAGTGCATCCGTTAGATAAAGCAGGCGCCTACGCGGCCCAAGGTCACGGCGCGGAGATCATCGCAAGGATCGAGGGCTCCTTTTCCAACGTTGTCGGTCTGCCGATGGAACAAACGCGTCGCGTGCTCGGACAATTTGGTGTAAGGCCGCGTCGCCGTGGGGTTAGCTAATTTTCGCTAGCTCGCGCTCGATCGCGGGAGCCATTGAGTTCGGCTTACGCCGCAAAACGAAATACAGGAACCAGACGATGAAGCAGTTTACAATGAGAATGACTACGGCCGCCAGGCTCGGACGGTGCCAGATATGCCGCACCTCGAGCGGAATCAGGGCAGCCGTTGCGAAAATCATCAGCAATTCTGCCCATCGCTGTTCCATATAAACGCCAATTCCTTCGGTGAAAAGAATCGCGGTGTAAAAGAGGGCCAAAAAACCGGTGGCACGCAGCGCGCCACCTTGGAGCACGACTTGCAGTTTGTGGAGCAAAAAGGCCACTGGCTTGCTGTGCTCCAACAGAATCTCGTCGGCGGCCCAATTCGAAAGCAAATCCATCCAGCGGGTGCGCGCGTTCAGGAAAAGCAGCGAAACGCCGAGCAAAAGCAACAGCACGCCTTTGCCGATTTTGAAGAGCGCGATGAGCTTAAGGTAACGATGGCGACGCGGCTCCTGCAGAATCGCCGGAACGTGCGCCGGATTACTCATCACTAAACTCTTCGCCGAAATTCGATCATTTCGCAATGATCGGACTTTCCCGACAGCAAATTTCCAGTTTGTTGCCGTCCGAGTCTTCGAAGAAAAATGCGTAGTAGCCGGGGCTGTAATCGGTGCAGATTTCAGGGCCTTCCAACGTTCTTCCGCCCGCTTCGCGCACCAGTTCCGCCATCCGATCGACTTCGTCCCGAGTCTCCGCCCAAAATGCGATGCGTGTTCCATCTGGTTGATGATTTTTATCTTCGGTGAAGCCGAAAAACTCCGAGGGCCTGTCGCCCCCCGCGGAGTAAAACGTATGGAAATCATCGCCTGGACTTTCGTGGACAAATCCGAGCTGGGGCAAAAATTTCCCGTAGAACTCTTTTGCGACTTTCATGTCTTTTACCCGCAAATCGATGTGATCAAGGTATCGCGTTTTCATTTTGTCGTGGCCAGTTTTCGGTTCGCCCGACGAATCATTAATTTTAATCCCGACCCGGCTTCATTAATCGCACACAACTTTACATCAACGAATCCAAGCGGCAGTGCAACAGCGCCGATCACATCTTCATTCACATCGCTTGGAACTCCCGCCAATTTCTTCGGCCACGAGACCCAAACTGTTCCGATGTCCGCGACTTTCTCGCGCAACGGGGCAACTTCTCTTTCAATTCGCTGCGACGCCGGGCTATTTCGACCTGCTTTAGTGGAGTAGCCGGTGTTTGCAAGATCAGGGTGGCAATGCGACTAGCGATCAAGTTGTTTACGAGAGGAGGGATCGAGAATTGTGTTTGTGGCGCCGCTTTGTTTGCATTGTCGGTCTTCGCGTCGGCTTGCGGGCATCGGAGTAACTCGGTCTCCGGAACAATTGAGGTGGACGAAGTGCATGTGGGCCCGCGCAGCGGCGGTCGAGTGGAAAAGATTTTCGCGTGGGAAGGCGACGTCCTGCGCGCCGGGCAACCCGTCGTGCAATTGGATGCTACCGAACTGCATGCTCGACGCGATCTTGCTGAAGCGCAGATTAATACCGCCATTCACGATGCCGATTCGCAAGCGGCGCAACTGGATTTCCTACGCGACGATGCCCGACGCCAGCAAGATTTGCTCAAGCGCAAAGTCGTTTCTCCCAGCGACGCACAGCGCGCAGGAAGTGCTCAGCGTGAAGATAGGCGACGTGCTGCCAGCCAATCGCGAAGTCGCGACGCTGCTTCTTACGCATCATCTGTGGGTGCGTGTGTATGTGCCGGAGCCATGGCTGGGTTTGATAAAGGTGGGCGATCCGGTGCGCGTCCGCGTTGACTCTTTCCCTCGTAAGGATTTTGAGGGAACGGTCGAACAAGTTAGCCGTAAGGCGGAATTCACACCGCGCAATGTGCAGACAGTATCAGATCGAATTCGGCAGGTTTTCGGCGTGAAGGTTCGGCTTCCTAGCGACGATGACCGGTTGCGCGCTGGGATGGCGGCCGATGTTTATTTTCCAAATGTAAAATGAGCCGAGCTCAACCACGAACGAACACGAAGTCGCTTAAGATGACAAAATGAGCGAGGCAATGATTCAGTGTAAGGGGTTGACGAAACGCTTCGGCACATTCACTGCGGTCGATCACGTTTCC
>Ga0193713_1000380_pt1 | contig 15110 bp, 10 predicted proteins | sample H3a2metaG_FD_143054 | JGI IMG/M metagenome (GOLD analysis project Ga0193713, IMG submission 143054) | Soil microbial communities from a riparian zone of the East river system, Colorado, United States - H3a2 | ecosystem: Environmental > Terrestrial > Soil > Riparian zone | place: USA: East River... | reverse complement strand
TCTCAGTGTCGATGTCCAGAGAGCGCTGAAGATGCACCCGCGCTTCTGCGAGGCGGCCAAGATGATGCTTGGTATGGCCCAGCATCCACTCGGCCATAGCGGCCGGACCTGGATCGGGCGCCTTCTTCGCCGCTTCGGCGCACCTCTGCGCGCTGTCGAGCGCGTCATCATACAGGGCTGTCCGGATTTTCCGGCCCCAAAGGGGCAAGTAGCAGATCAGCTGACTTGCGACGTCGTGAAGGCTTTCGGCCAGCTTCAGAGTCTTGGTCCAAGTAGCCATAACCTCATCTGAGATGCCAGCCGTAAACATCTCCGCGCTCGCAAGCGCCAAGTAAATCAAAAGCTGTTGCTGCGTCGCTTCGCCGTCTTTACTGGACGCGACGGCGGCCGCTTTGGTCATCCACTCACGGCCTTCGGCGAATAGCGCTTTGCCCAGCCAGATCGAGCTCGAATAGCTCGTCAGGTCGACGCCCAGCGACAGATCACCGCCGGGCCCGAATGCCCAGTTTAGCGCGGCCCGGATGTCGCCGAGATGCGTGGCCAGGGCACGCCGTTCGTCCGCCGGCAAATCTGCATCGCCGGCCGTCTTCCGCAGCAATTCCCGATAGTATTCAGCGTGACGCCGTCGCAAGATGTTCCCCTCTCCGGCATCGGTCAATTTCATCGCAGCGTAGGTCCGCGTGGTGTCGAGCAGGCGATAGCGGGTAGCGGAACCCGAGGTGTCGGCCGACGCCAGCGATTTCACCAACAGACCTGCAACCGCGTCGAAGACTTCCTCCTTCCCGATGTCCGGATCGCCGGCAACCCGCTGCGCAGCTTCGAGCGTGAAGCCGGCGACAAATACGGACAATCGCCGCAGCTGTGTCCGCTCGACGTCAGACAGCAGATTGTAGCTCCAGTCGAGCGTCGCGCTCAGGGTCTGGTGGCGAGGGGGCGCGGTCCGGCGGCCCGGCCAGCGCAAGGCAAATTGGCTGTCGAGAAGTTCTGCGATCCCCCCCAGTCCATAGGCGCCGACGCGCCCGGCTGCCAGTTCGATCGCAAGCGCAATGCCGCCCAGTCTGCGACAGATGTTTCCGACAATCGGCGCGTCCGAATCGCGCAACTGGATCGGCGCGCCGCTGCTCGCCGCACGTTCCACGAAAAGCTTCGCCGCCGGGAAATCAAGCATCTCGGCAGCAGTAAGGTTGGGATTGTCCGGGGGGCTCTCAAGCGGAGACAGGTGATGAACGCTCTCGCCCTCGGCGCGGAGTATCTCCCGGCTCGTCACCAGGATATGCAGGTCCGGCACATTGCCAAAAAGCCGTTCCGCCACCACGGCCGCCTGCGAAATCAGATGTTCGGAGCTGTCCAGGATAAGCAGTACGCGCTTGCCACGCAGGTGGGCAACAAGACCCGGAATGGGATCCTGGGACTGGACCGGCAGACCGAACGCGGAAGCCACTGTACCCGCCAGGAGTTGGGGATCGCTCAGCGGGCCGAGCTCCACAAAGCAGACGGCGCCGCGGAATTCCATCAGCAAAGCATGCGCGACGGCGAGTGCCACCGTTGTTTTGCCCATGCCGCCAGGCCCGACGATGGAAACGAAGCGCTCGGCTATCAGCTTCTGACAGACCTCGCGCACAGTCTCCTCGCGGCCTACCATGCGCGTCAAACGCCGAGGCAGCTGGTAGAGCGCATCGAAGGATGTATTAGCAGCCGGGACGATTGACTCGACCCGCTCGCGCGACGTGGGTGCCACGAAACAGTAGCCCCGGCCGGGCACGTTAGTGAGATAACGCGCCCCGGCTTCGCCGGTGTCGAAAGCCTTGCGCAGAGCCGCGATATGGACGCGAAGATTGACCTCTTCGACGAAGACACCAGGCCAAACCTTGGCTACCAGCTCCTTGTGGCCGACCACTTCACCAGCGTGTTGGACAAGGACGAGCAGGATATCAAATGCACGGCTGCCAAGTTTGACCGGTTGGTCCCCTTTCTTCAGAACGCGCTCAGAGGGATACAGTCGAAACGGCCCGAAGGAGATAATCTCCTGGGCGTGTTGGCCGCTTGTTTGAAGCATCGGTTGCAAGGGCTAAATCTTCGTCGAAGAGCAAGATGCTCAATCTCGCAACCCGGTATCTCTCGCCACCACCCGGTCGCGACCCGTTCTCGCCATCTAAGCTTCCAGGCCTCGGGCGGTCAAGTTGGCTTTGGTGCTCTTGACTCTAACAGAAATGCCTACAGGCCGGAAAATTTGTGTTCAGTGACGCAAAAAGACTTTTGCAACACAATTCCCCCAACAACGCACATTCGTCGAGGCGAGCGGCACGGCACAGTCGAAACTGAAAATGTACCCGAGTAGCTTTCATTTTCAGATGCCGTCGGCATGTCTCACAGGTGCCAGAAAGCTGACATGATCGCCATCAGAACCTGCCAGCCAGCGTAAGACGGACCGCAAGCGGTTCGACGGGATGAACATGACGGTCCGCCACGCCGTCGAGGGGCTCGCCCGGCAAACGAGACACGTAAAAATATTCGATCTGGTTGGTTTGCGCGTTGAACAGGTTGAGAACATCGAGCTGCAACCGCAAACCGTTGTCGAATTTGTAGCCGGCACGGGCGTTGAAGATCAGCGATTTTTGCGACCGCACGCTGTCGTCCTCGATCAGCGGACGTGGGCCGAAATAGCGCGCGCGCAAGGCGCCGAACCAGCCGGTGTCGCTGCCGAACGTCACGCCGCCGCTCGCGACGACGGCAGGCGCTCCTGGAATGCGATCGCCGGCCGGATCGAAATCAGTGAAGCGGGCATGGGTGTAGGCGAAATCCAGATCGAACGTCATCCATGGCAGCACCTTGTAGTGGTTGGTCCATTCGACGCCGACGCGGCGGCTGGGCCGGCTCGGCTCGGTGGTGCCGGCGTCGCCGACGAACAGCAGTTCCGAATCGAAATCCAGCACGAACACCGCGAGCGAACTGGTGAGATCCGGTATCGCCGTGGTGCGGATGCCGACCTCGGCGCCCTTCGAGCGCACCAATAGCGGCACGCGATCGAGCGGCGTGACTTTGTCGTTGGGATCGACGGTGATGGTTGCGCCGCGAATGTCATTGGAGTGCAGGCCATAGCCGGCATTGCCGTAGAATTCGGTTTTGTACCAGGGACCCAGGACAATGCCGGCCTTCGGGCTGGTCATGGTCGCCTGAGCGTTGCCGGAATTCGCCGGCGTATCGCTGGCGACATGGCCGGCGAAATAATCCTGACGCACCCCGATGGTCGTGCGCAGCCAATCGGTCCAGCGCGCCGTCGTATCCGCCCATACGCCAACGTTTCCTTCCTGCACGTTATCGGCGCGAACCGTCGAGAGCGTCGCGCGCTGCAGCGTACGGAACAGCCCGACCGTGATATCGTCGGCACGGGTCTGCAGTCCGATACGGGTCTGGGTCGGGATACCAGCCAATCGTCCCTCGAAACTGTGGCTGGCATCGAACCCATAAAGCGTGCGGCGATCGAGCTGGCTGAACTGGTCGCCGTTGACGGGGTCGGCGAGGAGATAGGTGAAATCGTTGAAGAGCTGCAGCGACGAGCGAACCGCATAGGCGCTGATCTTGCTTTGTCCGGCATCGCTCGATTGCGCCCAGTTGCCGGACAGGCTGAAACGGCTTGAGGTTCCGCCATCCGTGGAGTCGAGCGACCCGAGCCGGTTGATGAGGCCTTGATCGATCGCCCGCTGAGCCACCTGATCCGTCGACGTCCAGCCGTTCGAATAGGCCATCGCGGAAAGTGTAAAGCCGTCGGTGGCAGTGCCCTGACTGTAACGCAGGACACCGTTCAGCTTGCGCACATTGTCGGGGACATCCCACGGGCCATTGTATTTGTTGGCTTCGAAGGCTGCGAGAAGTATGCCGTCGCCCACCGGCGTCGATCCAGCCGCCAATGCGCGCTGATAGCCGAAACTTCCGAACGTCAATTCCGCGATGTTCTTTGGCAGCTTGTTGACATAGTCGATGCCGACAGCGCCCGCGGAAGCGAAATCGCCCTGGTCGGCGAAATAGGGGCCCTTGCGGACGTTGACCGACTGGACCAGTTCCGGAATCAGGAAGTTGATGTCGGCATAGCCCTGGCCGTGCCCATGCGTCGGCATGTTGACCGGCATGCCGTCGACCTTGATTGCCAGATCGGTACCGTGATCCAGATTGAAGCCGCGGAGAAAATACTGGTTGGCTTTGCCCTCTCCGGAATGCTGGGTCACGATCAGCCCCGGCACTGCCTCAAGCAATTCACCGACCCGCGAGGCCGGCCGCGCGTTGAACTCCTCGCCACTGACGCGTGTCTCGCTGGCCGCCGTCGGCTGGAGATTGGCGGTTCCGGAAGAAGCGGAAGCGGACGTCACACCGTTCGCCGCGGGTGACGTGGCCGGGGTGAGGGGGGCGGCCGCAGCAGATCGCGAAGGCCGCGCGCGAGGCGCCGGCGGGGCGCGCCGCTTTGGTTTTTTTGGCGCCGCCTCAGGCGCGATGACGGTGACGGCGGGAAGCTGGCTGGCCTCGATGTCTATTGGACGCTGCGCTTGTGCCGGCGACGTGAGAACGGCAATGCATGATGCGGTCAACGGGAAAAATAGGCCCCTCAAAACGCTACACAACGCTCATGCCCCCGCATGATAACTGCTACAATCAGCTCAATCTAACCCGGCCAGTACCGCTACCATTTACCATTCCAAGTATGACGTTGCAATGAAAACGTCATACTGGAAAAGGCCAATCATCGGGATTGCAATGCAACGGATCACCATCACCATCGAGGACGACCTGCTCGCGGAAATCGACGCCGCCGCGAAGGATCGCGGCTACCAGAACCGGTCCGAAATCATTCGCGATCTGGCCCGCGCGGGCTTGCAGCAAGGAGCGCAGGACGCCATGCCGTCGGGGCAATGCGTGGCGGCGCTGGTGTATGTCTACGATCACGCCGCGCGCGATCTGTCAAAGCGCCTGGTGCAGAACTTCCATGGCCACCACGATCTGTCGCTGGCGACGCTGCACGTTCATCTCGACGACGACAGCTGCATGGAGGTGACGGCGCTGAAAGGACCCGCCGGCGACGTCCAGCATTTCGCCGATCACATCATCGCCGAACGCGGCGTACGCTACGGTCGCGTGGTGATGATCCCGACCGCAACAGACAAGAAGACCCGCCCCGCACCCAGGCGAGGTCATCGGCACGCTTGAAATGCGGGTTTCGGCTCGATAGGGCAAGGTTATGTTCTCGTGCGCCAGCACGCGTTGCACCGCTGGTCGCTGCGACGTTTGATCGGTCAAGCGACGCCAAGCCGGATAACTGTCCTTCATGTCCAGACCGACGCGTCCACCCCACTGGTAGAAAACCAGAAGGTACGGATCGACGACGGAATAGCCGCCGGGAAGCGCCCATTCCCGTCCATCATCGAGCAAGTGCTCGATATATGCATGCTGCTCACGCAAGTTTTGCTGCCCTTTATCTTGGACAGCTGCAAAGTCGCGCTCGTCGGCTACAAACCGATTGGCCCGCCATATCTGACCGTACGACATGGCGTGAACGTTGCTGGCAAGCCAATTCATCCATTCAATTGCACGCGCTTCACCGGCTGGATCAGTCGGCAGTAACCGCGCTTGTGGATGTGTTCGAGCCAGATAGAACAAGATAGCATGCAGTTCCGTCAGCAGGTTGTCCGCCGGAAAATATCGTCACCCCGGTGGCGTTTCCTCCGGGTTTCGCAAGACTTGTGACGAAGCCAAGCCGAACGGGATCGTCGCCGCTCCCGCTATCCGATACTCACCTTTTTCCGTACTCCGTGAAAACGTAGTCGCGGTTCTGCACCACCGTGTGGCACGCGAACCCGCACTTCGCGTCGTTTTCCTGCGGCGGATTGTCCGCTACAGTGGCGGGCTTAAACGTATCGGACGCCGCGTCATAGCCGAACGCGCCCCATCCCCATCCGCCGCTGTCCGCGAACCTCTTGCTGTCCTTCACCATGAAATCAGCGTCATGCTGGGTACCTGGCACCGTTGGCTGACCGGGGTACGTCTCTTGTTTTTTCGGGTTCCAATGAATTTTCGCCATCTTGGCGCCGTCCGGGAAAGGCTTGCCATTGCCGGGAACGCCTTCCTTATAGGCGTCGATCATTGCCGGATTCCCTACAATCACAGCGATCTTGCCTCCGTTCTCACTGATCGCGATCACTGGCCAGTCCTCGTATCCCCTAAACTCAGAGAACGCGAGCCCATTCGGTACTTGCACAGTGTATTTGTCCTGCGCGGAAATCGCGACACCAGCCGCCAAGACGGCGATCGACACCGAAATACTGAGACTGGTCAGCGTGCTTTTTTTCATTGTCGCATCTCCCTCATCGGTTTAGCGGCGGATGACGATCGATGACCCCTTTGTTTAGAAATTGCGTCGTCGCACTGTCGTCTCCGAGGCTCAGGACTGCGCCGACGTTGCTCACGAAGAATATGATTACAGCATGGATTTGCGGGTTGCGAAATGGGGTCCGATGCCACGGTGCATGGCAGTATTTCTGAACTTTCGATGTCCGCTATCGGTCTAACTGAGAAGAACTCAGCACGAGCATATGTTTTCCGCTTGCCTCGAACTCGGACATTTCCTCGACGCAGCGGCATGTCTCAAAGGTGTCGACAAGAGACATTCTGGTGCTGCGATCTGCAACGCCAGCGTCCCAGGGAAGTCCATAGACGAGTTTAGAGTCAGCTGCGGTGGCTTAGATTTGCCATCAATCCGCAATTTGATCGGCGATCAAGGCTTGCGGCAGCAATTTTCTGCGGGGGATGAGTCTGATGTCACGAACGAAATCAATCGCTCGACACATATTGTTGGTGATGATTTTCAGCCTCGTCACCTACGCTCGATTGCAGCATGCGTCTGCTGAGACCAGTGTGGTCAATGACAATCGGCAACGCTTCTCGATTGCAGTGCCGGATTTCTCGGACCGTTCAACATCCGACGGCGCAGGCTGGTCCACCATGGCGCAAGCCATCGCCTCGGATCTGGGGGCATCTGGCCGATTTGCGCTAATTGAGTCCAACTTACCTATCGAGTCCAACGTGCCTACTGAAGGTAGGGCGGACGCTTTGCCACATTTCGACAGATGGCGCGGGACGGATGCTAAATGGCTTGTCATAGGGCGCCTCAAGAAGCAGGATCACCGCCTCCTGGTAAGATTTCAGTTATGGAATGTGGTCAAAGGTAAGCAAGTTCTCGGCCAGCAGTATGTAGTTGGATCAGATGACATGCAGCGCGTTCCACATGTCATAGCGGAGGAAATCTTCAAGCAATTGACCGGAGAATCTGGCCCTTCCGACGGGGCAGCAGATCGCAACTGAGTTGAGCTGGTGGCCGCCAGCATTACCAATTCGCTCAGCGGCTTCTTGCCTCAAGGATCGCTCCATCCTCGCCGAATAGGTGCACATCTGCGCCGGACGAGTATTCAACGGCGTGGTCATCTGAACCACAATTGGACGGCCGGTGGCCTCTCGACGCGCCTGTGGTCTCGGGCTACCGAGCCGCCCCGTCGGGTGTCGCAATGGAACCATATGATCAAGCCAGCGTTGTTCGAACGTGCCGTGGGTTCGTGGCGCACCGGGATCTGAGGGTGCCATGCCAAAACTCAATATGTCGAAACTCAATCTCAAGATTGGCCTCATTGTTCTCGCGACCGTGCTGTCGGCCGCCGGGTATGCTGCCGCGAAAGGTGGCGGTCATGGAGGTGGCGGTCATGGCGGTGGTGGCCACGGCGGCGGTCATCACGGCGGCGGTCATCACGGTGGTGGTCATCATGGCGGTGGTCATGGTGGCAGACATTTCGGTGGTGGCGGCCATCATGGTGGACATTTCGGCGGCCGTGTGCATTTCGGCGGTGGTGGGCGCCACGCCGTCCACAACATGAGATCCGGCGGCGTGCACAACGCGATGAACTCTCGTGCGCTTTCTCGCACGCTGCGCAACACGGCCGCGCTGCGCAACCCCAATATTCGCGCCCGGGTCGCCGCTGGCGCGGCGATGGCAGGCTGGTATTACGGTCGGACCGGAAGCGGATGGTGGCAACATAGCAATGGCGGATATGGATGGGTTGGACCGCTGTTCTGGCCGTTCGCTTATTTTGACATCTATGACTATGCGATCTGGGGCGGCGGTTTTGGGGCGCCGTTCTGGGGCTACGGCTACGACGACATCTACGCCGGCATGTTTGCGCCCTACGCCTACGATGATCTTGCCGGCTATTTGCCGCCGCGCGTCGCGGCACCTGGCACACCCGATGCAGCGCCCGACCGGCTGGCGCAAATGTGCGGTGACGACAGCCGCGATATTGCCGGCCTGCCGATTGATCGGATACTGCAAGCTATTGAGCCGACCGAGACGCAGCGTGCCGCACTCGACGAATTCGCCAATGCATCGGTGACGGCCGCGCAGACCATCAAGGCCGCCTGCCCGACAAGATTATCGCTGACGGCACCAAGCCGGCTTGCGTCCATGCAGCAACGCATTGAGGCGATGATCGCGGCGGTAGCAACGGTGCAGCCGTCGCTGGACAAATTCTATAGCCTCTTGAACGATGACCAGAAGGTGCGGCTGAATGCGCTTGGCGAGGAGCAGCGCAGGCGCATCGCTGCACGGCGCCACGATAGATCGCTTGCTCAGAGCTGCGACGTTGCGCAACCTGCCGCACTGAAATGGCCGGCCGAGGAGGTTGACGCGAGGTTGCGCCCAACAGACAGCCAACTGGCGAGCCTTGTCGCGCTCCAGGACGCAAGCGCCAGGGCGGCCGACATGCTCAAGACCTCGTGCCAGGCCGGCGATGCGATCACGCCACCGGCACGGCTCGCGGCCGTCGGCAAAAGGCTCGACACCATGCTCCAGGCAGTCAAGTTAGTGCGCTCGGCCCTTGACGATTTCTATGGATCGCTGAGCGACGAGCAGAAGGCGCAATTCGAGGCGATAGGCCCGCAGCGAACAGCTTCATCGGATCAGCCCGACATGATGCAGAGACAGGGCCGCAGGCACCATCGGGAATTGCTCGGCAATTGATTTCGACCGCGTTGCAGGTTCGCGCTGAATGCTGAACGCCAATTAATTGCTCTCCCGAGCCGTGATGGTGCAGCCCTGCGGATCCGGTTCGTACTCGACAAGCAGATCAATGCTGTCGCCACACGGCAGAGGAAACTCAATTACCCGTAGCTATCGCGTGATCAGACCTTGGCTCACATCGACTTTCGATGAGCTGATCGTGTATTGCCGAACGACTTTGCTCTTGTCGAAAAAAATCACGAGCGACTTCTTGTCGCCTTCAGCGCCGCTATGAATCAGGTTTACATAGGGAATAAAGTTGGTGGGTTTCGAGTGCATTCTGGAGAAATCGTATTCCCATATTTCGTTGGCGCTATCGGTGAAGGAGGTCTTTGTGGGGTCGCCATATAGTCCGCGCACATGCTCTTGAGTGGTTTTTCCCTTGATCAATTGCGCGGACACGCTCTCAGGCGTAGCGTCGGCGATGCTTTCATTGCCAACGCTAGCGCAGCCGCTCAACAACGCAGATGAAAGCCCGGCTACCAAACAGACGCGCCATGCCATGATACCCTCCGACACACTCCGACACACGGTGACTACCGAATAGTATTCTCCTCCCGAGCCGAACGGTGGCAGTTAATGACATTGTGTGGAGGCCAACGGATGATTGCGGATAACTGTTGCCGAAAGTCCTCAAACCGACGGTTGGCGCCGGTTGTTGCGACAGGCGAAACGGCCGGTGTGGGTCAAAAGCGCCGTTTTGACCCACACCGGCCGGTTGCTTCCGGTCTCCCCCGCTAAACGGACGTTTTCAGAGACCGTCAGCATGTCTCAAAAACCTGCACAGGAACAGACGCTCGATAGTTCATCGGCGACAGTCAGTATTCACTTTGACCACCATCGAAAACGGGCACGCGGCTTGTCCGCGATTTTCCTCAGACGCGTGCCGAATTCGTCCCTCGTGTCGCCCGCCAGGGATGATAAAAAGGTTGGTCAATGCAGTATGCTAATTCTGAAGGGCCACTTAAAGACGTTCATATTTTCTGCGAAATGCCCATGTAGAAGCCGCGCCGGGGTCCGAATTGCGGCGCAAACACGCCGATGCCAGTCCCGTCCCTGATTGTGTAAATTCTGTCAAACAGATTTACGACATCAAAGCGCAACGTTGTGGGCTTGCTTCGATCAGGTTGCAGGAAGAAGTCGCGAGAGATGCCCATATTGACCTGTGTGTACGATGGTACGTGATCGATATTTGCGAAACCCGCCCGCATACCGCTGCCGAAAATCATCGAGGCACTGAACCGGGTACTGTCCCAGAGATAGGAGACGCCTGCCGACGCGGTATAAATCTGGGTGTGGTCGGTGTAAGTGTCATGGCTGGCAATGTAAGCGAGAGTGTCGGGGTCGAACAGGAACTGGTTCGATACGATACCGGTGGCGAGCTGTCGCGCCCAGGCAAGGTTGGCATAGGCACGGAAATTGCCATTGGTGTAGGACGATTTGAGTTCGACGCCGACATTCTTGCCCCGATCAAAGTTGAAGGCGGTCAGCACGTAGGCTGCGCCGAACTGCCCATCGTCGATCTGGTCGCGTGCGGTTTTGTAGTAAGCATCGACGCCGACTTCGAGGCCTGGGATCGCGTAAATTTTCTGAACCACGCCAACGTCAAACACGTTCGATCGCTCCGGCAGTACTGGATCGTGCGCTGAAACAGCAGGCTGTTGCGTCGTGTTTTGCACCAAAGCAAGGTTGGTCGGAGCGGCCAGCACCTGCGGCGGCGGCGTAAAGTTTCGAGCGTAGCCGGCGTGGAAGGTGGTGCCTTCGAACGGCTTCCAGGTCAGGCTGATGCGTGGACTGAACTGGTTGGCATCGACATATTGATACATCTGGTCGAAACGCAACCCTGCGTTCAAGTTCAGATTGTTTGTGATCTTCCATTCGTCCTGGAAATAAGTGCCTAGCAGCCAACCGGTCTTGGCGCTGGCGTCGAAAACAGAAAACGGGGCATCAAATGGAATGCCGCCGGCGTCTAGCGGCAACACCGTCGATATATTGTTCACCAGTGAACGTTCCGCGCTGACGGAAAACCCAAAGCGCAGGGTGTGGGCATAGCCAACCCGGTAAGCCGTGTCTTCCTGAATGCCGTTGACAAAGGTCTGGCGGTAAACATCCGAAGCCACGCCGTTGATAACCAGATCGCCGATCTGATCAGGAATGAAGTGCAACTGGCTGTAGCGGTTGAAGTAGGAAAGCTGGTAGTCGATACCGTCGCCCGATTTCTGGTAGGCAACTACGTTGAACTGGTTGAGCTCCTTCTGTCGTTCGTTGAGCAGCGATGAATCGAAGTTGGACACGCCGAAGGCGGTAAAGTTTGACGGCTGTCCCGGATTGTTCGGAATCTGATACAGGCCGTTTGACAAGCCGCTGATGAACGTCAGGCGGCTGGTGGGATCGATCACCGTCGAGAGGTAGAGAAATCCCTTTTCCTGCGCCGTGCGGTCGTGAATCGCCTCATTCGCCGGCGTCGGGTTCTCGATTCCCAGATTACTTCCGAAGTAGCGGCCCGATACAAAATATTGGATTTGTCCGGCCGTGCCGCCGTATTCGAAGCTCGGCGTGATCGTTGCGTGGCCGCCACCATAGACACTGAGGCTGCCGCTGTTGTTGAATGCGTCGGTTTTGGTCTGGATATCCACGACACCGGCGGTGCGCAGGCCAAACTGCGCCGGCAGAGCTCCGGTTATCAAATCAAGCTGGCCGACAATTGCCGTGTCGAGAAATTGACCGAAAGCGCCGGCCCCCTCCGGCAGGGCGATGCCGTTGATGCGAAACTGCAAGTTGCCGTGTTCGTTACGCACGTGCAATTTGTCCCGCTCAGCGGTATCTTGCGTCACGCCCGGAGCTTGCAGCAATACCTTGTCCAGCGCGGAGTTGGTGCCCTGCGGCAGCGCTTCAATTGCCTGGTGACTGAATTCGTATCGGCTTGTACCAACCGGGGCGAAGATATTGCGGCGCGCGTCATCCAGCGTCGCCGTCTTCGATGCAAGTACCTGCGCTTCGGTCGGCGGTGGAGCGTCCGGTTCCCGCTGGCGCGCCTGGGTTATCACCGGCGCTCTGGGACGCCGCGGCGGTTGGGCGCGACGCGGCGCGGGGACCTCGATCGCAGGGAGCGCATTAGTGCCGCCGTCCGGTGGAGTGATGGTTTGCGATGACGCCGCTCCTTCAAATCCACACAGCAGCAGGGAAGCCAAACTGAAGACGACACAATTACGTTTCAGAGAAGCTACCATTGTCCCGAACCTGATTGCACCGCGGCGTCCGTTCGTCCTCGTCAAGAATCGGCGGCGACGATCACGTCCTCGCATTTTTCCCAGCTTCCTAGTCTGGCACAGTACCGGCCCGTTGATAACGAGTTCGGTAGGTGGAAACGTAAGATGGGCGCCTTCGCCGTCATTTAACCGACCCGCCGGAGCTTGCCAGCTCGGATACTACAGAACCAACTCCCAGAGCGGGATGAGATTAGAAACGAGTGGCGGCAACAACCGAAGTGCGCTCCCTCTCCCGCTTGCGGGCAGGGCTATCGCATATGGAATTTTCAATGAGTCGTCCCTGCGAACGCAGGGACCCATACGGCGCGGACTCTCGTTTCTGCACTGGAGCAGAGGCCTTTTTTCACTTTTGAGGCCAGGGGTGATGGGTCCCTGCGTTCGCAGGGACGACCCGCTGAGAGATTGTGCGAAGCCACGACCATCGGCTGACGTTGGTCATATGCGATAGCCCTGCGCTTGCGGGGGAGGGTTGGGGTGGGGGTACCGCATCGGAAGTGGATGTCGTTTGGCAGGCAGTTTTCCCCACCCGCCGCGCTCTATCGAGCGCGTCGACCTCCCCCGCAAGCGGGAGAGGTGAACTGAATCCGCGGACAGACCGATTCAATCAAAAACCATCCCGCCCTAGCTCGAAATAGGGAGACTGGCCTGGCACGGTGATGTCCGAGATGGGGTCCATTTTCAGAAGTAACGGCACGTCGTACTGATGTGCGCCTTAGTCCAATGATCGGACCTCGCAGACCGGATCGCCACCCTGGAGGCGGCTGAGATGTCGGACACCGCCGCGATACCCGCCGCCCGCCCGCATGATCAAGTGGACAAAGACCGGGAGATCGCGCCCTGTTCGTGGGTGCATCCGGTCGATGACCGATGAGGCAAAACCTCTTCCTTTCGCACTCGCACGTAACCGAAATCTTCTTTTCTATAAATTATCTTTTATTCTTGTGCCGACTAATTGAACCAAAGCGCCTGGGTTTGTCGTGTGGATTACCACATTCGGAAACATACTCGCGGACCGGTCACGTCGCATGACGCAATTGTCAGTTGGCCTTGATAGCGAACGGATTAGACTGAGCACGACTGGAAAGCCCATGTATTCAGAAAAACAATTCGCAGCGTTGGAGGCCATGTGCCGTGAGCGGGCAGCACTTGCCAGAAAGGAAATGGAATACTCGCTGATGGAGTACTGGCTTGTAGAAGCCGAGGAATGGAAGCAACTCAAGGAAACTCTTGAACCATTGTTGGGAACAATGGCGAACTGCTCCAGTAACTTGGCGCGATCGAACAACGCCTGAGGCGAATGACGCGCGACGACGATTGCGGGAGCACCGCGGCTCTGCGAGATGTGAGCAGCTTGGCGGCTTCTGTCGCGCCTAACAAAAATTTTAGCGGAACGGTCGAGCAGACGATGCGGTTGTCTCCTATCTGACGATAACAAAGGACACCTCATGAAAGTTACGACAATCGCGCTGGCAACAGTGTTCACGCTCACAAGCACGTTTGCGCTGGCGCAAGCCGACGGAACGGCTGGATACGGATCGGTTGTGGCCCCTTCAGTGGGTTCGTATCCGGCTACGGTGGGTTCGACAAATGTAGTCCCGACATGGAGGAACACTGGCCCCGCAGCGCCTCTGCCAAGCGTCCCTGCTGTCGGTAACGGTTTCGGGAGCACCTTCGCTCCGATCGGTGTGCCGGGCGCAGCTCCCACGATTGGAGCGTCCGGGGTTCGCAGGTAAAAAGGAAAACCCCCGCATTGGTGCGGGGCTTTTTTTAACGCACTGTTCTCCATGGGGCCCGCTACAGTCGTGGCCGTGCGCAGACCACTTCCGCTCTACCCAATGAGCGGATTCTCCGCAGGCCGGTTGGCACTTCGCTAAACGGCCACAGCGGAAGTCGTCTTCTCGGCTTGCTCCGGATTATCGCGTTTGTGAGAGATTTTTCGGCAGAACGTTGACGCATTTGACGGGTTTTTTCATGACGCTCTCGACGACAACAGCGACATGCCAGCTATACCCGATGCAGACAATCGCCGCTGTGTCTTCATTTTGCACAAAGATGTCGACAGTATCATTGTCCACGTCGCCGCAAATAAAACCGAGAAACAATCGATCATAAGTTTCTGCTCCCAACGCAAAGTTGAGCTTCGCTTCGATGGCTTGTTGCTGGGCTTTTGAGGGGAGCATGGCGACCCGTTGTTTTGACATCGATCGCCGCAGATACGAATGAAACCAATTTTCGGTTTCAGATGATAAGTCAGAGAATTCATGGATGGACACCTCGGACGGCTGGAATTCGTGATCGTACGGCGACCTCACGTGGCGTTGAAACGATGTGAGGTAATGTTCCGTCAAACGCTGAAGTCTTGCGCTTTCGCGTCGCGGGTTGAACGGCTCGGTCTGGTGATTTGCCCGTCGGGCTGTTTCTTGACAGGGTTGTCGAGTCTTTTCTTTCGGATTTTCCGAAAAATATTTGTTGCCGCCTGACCAAATCAGATCTAGAACTGTCGCCATCCCACCCCACCAGAGGGGCGTATCATGATCGTCACGGACGCGGGGAGGGGTGCGGTGGACGCAGCAGTGTTAGGCGTGCGATGCGAGCGCAGGGCGGATTGCTCTCCGTGAGCGGTTAGCGGCATGCAAGACGACGGCGCTGCTTGCGGACGGTGAAGTCGTGTGGTCCTGACGCCTCGACGCTGGCGTCAAGTCTTGCGGAGGCTCGTTCGGCTCAACCGGGCTGGACAAAACCTTCAATCCGCA
>Ga0193713_1000379_pt1 | contig 15111 bp, 11 predicted proteins | sample H3a2metaG_FD_143054 | JGI IMG/M metagenome (GOLD analysis project Ga0193713, IMG submission 143054) | Soil microbial communities from a riparian zone of the East river system, Colorado, United States - H3a2 | ecosystem: Environmental > Terrestrial > Soil > Riparian zone | place: USA: East River... | reverse complement strand
CGGCCGGCGACACGACGGTCAGCTCGAGGCGCGGAATCATCGCGAGCGCCTGCTTGAGGAAAACATTTTCTTCGCCCACGAGCACGACGCGGACGAGATCGCTGCCGCCCAGGGGAATCCACGCGCGGTCGTCGGCCGCGAAGGCGCCGCCCTCCCCGAGACGGATCTCCGCCATCCCCTCCTCCTGCGCCGGGCGTTCGAAGACGACGCCCCGCTCGCCCCCGGCCGGGATCTCGATCGTCTGCGCGTCGACGAGCCGGTCGCCGAACCGCAGCTCGACGGTCGTGCGAGCGGGCTGGGCGCGGCGGTTGACCGTTCTCGCGAAGATCTCGATCCGGCGTTCGGAATCCTCCGATTCCCGCGTCTCCACGTGGACGATCCCGACGTTGTCCCAGGACTTTCCGAAGGGGATGTAGTGCACGTTGGCGTGGGCCTGCGTGAGCTGTGGCAGGACGCGGAATCCGCCGTCGCTCAGGAGGTAGATGTCGGAGAGGTCGAACTGGCGCGCGACGGAGAGCGCGGTGTGCCACGCCTCCTCGATACGCGTGGGACGCGTTGTCGGCTCGACGGAATTCGTCCCGCGGATCAGGACCGCGCGATCGGAGGTCAGCGGAGCGGCCACGAACGGGCGGTCGGAGAATCCGATCACCATCATCCGTTCGCCCGACCGGAGGCCGCCGATCATATCGCGGAGGAAGCTTCGGGCCAGGTCGAGCCGGGTGACGCCGCCCTCCTCGCGGACGGACATGCTCGCGGAATGGTCCAGGAGCACGATGTGGACGCCGGTCGTCCGCTGGCGCCGCTCGGCGTACGGCCTCGAGGCCGCGACCGAGAGCAGGAGGACGGCGATCAGCTGCAGCCAGAGCATGAGGTGATTCTGGAATTTCTGGAAGGGGCGGTTGACCCGGTACGCGTCCACGGCCTTCTTCCAGAGGAAGGTCGAGGAGACGACGCGCACGTCGCGCTTCAGCCGGAGAAAGTAGAGCAGGAGGATCCCCGGGATGAGCGCGAGGAAGCCGAGCCCGGCGGGCCACAGGAAGCTCACCGCAGCACCCCCTGCTCGCGGAACCGGTGGAGGAACATGCCCTCGAGCGAGAGGTCGGAACGGATCGGCAGGTAGCGGAATCCCAGGCGCCCGCAGAGGCCCTGCTGCTCCCCGCGGAAGGCGCGGACCGTTTTCGTGTACCCCTCCAGTAGCTGGGCGGTCATCGAGAGGGCGACTTCGCCCCCGTCCTCCACGTCGACGAGCCGCCAGTCGCCTTCGAAGGTGGGAACTTCCTCGTCGGCGGAGAGCAGGTGGAGCACCGTCACGTCGAAGCGGCCCGCGAGAAATTGCTTGAGGCCGTCGAGAATTCCATTCCTGTCGAAGAGGTCGCTGATGACGAAGACGAGCCCGCTGCCTCGGAGCCTCCGGCGGAAGCCCGCGAAGGCCGACCGGGTGTCGGTGGCGCCGGAAGCGACGACTCCTTCGAGGAACGTGGAGACCTCGGCGAACGCGCCCCGACCTCGCACCGGCAGGAGTTGCGGCCGGAGCCCGGAGTCGAAAGGCTGGATGGAGACCCGGTGCGTGCCGGCGAGGGCGAGGTACGCGAGGGCCGCGGCGACCTTGCGGGCGAAGGGGAGCTTGAGGGGCTCGCCCATGCCCATGGAGTGGCTGGCGTCGAGGAGGATGTAGACGAAGAGGTCCTCCTCTTCCATGTAGAGCTTCAGAAAGAGGCGGTCGAGCCGGGCGTAGATCTTCCAGTCGACGAAACGGAGGTCGTCGCCCTGGATGTAGTTGCGATAGTCGGCGAACTCGAGGCTGTGCCCGCGGCGAACCGACCGGTGCTCGCCGCGGATGCGCCCCGCGAAGGGCCGGCGGGCGACAATCTCGAGTTGTTCGAGTTTTCGAAGAAAATCAGGAGGCAGCAACTGCGGTTTCATTGCGTGATGGCCCGAGGCTTGATTACGGATTTCGGATTGCGGATTTTGGATGGGGCGTTCAGCCCGGCTATCTCATATCCACAATCCATAATCCACAATCCACAATCTGGGTTCACCCCACCATCGCCTTTTCCGCCGTCGGCACGGATTCGAGAATGCGGCGCAGGATCTCGTCCTCCTTGAGCCCGTCGGCCTGCGCCTCGAAGTTCGGCGCGATCCGGTGGCGCAGCGCGGGCAGGGCGATGCGCTGGACGTCGTGGAAGGAGACGTTGTACCGCTCCGCGAGGAGCGCGTGCACCTTGCCCGCCAGGAGCAGGGCCTGGGCGCCGCGCGGCGAGGCGCCCCACTTCAGGAATTTCCGGGCGGCCTCGGGCGCCCCCGCCACTTCGGGATGCGTCGCGAGGACGATCCGCGAGCAATAATCCTTCACCTCGGGAGCGGCCACGACTTGCCGCACCACTTTGCGCGCCGCCAGGATCCCCGCGGCGTCGAGGATGCCGTGGGCCGACGCCTCTTCCGCGCCCGTCGTGCGGTCCAGGATCGAATTGAGGTCCTCCCGCGAGCTGAAGGGGACATCCAGCTTCATGAAGAACCGGTCAAGTTGCGCCTCGGGCAGGAGGTACGTGCCCTCCATCTCGAGCGGATTCTCCGTGGCGATGACCAGGAAGGGCTCCTCGAGCGGATGGGTGACGCCGCCGACCGTGACCCGATGCTCCTGCATCGCCTCGAGCAGCGCCGACTGCGTCTTGGGAGTCGCGCGGTTGATCTCGTCCGCCAGGATCACCTGCGCGAAGACCGGGCCGGGGCGGAATTTCAGCGACTTCGCCCCGCTCTCGTCGATGTGGATGATCTCCGTCCCGATGATGTCGGCGGGCATGAGGTCCGGCGTGAACTGGATGCGGGAGAATTTCAGGTCGATCGCCTGCGAGAGCGTCTTGACGAGCAGGGTCTTGCCCAGGCCCGGCACGCCTTCGATCAGGCAGTTCCCGCCCGCGAAGAGGCAGGTGAGGACGCCCTCCACGGTCTCCCGCTGGCCGACGATGACCTTGGCAATCTCGTCGGCGAGGGAGAGGAAAGTCTTTCGGAATCTACCGGCTTCCTGCTCGAACGACATCTTGTATTCCTTTCAGGTTCTCTTGGAATCAGGAATCAAGAATCAGGCATCAGGGAAGCTGCATGCTCGAAGCTTCTTCCCCTAATGCCTGATGCTTGATGCCCTTCATTTTTTCGCGTCCGGCCGGATCGCCTCGAAGTAATCCCGGACGTGGAGCCGGTAGGCCGGCGGCACCTCCTGCTGCTGCAGCGCCTCCGCCGCCTCGGTCCTCGATTCCCGGTAGGTCTCCGCGTACGCCGAGAGGACCTCGCCCTTTGAGGGGAGCGTCCGGAACTGGATCGAACTGATGATCCGTCCGGGGCTCAGCGGCGACCGCGCCTTCGACGGCGTGGACGGATCGTCCGGGTGGAACTCCCCCTTGGGACCCGCCCCCCAGCCGCGGCCGAAGCCCGACCCCGGCCCCGCTCCCTGGCCCTGGCCTCCCGACCGGAAGGCCTGACATCCGGCGCCGCCCTCTCAGCCGGCGCCTTCCCCGCCTCAGGTCGGGCACTTGAAAAACTTGCCGGTGAAGTCGCCTTTCAAGGCCCGCAGGGCTTCGAGTTCGCCGTCGAGCAGGCCGAGGCCTTCCATCAGGCCGTCGAAATCCTTCAGCTCGCGGTCCATCGTCTCGAGCAGCTTCGAGAGCGCCTCGGGATCGACGGGCTTGTCCCCTTCGCCCAGTTTTTCGAGCTCGCCGCCGAGGCCTTCCAGCTCCCTGGAGCCGAGGCCTTCGAGTTCTTTCCCGAGTTCCGAAAGCGCTTTCTGAAGATCCTTGGCCGCGCCCTCCGGGCCGCCCTTGGCGAGCAGACTCTTCGTCTCCTCCAGCTTCTGCTTCAGCTCCGCCATCTTGCGATCGAGCTCCTCCGCGCGCCGGGATTTCTCGTCGCCGGGGGCGGACGCGGAACCGCCTTCCATGTTGCGCATCTGCGGGTCGCGCACCCCGGCCCGCTCCGAGAGTTCTTTCCGCCGCTCCTTGGCTTTCTCCTCCAGCCGGGAGAGCTTGGAGAGCGCCTCCGCCTGGCTCATCTCCGAGCGCCTGATTTCCTCGGAGATCTGGCGCATCGCCTGGGCCAGGTCGCGGAGCTCCGGCAGGTCGCGCTCACCGGCGCGCCGCTCCAGGTGGAAGGCCCGGCGCCAGAGTCCGGACGAGGCCTCCTTACGGATCGGCGCCGGGACGGAAATCGAGGCCTCGGCCGCCATCGCCGGATCTCCGGTCGTTACGCGCGCCAAGCCGGGAACCGCGAGGGAAGCGACAAATACCAGGGGTGGTATGGCGGGCCACCAGCCGCGCCGCACCCGGCTGAGCGGGATAAGCGCCGGATCGGCCGCCGGAGCCGCCCGGACGGCGTCCTCGACGACCGCGCGATCGACCGGCGAGGCGCTCGACCGGACGAGGATCGCGGTGGAAAGTCGCTCGCGGAGCCCCGAAGCGCGATCGAGGGCCAGCGCGGCCGTTCGAGGCGAGGGACGCGCGACAAGGGCGTGGACCGCCGCCGCCAGGATCCCCGCCACTCCCGCGGCGAAGAATCCCACGAGGAGGGGAATGAACCCGGGCCGCGACGCCGCCGACACGACCGCCGCGGCCGCCCAGGCGCCGGCCAGGTAATAGACGAAGAGCTGGCGGAACCGGGAGAGCACGAGCCTCGCCCGCGCCCGACGCACTTTTTTCAGAATCACGTCCACGCCGGTCTGCCTCCACCTCCAAAACGAACCGCCGATCCGGACCGTTGGTCCGAAACGACGATTAGCACCCAGCTTGCTCTGTTGAAAACCCCTTCCTTCACCACCAAGCCACGAAGACACCAAGCGGACGCCGATCGGTCGAGCGCCCGCCGGGGGGACGGCCGGGAGAGCCGCGAGAGAAGGCGCCTTCTCTCCGCGGCTTTCCCCACCGTCCCTGGCCCCGCGAGGCCGGTTCGTGGCCCTTCGGGCCACGAACGCCGGCGGGCGCATTCCAAGAATCCTTCTTCTTTGTGCCTCTGTGGCTTCGTGGTGAGGAGACGGTTCCAACAGGGCTCACCCAGCTTTCAATGATCATGTCCGCTCCGCATGATGTCGCGCGACGCGCTCCAATGAACGCGCCATCCATCCCACGAGCACGAGCGACAGGATTATCAAGGCGGCGGCATGGGGCACGAGCACCACGAATTGCCCCGCGTTCGAGGACTCCTTCGCGCAGGCCAGGAAGGGGGAAACGTATCCCAGCCAATCGATGGCCGACGCGGAGACCGACGGGAAAAACCGGAGCAGGAACGTGCGCGCCAGCACGGGCCCCACGAAGAGCGCGAAGAGGAGGAAGTACGTCGAGATCGTCGACACGGTCGTCGTGCGGCAGTAAAGCGACATCAGCATCCCCAGGGCCACGGAGAACATGGCGGCGCTGCCCACGGAAAGGACGAGGGCGGGGATCTGGAGGAAGTTGTAGCTCGAGAGAAGGATCGCGAGAAGGAAGAGGAACGTGTTCAGGAGCGCCAGCGCCCCGACGACGCGAAGGATGGCCACGAACTTGCCGACCACGATGTCCCCGCGCGGGATGAGCGTCAGCAGCAGCGATTCCATCGTGTGAAACTCGCGCTCCTGGCTGAAGGTCGTCGTCGCGAGGGAGGGACCGACGATCATGACGTAGGCGATCATGAAGCAGAAGTAGACGTACTCCGGGTGCACGCTGACGGCGTCGACCCGGATCGCCCCCGCCATCATCCACAGGAAGGCACCCAGGGCCGCGAGCATCCCGAACTGGATGACGAGGCGCACGAAGAGCGACCCCGAACCGTAGATTTCCGCCTGGAGCTCCTTGTCCAGGACGGGATTCACGCCGTCCTGGAGAGGCCGCGTCCGGCGGGCCGGCGCGATCAGGTTGTCGGGGAACTGGCTCCGGTTGATGACGAGCCCGATCTGCTGCGACTGGTCCTCCTCCTCCATCGCCTTGCGCACCGGGCTGAAGGGGAGCCCCATCCGCCACCGGCAGACGAGGTAGAGAACGACCGCGGCGCCGAGGACCATGATTCCGACGCCGGTCATCGTGTCGGAGAAGAGGAAGTTCAGTCCGTCGCCGTACAGCGACCAGAGCAGAACGCCGCTGGCCCCGACGGCCAGGTAGCTGTTGATGATCGCCGTGTGGGTCCGGTGGAAAAACGTGGAGCAGGTCAGGCTGATCACGCCGTACAGCAGCGCCTGCAGCGACAGGAACACGTACAGTCCGGCGACGTCCGCCCACGTTAGGCCCCCGATCAGGAAGCAGAGCAGGACGGCCGGGATGGAAGTTGCCATGAGGATCCCGAGGTAGGTGATCCCCGAAAAGAGCTTGCCGATGAGGATGCGGTCCATCGACAGCGGCGTCGTGAGGAGGAGATCGAGCGTCTCCCCCTCTTTTTCCCGCGTGATCGCGCCGCCCAGGGTCGCCGGGACGAGCAGCGCGAGCAGGAGCGTCTGGGCGAGGGCGAAAAGGCCGAAGAGTTCGCGAGAAATGGCCCCCTGGAGCAGGACGCTCATCTGGTCCCGCGGCCACGAGGCGAGGACGATCGACACCGAGACCGCGACGTACAGCGCCAGGAGGGCGAAGGCCTTCCGAGACCGGAGGAGGGTGAGGAGCTCGCGGTCGAAGATTGGATTGCGGCGCCGTCCCGCCATCTCCCCCGCGGAGGAGGCCGACGAGGAGACGCCGCTGTCGATCGCGCCCTCGGCGGTGTTCACTGCACGCGCCCTTTCGTCACCCGCATGAAGATCGTCTCGAGGTCCGGGCGGTTCTCCCGGATCCACAAGGGCCGGTGCTTGCGCGCGAAGAGCTCGTCCGACACCGATGCCAGGTCTTCGTCGGTCCCGGAGAACTCGAATCGCAGCATCCCGTTCTCGCGCGTCACCGAGGCCACTTTCGGATGGTGGGAGAGAAAGAGCTCCGCCCCGGGCTGGTCGTGGAGGACGACGACCTCGACGTCCCGGTGCTCCCTCAGCGCCTGGAGGATGCTGTCGATGGAGCCCGCGGCGAGCAGCTCCCCGCGCTCGAGGATGGCCACGCTCGTGCAGGTGTCCGCCAGCTCGGAGAGGATGTGGGACGAGATGAAAATGGTCTTGCCCATCTGCCGGAGCTCCTTGAGCAGCTCCTTCATCTCCACCCGGGCGCGCGGGTCGAGCCCCGAGGCCGGCTCGTCCAGGATGAGGACCGGCGGATCGTGGACGAGCGTCTTCGCCAGGCAGAGCCGCTGCTTCATCCCGCGGGAGAGCGCGTTGACCAGGTCGTTGCGCTTGTGGTGGAGGTCCACCAGCGCCAGGCAGTCGTGGATGAGCCGGGTGCGCTGGACGCGCGGGACGCCGTACGCGACGGCGAAGAAATCGAGGAATTCCCACACGCGCATGCCGTTGTAGACGCCGAAGGAGTCGGGCATGTAGCCGAACTGGCGGCGCACCTCGTTCACCTCGCGCGCGACGTCGAATCCGTTGATCGTGGCCCGGCCCGAGGTCGGCTCCAGCAGCGTGGCCAGGAACCGGAAGGTGGTGGTCTTTCCCGCGCCGTTCGGGCCGATGAAGCCGAAGATCTCCCCCTTGGGGATCTCCAGCGACAGCTCCTTCACGGCGACGAAGCCGTCGTACGACTTGGCGAACCGGTCGATCACGATCATGGTCCTGCCGCCTTCCTGAGCGTCGAGTCCGCGCGCAGGTCCACGGAGACGTTGGGGGTGCCGCGCGCGTTGCGAAGCCGATACGTCTGGTTGAGGGTCGTCGTCAGGATCCGACCGTGGAGGGTCGCGACCCCGAAGGGATTCACGTTGATGTAGGGGCGCGGGTCCGAAACGTAGGAGTACGGCAGGCGCACCCAGAGCCCGGTTTCGCGATTGTACAGTTCGACATCGCCGTACAGGGACCAGCTGTCCCGGAGGCGGACGCTCGCGATGCGGTACCCGGTCGGAACGTCCCGGGCCCGGAGCGTGAATTCGAACACGTCGCGCTCCTTGAAGTCGTCCTCCGCGGGATACCGGAGGAAGGTGAACCACTCGAGCGTCGACTTGACGTTCTCCTTCCACTGGGCGGGCTCGACGATCCCGTAATGGATGGACTCCTCCTTGATGTCGGAGTTCCTGAGCGACGGATTGCCGTCGTATCGGTACAGGAGGACCGGCTCCCGGTCGCCGGGGACCACGCGTTCGAGAGCCCGCGTCACGCCCTCGAATGCCTTCGCCTCGAGGAGGGAACCCGAAGGAGGCGGGGAGTTCGGCTCGATCGCCTGGATCGTGAAGGCCCCCGGAGCGACACGGATGATGCGCGCGCCGTGAATGATCCAGCAGTCGTGGAGCCGCAGCGATTCGTCCGCCGCGATCTTTCCCCGAAGCATGTCCGGTCCCGCCGATTCGATCTCGAACCGGACGCTCCCCGGCAGCACGACGGAGTCGGTCGTCTCCAGGAGCACCGAATCCTGCGCGTACGTCGGGAAGGCGCGCACCTGGATATCGGGATCGTATGACGCGTGGAGCGGTTCGGAAGGGGAACCGGCCCCTCGGAGGGTGAGGTGGCGGCCGAAGGGGAACGGAACGACGGGGGGATCCTCGAAGGAGAGAGAGACCGCTCCGCCGCCCGCGGAAAAGAGGCACCAGAAATTGTGACGCATGTGCGGTCCGGCGACGCCGCCGCCCTCGACGAGGGACACCCGGCACGCGATCGACTGCGCGCGAAGGTATCGTGTGCCCACGCCATATACGACGCCGGACCCGGCCAGCGCGACCGCCACGACCCCCACCCACGCGAGCTCCAGTCGCCTGAAGGGACGGACCAGCGCGTACGGCAGGACCACCACGGCGATGAGATAGACAATCATCAGGATGGCGACCGCCTTGAAGGGCGGGACCGACTTGAGAATCGAGCCCTTCAGCGCGGGCGCGATCGGCTCGCGCAGGTTTCTCGCGATCGTGCCGCCGGGCATCGGGATGCGGGCGTCCCGGCGCAGCTTGAGAAGCGAGTCCAGGAAATGGGGAGCGTGGGGCCACGTTTCAATGCCCCTCATCGAGAGCGGGAACCCGCAGGTCACGACCTGGCCCCGGTCGACCCGCCGATAGAGCAGGGTCGGATCCCCCTGCGCCCCCTCCCGCGCGGTGAAGGACTGGATCGCGACTTCTCCCTCGAGCTTGCAGGGGAAACCCGTGAGCTCTTCGACGGCCTTCAGGGACGTCACGTTGCGCACGTCGGCGGGCGTCCCCGGAAGCAGCGGATCGAGATGCGTGCCCTTCAGCCGGTGGGCGTTGCGCAGGAGCGTGATGACGAGCGCCCCTCCCCGGCAGACCCATTGATGGATCGCCGAAGCCTGGGCGGGAGAGAGCGCGTCGGCCGCGATGTCGTCGAGAATCAGCAGGTCGGCGAGCTCGTACTCGGCCGCGGTCTGGGGAAGCTGATCCGGCCCGATGGCGATGAGGATCTTGTCGGGGCCCTCCTCGCGGGACGTGTTCTTGAAGAGGAGGTGGCCGTAGTTGCCCGGCGTGTCCGCAACGATCAGGACGGTGTCGGCGCGGGGAGGAATGATCCGGGGTTGCGGAACGGTCGCCTCCCATTCGCCGTCGAGGCGCACGGCCCCGGAGCGATCGTCGCGGAAGGAGAGGGCCATCGGCTCGTAGGTGGAGCGGACGGGAAACGCCACGCGTTTGCGGCCGTCCCTCGGCAGCGAAATCCTCCGGCTGTAGAGGATCGCCTCTCCGGATCCGCCGTAGGTTTGCCGGAGGGTGAGCGTCCCCTCCCGCGCGGCCCCGTCGTTGACGAGGACCGCCTGGAACGGCAGCCAGACCTCGAATTTCCCCACGAACTTGGGAGGGAATGGCCCCGGGCCCCGCCACGGGAAATTGACCAGCTCGGCGAGGGGCCGGAATCCCACGCCCGCATCTTCCAGCCGGAGGCCGCCATCTTGCGGTTCGGCGGGAGGCGAGAAGGCCGCGAGGAGGCCCGCGCACATCAGGAGGGACGCCGTACTTCTCAAGGAGTCCTCCGGTCGTCGCGATCCATGATGATCCTGAAGAACACCCGGATGATCGCGGCCGCGGCCAGGGGGATGAAGAGGGCGTGCCCCACCAGGTATCCGATGGAAAGCCATTCCGTTCTGAAGGCGTTCGGCTTGATATAGAACATGACACCGGCGGTCACCATGAGCACGGCGAGGGACTGGACCGCGGACAGGTTGACCAAGGGGTGCTCGTATTCGCCGGAAAGGGCCATGCCCTCGCCCTCATGACGGCGCATTCCCTTTTTCAGCGCTCCGACGGCGGCCCAGAGCATCAGGTCGATCCAGAGGAGGTGGGTTCCCGATCCGACCGCCATGATGCCGAACCACTCCCAGGACGACTCCTGCCCCGGCCATCCGCGCGGATTCGCCCCCACGGCGATCAGGAGCACCACCCCCACCGCGATGAGCGCATTCCGCCCCACGGCCAGCAGGTTGAAGTTGCTCTTCCACGAGTAATCCATCCTCGACTCGGCGGTGGCCAAGAAAGTGGGAGCGAGGCGGAACTGGCGGAGGAGCCGCGCGAAAAATTCGCGGGCCGCGGGATCGTCGGGCCGCCACTTCGCGATCCGCTGGTCCAGGTCCTGGTGGACCCTTTCGAAAAATTCGAGGGGCTTGCCGAGGAGCCGGCCCACGACATCGCGGGGGGTTTCCTCGACGACCTCGAGGAAGATCGAGATCATTTCCGTCGTGGGAAAGCTCCGGAGGACTCCCTCGGCCTGGCGGAGTTCCTGGACCCGGCCGGCCTTGTCGAAAGCGGAAGGGGGCTGCAGCAGAGGACGGTCGGCGGCGAGCCCGGGCGAAGAGACCCTGTTGAGGATCCGCCGCAGGGTTTCTTCCGTGTCCCGCCTGCTCCCCAAGCGGGCCGCCCAGATCGGATAGCCTTCCGCCAGCGCCCGCTCCAGCCGCGTCTGGGATTCGTAGAAATCCCCGGTCTCGGAATAGAGAATGGCGTAGCCGAGCGAGGCGTACCTTTCGATGAATCGGATGTAGTAGGGCAGGCTCGCCCGGGAGGCCTGGAACATGGGTTCGGCTCCGGTCGCGGTTGAAGCGCTACGTCCTCTGAAGTCCGTCGAGCCACCCGCGGCCGCGGAACTCGCGGGGCACGGGATCGCCTCCCTGGCCCGGGTCGGTGAACTGGCGGATGATTTTCTTGAGGAGCCGCGGGGGCACGTCGGGCGCGCTCCGCCGGCGGACGGTTTCGATGGTCATCTGGAGCAGCGCGAACTCGCGGCGGCACCCGTCGCAGGACGAGAGATGCTTCTGGACCACGCGGCGCATGAACAGGGAGAGATCGTCGTCGTAATAGGCGTTCAATCCCTTGCGGATCTTGTCGCAGAACGGCTTCGCCGACCTCATGTCAACCTCCCGGCCAGGTAGGGTTCGAGGAATTCCTTCACGCGCTGCCGGGCCTCGTGCACGTAGCCCCGGACGGTGGCCTCGGCCACCTTCAGGATGGCCGCGATCTCGCGCGCCTTGAGTCCTTCGTGATCGAAGAGGACGAGAGCCGCCGCCTGCTGCGGGGAGAGCTCGGCGAGCGCGAGCGAAACGCGCTCCTGCAGCTCCGTGCGGTCCAGGCGGGTGTCAGGACGGTCCAATCGCCGGCCCGAGGCGACGGCTTCCAGGGTCGTGGCCTCCATGGGCGCTTCGCGCCGCTTCCGCGACTGCCGCGACCTCAGGAGATCGAGGGCGGCGTTCGTGACGACGCGCGAGATCCACGCGGGGAGGTGCCGGCTGGAGCCGACGCTCGACCAATTACGGAAGAGTCTCAGGAAGGCCTCCTGGACGACGTCCTCGGCATCCGCCGTCGAACCGGTCATGTGGTACGCGAGCTGGTAGGCCTTGTTGCCGAAGGCCTTGACCGTCGACTCGATGGTGCGGGTCGAGGGGTGCACGCCGGGGATGCCGATGCGAAGAATCTCCATGCGTCCGCCCGTGGGCCCCCTATCGTACCGCTAGTATGACGGTACGCGTTCCCGATTCGTTCGGGCGAAAATTCGACGAATGGAGAACCCGGCCCACGCGCGGCCGTCGAGCCTCGTTATAATCCTCGGAGAGGGTTGATTCCAGCCGTACCCCGGGGGTGACTCATGATGACCGCGCTCCTCCTGCTGGCGCTCCTCACCCAGGAGGACGCGGCGCGCGCGCGTGCCCTTCTCGAGGAATCCTCCGGGAAGTTCAAGGCCGCCCCCGCCCTCGCCTACGAAGCTTCCACCACCCAGGTCTCCGAGAATTCCAAGGAGCCCTACGGCCAGAACGTGGCGACGATGGTCCTCCTCCGTCCCAACCGGTTGCGTTGGGACCTAACCGGGAAGAACTCCGACATGCTCACCATCCTCGATGGCTCGAACCTGTGGCAGCTCGATCGGAAGAAGAACGAGTACAGCAAGTATCCCCAGGAGGGTTACGACTTCCTCTTCCGCGACGGACCGCTCAACGCCCTTTACGTGGGGGACGGTCCCCAGAAGATCCTGGAGGGAGCGCGCGACGTCAAAATTCGGCAGGAAAAAGAGGGAGAGACACCGTTCGACGTCATCACCTGGAAAGCCAAGAGCCCCAACGATCGCGTGGAGAGCGCGGACTTCACCCTCTGGATCGGGCCCGACCGCCTCCCCCGGCGATTCGTCAAGCAGTACGAGTGGAGGGACACGATCTACACGCACACCACGGAGTACGCGAAGATCGACCTGGCTCCAAAAATAACCGACCAGACGTTCGCGTTCACCCCGCCCCCGGGTTCGAAGGTCGCCGACCCGAACGAGTGGCGCCGCAAGTCGATCCCGACCACGGAAGCCGGGAAAAAAGCCCAGAAGCTCCTCGAGGGCGTCCAGGAGGCCTTCCGCAAGGTGGAGGCTGTCAGCTACGAATTGACGACCGAGTCCACTGTCGGCCCGGTGCGGCGCGAATTCTGCGCGCTGAAGCGTCCGAACTTGATGCGGAGGGCGACCGGTGAGTCCGAGGCGGAGGCGACCAACCTCATCCTCTGCGATGGATCCGACGTGTGGTTCATGGAATCCTCCGAACGGACCTACCGCAAATTCCCCATGCTGTCCGGCCCCACCCAGAACCTCGGCACCACCGACCCGTTCGCGTCGCTTTTCTTCGAGAGCGGATCTCCGCTGGTTCTCGGCGAGTCTACCGACGTGACGCTGGCCACCGAGGACCTCGCGGGAGTCCGGTGCGACGTCATCGGCTGGACCCTCGGCCAATCCTCCGGATACCGCCAGAAACTGAAGTTGTGGATCGATGCGGACCGCCACCCGAGGCAATTGGCAAATGAATGGACGAGCCAGGGCCGGACCGGAATTTTGACGACGAAATTCGCTAGCTTCAACCTGGCCCCGATTTTTCCCGCCTCGCACTTGGCGTTCAAGCCCGGGGCCAACTGGCGCGACTTGACCAATGAGCGGCCGGGCGCGCGCCACCTTGCCGTTGGATCGCCGGCTCCCGATTTCGAGGCCGTAGACCGGGGCGGCGCGCCGATCAAGCTCTCCGACCTCCGGGGAAAGCCGGTGGTCCTGGTCTTCGGGAAATACGCCCATCCGACGGAGCTCGATCGGGCGCAGGAGTTCCACGACGATTTCGGCGCGCGCGGCGTCATCGTCCTGGCCGTCTCCAGCGGAAAGAAGGAGGCGACCTACGATCCGAAGAAGCACACGTTCCGTCTCGTGCGGCCCAGGGACCCGGCGACCGCCGCGTCGTATGGAGCGGACATCTGGGGAAGCCTGTACCTGATCGACAAGGACGGCAAGGTGACGCTCGCCACCCTCCTCAATGACGAGCTCAAGGCGGCGGTGAACAAATTGATCGGGCTGGCGGCTCCACCGCCCGGCCCCGCCGCGCCTGCCGGAGGCGAGAAGGAGGCGCGGGAGACGCTGAAGCTGGCCTCCGAAGCCCTTAAGAAAGCGGAGAGTGTCGCCTACCCGGCCACCTGGCACCTGAAGGACAGCGCGGGCATCACGCGATTCGAATGCAAGATCCAGCTCAAGCGCCCCAACCTGGTGCGACTCGAAGGCGCCTACAAGGCGGATTACGGCCGGGACGACGCCGGCATTTTCGTTCTCGACGGAAAAAACGAGTGGGGATTCTATCCCAAGGAAAAGGACCGCCAGTACACCTGCCGCCCCCAGGATCCCGACCCAGCAGCGGGTTTCTACGACGACCCAGTCCGCCTCTTCTTCTTCGGCGAGCCTCTCACGCGCTGGATGGAGCTCACGGCGGATCTCCGCCAGACGTCCGATCGCCTCAACGGGACGCCATGCTCGGTCATCGAGTGGCGCGTCCGGTACACGTCCGACGTGCGGTACCGTCTGTGGATCGACGGGTCGTCCACGGTGCGCAGGATCGAGCGGACGGTGGCGGGAGAGCTCTACCTCGCCGCGGATTACGGGAAGATCGAGTTGAACCCGAAGGCGGAGGAGGGCGCGTTTCGATTCGAGCCGCCCGCGGCCACGAAGCGAAGCACGATGTGGGAGGATTTCGAAAAAAAGCTGATCGCCGTGGGCGCGGACACGCCCGACTTCGAGGCGAAGGACCTCGAGGGTAAGTCGGTGAAGCTCTCCGCCTGGCGCGGCCAGCCGGTGCTCTTCATCACGTGGTCGTTCCCCTGATGAGGACGCGAAGAAGTTGAGGAGTTTCCTCAACTGGAGCAATTACGCCGGGACGGCGAGTCGCGGGGTCTAGTCGTGCTGGCGTACCAGTCGGGTTTCGAGAAGGAACGGAAGGTGCGCCGGTACCTCGAACGGCATGAGTTCAAGTTCACGACGCTCCTGAAAGAGGACGAGAGGGCCGAATCGCCGTTCGGGATGAAGGTCGCGGGGTCGGCGCTCCTGATCGGCCCGGGGGAAATCCGGCGCGCGCTCGAGGCGGCCGTCCCGGCCAAGTGACGGGGTCGGGGGTCCGCGATTTCCTGAATAAACGGAATGGCCCCGCGCTTGTATACTGAGTAGCGAGACCCGCACCCGACCCCAATCAAGGAGATTGAAGATGAAGTCGCTGGGAATCCTGGCCGCCTTCGCGGCCGCGCTGGTGTTCGCCGGATGCAGCACCTCGTCCTCCGGCTCGGACGGGATGATGTCCGGCAAGGACGGCTCGTGTTCGGCGAAGAAGGACAGTTGCTGCG
>Ga0193713_1000378_pt1 | contig 15148 bp, 11 predicted proteins | sample H3a2metaG_FD_143054 | JGI IMG/M metagenome (GOLD analysis project Ga0193713, IMG submission 143054) | Soil microbial communities from a riparian zone of the East river system, Colorado, United States - H3a2 | ecosystem: Environmental > Terrestrial > Soil > Riparian zone | place: USA: East River... | reverse complement strand
CCGCCTGCGACAATGCCAGCAATCCTGGAAAAAAGCGTTGCCGTGCTGCCGTTTGAGAATCTAAGCAGCGATCCAGATAACGCCTATTTTGCAGATGGTATTGAAGAGGAAATCCGGACGCGGCTCGCCAGGATTGCAGATTTGAAAGTCATTTCGCGCAATTCCACACAGCGGTATCAAAGCAAGCCTGGCAATCTCGCGGAGATCGCGAAGCAACTCCGTGTGGCGCACATCCTTGAAGGCAGCGTCCAGAAAGCGGCGGATCAGGTTCGAGTTAATGTTCAGTTAGTTAATGTTCAAACGGACTCTCAGCTCTGGGCCGAGACTTATGATCGAAAGTTGAATGACATCTTTAGCGTCGAGAGCGAGATCGCCAAAAGAATCGCAGAATCGTTGCAAGCGAAGCTGACCGGTCGTGAGGAGCAAGCCTTGGCTGCTAAGCCCACAAATAATTCGGAAGCTTACGATACCTATTTACGCGGGTTGGCTTTTGAAGCGCGTAGCAACTATTCGGGCGATGCCCTGCTGAAAGCCATCGGTCTTTATGAGCGGGCGGTGCAGCTTGACCCGAATTTTGCCCTCGCTTGGGCGCGGCTTTCTGGTGCGAACGCCCTTCTTTATTTTACCCGTGGCGATACAACTGCCGCTCGCCGCGATGCAGCCAAAGTAGCTTTAGAAAATGCGCAGAAACTGCAGCCGAACTCACCCGAAACCCTGCTCTTCCTGGGTTATTATCAATACTGGGTGCAGCGCGATTACGAGTTGGCCAAGAGCACCTTCGAGCAGGTCAGCAAAATGTTGCCTGGTAACGGCGAGGTCTCAGACGCCCTTGGCGCAGTTACCCGACGCGAGGGACTTTGGGATGAAAGTGTTGCCTACTGGGAGCGGGGTCTCGCCCTCGATCCGCTGAACACAGCGTTACTGATTGAAGTGGCATGGACTTATGCCACCCTCCGTCAATTCCCGACAACGCTAAAGCTCTACGATCGGGCACTGGATATCCTCCCTAATGAGATATCTTTGATGGCGTTAAAAGCCAGCATCTACCAGGCAGAAGGTAACCTGCAAGAATCCGCTAAATTACTGGTCCAGGTAAACGCACAAACGAATTCGGACGTGGCTGTTCGGATCAAGCTGACCCAATTGAGACTTGAACGAAATCACACTGAGGCCGCCCGGTTCGTGCAAGCCCGACAAGCTCGACTCGACTTTGCTTTTGGGATTGAGAAGGGCAACAAGCAGGTGGGGGTAGCGTTGTTCCAGCGCGTAGCTGGCGACACCGCATCAGCAAAGGCTGCCGCTGAACGGGCGCGCAACACGCTTGAGCCGCTCAGCAAGGATCAACCAGACAACGCCTTCGTTGCGTCAGCGCTGGCCGTGGCTTACGCCGTGCTCGACGAGAAGAGTTCAGCGCTCAACGAAGCGCAGCGTGCAATCGCGCTCGTGCCGAGTAGCAAAGATCGACTGTCTGGTCCCGGGTACGAAGAGAACCTGGCGCTAATTGAGACGATCATTGGCGAGAACAGTCCTGCGATCTCAACTCTCACGCGGTTGTTACAAACGCCGTATGGTGGCTGGATTTATGGCCCAGCGCCCGTCACGCCGGCACTTTTGAGGCTCGATCCGCTCTGGGATCCTTTGCGCGCCGATCCCGCCTTCCAAAAATTGTGTGAGGAAAAGCAGCCCTGATGATAGTCATTATCTTGCGTAACCAAGCGCAAACTGGGCTAGCGTCTCGCCAACCGGGTCCGAAGCAGGCGAAGCCTTAGGGAATGAGTTCCCAAGTATCGTTGAAATATCCGTTATTGTCTTGTCCGCCGAAGAGAATCACCCGGTGTAAGAAAGCGTCATAGGTCATACCGGCACCTTCGCGCGCTGGAGGCGATTGCACTGAAGGCAGGTGTGTCCAATTGAGACGACCACGCCCCCATACCCATGTGCTGTTCTGGTCTACGCCACCGCTTCCGCCGCCAAAGAGAACCACTGCGTGAACCCCGGGGTCGAAAGCGGCGGAGCCTGCGTACACCAAGGGAGGTTGGATAAGTGGAGATTGCAGAGTCCATGTCGTACCATCATAGGTCCAGGTATTGTTCGGGTTGACGTCGGCGAGGCCACCAAACATAACAACCTCTCCTGTCAAAGGATTCGCCGCAACGGCTGCTGAAGCGCGAGCAAACGGAACCGTCGATGGAAATAATTGCATCCAATCAGAACCGTTCCATTGCCACATACTGAGCTGGTAGAATTGTCCGTCGAAGCCGCCAAAAAGATCAGCCCTGCCATTCGGATCGGGAAACAGCATGGGACTAGTGACAGCTGGAGGCTGATGCGCGGGCGTGGCCTGTGTCCACTGTAATGTTGTTCCGTCCCAAAGCCAGGTGTCTCCCAGGTAATTTGTTCCGTCGTATCCGCCAAAGAGCACTACTTTCTGACTGACAGAATCGTAGGTCATTTGGGCGGCAGCGCGCGCTGGAGGCGAAACCTGTAGGGCGATCTGCGTCCAGCTTTTGCCATCGAATGTCCACGTGTCATTTAAATATCCTGTGCCGTCGAAGCCGCCGAACGCAATTACTTTTCCGCTGGCCGGATCGTACGTCATCGCCAGGTATGAGCGCGGCGGAGGAGAATTAGTTGGCGAAAGCTGAACCCATCCCAGAGAACGCGGACGAGCAGCCGTTGCTATTGATCCAAATACGATTGGAATGCAGCAGCAGACAAGGATCACGAACGCATGCAAAAAGAATCTAATCCGAATGAGTTTCATCGAGTAGAACTTAAAACGGTCAGCAGGCATTGTGTCAAATTGCGCCACAAACGCGCAGCCGCGGGGCAATAATCCACCCGGTGCTGCGTCTCCACCGAGGGAAACCCCTTCGATTGGCAGCCTGTCATAAATCAGCCTTCTTCCTGAGATATCCGTGTAACGCGAGGCCTACATGCGAGGCAATAAAGACAAAAAGAACATCAAGCAGGCCGACCTTCCAGCCGAAGCGCAAGAAAGCAGCTCCGGACAAGCGTAAGACAGCCAATGCTGAGCACTGCATGCAAGATTTGTCCTCCGAGTCCCCAAAAGCATGCTCACTCAGCGAAATCAGCGAATCCAATGATCGCGGCAAGAATGATAGTGATGCCAAATAAGCAGAAAAGCATGGCGCGCACTAGGTATTCCAAAAACACTTATCATTCTCTCGTGTTTCCTGACGCGCGGCCCATAGCAACCGCGCGGGAAGGAAACACGCCTTCCAAGCTCCATTTCGGTTCTACGGTAATGACGGAACCAAGTTTCCGAGAGACTGACCTGGTCCTTTGCTGCAACAATACGAAAAGATAGCCAATACCTAGCAGTTAGCTGCTAGAAGGAGGACGCAAGTCAGGTGAAGCCCTACATGAAAATCAGGTGACAGCTGTTGGACGATTTCGCGCGCTTTTTAGTAAACAAGCTTGGGATTAAAAAAGATCTGGATCAGACAGAGGATTTTTTTTCCGCTAGATTCTTCGCCTCTTGCGGATTCTTGATAAGAGTCAACTTAGCCGGAACAGGAAAGGAGAATCGCGAGATGAAAACTCGTGGATTCGTCGTAACAATATTTTGGGTCGGCATTTGCCATCGCTTTTCAACTGGTGACACCTTCGATCGCTGGACCTGTGGCGGCTGGCAGCGGCAAATCGGGCAACTATTCTGCGCAGCTCATTACGCCGAGGGCTGGACAGGTTTTCTATCCCGGACGGCAAATCAGAATTGTGTGAAAGGAGACTGCCCGCCGTTCAATATTTCTCGGGGTGTGAGATGGAAGTTTGGCTGTCGCTCGACGGCGGCAGGACGTTCCAAATGTGTATTACGCCTATACTCAATCCGAAAACTACATATTTCGATTGGACTGTTCCTAACACGCCTACTAACGCAGCTGTCCTGGACATTCGCTTCGGGTGTGAAGGGTTCTACCCTGAAAGCTACAGCCCGCAAGCTGCCTCGACTTTTGTGATCGCGCCGCGTTGAAAATGGCTCGAGCGAGCAAAATGGGGTCAAATCTAAATATTTGGACAGTCGTAATAAGCAAGCAGGCTAGCCAGACGATTGTCCTGGTGAATTAGTCTAAAGACGCGCTGGCAGCGGGCTACGCTGGCAACCGGGAGTTTTGCGCGACTAGGGGTGCGCGGAAGTGGCGTGCACAGGCCATTCTTAGAGCACGAGTCCCACTCGATATCGGACTCGTCATGGGTGCGCTCGCTGATCTGTTGCTATCGTCGATTCTAGTCCTCGGTGATAATACCAAAGAGGCCGTGCGCTTCGTCGGCGATTCCGGCGGTGAAAAACACGCCGTCGCCCAGCGGGAGAAGATCCCATAGGCCGTCAAATTGAAGCGGGGTGCCATCGGCGCGCATCAGTGTTTCGATGAAGGTGCCCGTATTCGGATCGTAATTGTTGATAAGCCCGTCACCGAAATTACCGACCCAGAGGTTGCTGCCTTCCACGAGAGCAAGTCCCCAAGGGGCATTGAGGTTGCCGTTTGAGATCAGACGCCTGAGGAAATTGCCGCTGGTATCAAACACGTTGACGAAGCCACAGCCGGGACAATGGACATCATCCTCCCTTTTGGCATCCTGCTTGGCATAAGTCACAAAAATTTCACCATTGAAATTCCGGATGCCAAACGGCGCGTAGCCAACCGAAAGGTTTGGATCAACGAACCCGTTGGGATTCACCTGATGAAAATTTTCATCGAACGTGTGGACGTGGCCTGTATGGAAATCCGTCGCGTACAGGAAATTGTGATCGTTAGCGACGCCGAGCGTTGCGCCTTTGTAAATGGCGCGGTTAACACCGCGGTTTGTGCCATTATCAACAGCGATGATCGCGTGCGTCTGATCCAGCGTCGGGTTCCAACCTGAAATGGAACCATCTTCACTGACGAAGATGAAGCGAGCGGGCGCCGAGTTTCCATTTTTTGTCACTTGGAAGAACGAGGTGCTGTTCATGACTTGTCCCGTGGGATTGCCCACTCCTCGGTTCCGCGCGGCAGTGGGAATCTCCACCACCAGCGAGACCGCCGTACCATCCTGATGGTAAAGAGTGGAAACACCGGTGCCATTGTCGCTGACCCAAATCGTGCCATTCCCCGAGACTGACATGCCCCACGGATTGACAAGGTTTGGATCGATGTGTTGCGCGACGCCGGCGATGTCAGATTGGAAGTTTGTCCACGAATACGTGTCCGCGCGCGCAGACGTGGCCGTCAGAATTGCTGTTGCAAATGTAAGCAGGGCAACTTTTATGTAAGGATAAGTTGTTTTCATAGGGTGATGATTGTTTTTGTGTAGGGAGAATCGCACGGCTCCATGTCTTGTAGCGCATTTGAAAAGTAACGCCGTTGTTACTTTTACTTGGCGCATCTTCGCATTTCTCGCACCCCGCACTATGCGCCTTCACTTTGCAGACTTTAAAAACTCGAGGATGGCGCGCTGTTCTCGGCCGGTAATGTTGGCGCGGAGACGCATGTGATGCACGATTACCTCCCATTGCGCGTCGCTGTACATTGTGGGCGGTCGAATATTGTGGCAGCGCAGACAATTATTAGACCAAAGCTCTTCGCCGCTTAGCCCCGTGTAGGAATCGCTCGAGACTGCGCCGCCCGACTGGGTGGTTGTTGTTTGATCTGCCTTTGGTCCGGCAAATATATCCCAGCCCGCACCGGCGCAAATGAGCAGAACCAAAGCTGCGATATGGCTGCGATTTCTTATTGCAATCATATTGGTTCTTCCGTTAGAAACCCATAGTTGCCTGAATAAGCAGAGCGTTTTTGTTGGGCTCGCCATCGGGCTGATCCCATTCATAAGCGGCTTTTACTACGGTGCTAGGGCTAAGCCAAAAATCGAGACCGAGGGTCCACCGAGTTTCCTCGGGATCGCCAAGTCCACTCGGATCACGACTTAGGTGATCCCAGCGGAAGACCAATTCGAGGTTCCTCAGAAAATCGATATCGAGTTTGGTAGGCCGATACGCGAGCTCCGCGTAACCGCCATCGCGTTTAGCGGTCAGCGGAAGCGGGCCAAACCCCAGTGAGCCATCGGGATCATAAACTGCGTGATCCACATGGCTCCATGCGTATTGCGCGAACAGATTAATGCGACCCTTCAGCAGGTCGGAATCGCGAGTAACCCCCAGGTCGACAGATTGAACTAACGCCTGAACATCGTGAAACGTCGTTCCCTGGAAGCCCGGCTTCGAAGTTTCAAAGGCATAGCCAACTTCGACTCCCGGAATGGGTAGAAAACCAACTCTGCCGCCGACTGCCTTGTTATCGTTGTTATCTGTGTAGCTATTGAAATCGAGCGTGCCGGCAGTGCGAGCATCGAAGGTGTTGAGGACGGGGCCGTTGGAAACATAAAAAGCATAGTTCGCGCGGGTCGGGCCGATTGGAAATCCGCCCCGCACCTGGGCGCCAACGGATATATTTGGCAGGACGCCATGGTAAACTCCTATCGGGCGGTCGGGTAGTTTGTTAATCCATTGCGGCTCGAAGCGTTCGACGAAAACGTTACTAGGACTGAAGAATTCACCGACGCCCAGCGCCATATAATCGTTGAGGAGATACGAAAGCTGGGCGTTCACAAGGTTTACATTCGTGCCGCCGCCGCTGGGCTCGATCTCCAGCCGGCCATCGAACAAAAGTTTCGGGGTCAATTCCCAAAGGAAGATTGGGTTGAAAGAGGCCGAAAACGTGGAGACTTGACCGTTGCGTGCCTCGAACATGCCTTCGGCCCAACCGGCCAGGAGGAATTTCGTCGTCCCAAGCAATGATCCTACTGATTCGCCGACTGGCCGAGTAACGACAGGGGCAACCTCCTTATGTAAGTCGGCGACATCTTGACCTTCAGGGCTCTCTCGCTTTGGAGTTGTGCTGTCAACCGCGTGGCTTTCGGAGATCTCTTGCTTTGGAGCCACTGCTTTTTCGTTCTTAAGAGCATCCAGTTCTTTCTTCATGGCCAGCAGCTGGGCTTTAAGCTCATCATATTCTTGTCTGGTAACATATTCGTCTGTTGTCGTGTCTTCTGCGCGAGCCACCGGAGACGCGATTGTTAGGAGAGCTGCCTGAATAATCGCTACCGGATAATAACGATGGATCTTCACCTTGGCTTTATCTCCTGGCCAGCGATCGAAGGTAGTTGATCACATTCCAGCGGTCGGTGGGCGATAGTCGCGTGCCGTAATTCGGCATTGGCTTTTTACCGACAGTGATTTTCCAGAACAGCTCGCCGTCTGTTTCTTGTCGAATCACTGGATCGGATAGTTTAGCCGGGTGAATGCCAAGGTCGGCTGCGTCGGGTCCATCGCCGTTTCCTGTCTTTCCGTGACAAGCCACACAACGCTTCACGTAGATTTTCTGTCCCGTTGCGAGTGAGGATTCGCTAGCTGCAACTGGGTTCTTCTTTCGCGCTTCGGCCGCCGGGGCTATCCACTTTTCTGCTGAGCCTGGTTGTTCTCCACTCACCGTGATGAGCACTGAGCCAAGCAAGGCTATGAGAATTCCCAGCAGCTTCACAAAGAGCAGTGACCGACCGCGACATTGTGAGAAGGTGCGGCTGGCCTCGGACCGTGAACGGTAGCGAACGTCGCTCACGGCCCGACCAGGCTCCAGCCTGCTGGAAGAGTGGGTGCGAACGCGGCGCTGACAAAAACATTGTTGTTCAGATACCAGATCGCTGTCTGACGCGTGCCGGCATTGTAAAGGAGATAGTCTGGCTTCCCGTTGCCGTTAAAGTCGGCAGCAGCTACCAAGGCCCAGCCGCTGGGCGGAGTCGGCCCAAAAGCGCCGCCGATGAACGTTGGTCCTGATAAATACCAGATAGCCGTCTGGCGCGTAGTGGAGTTGAACAAGGCGTAATCTGGATGGCCGTCGCCGTTGAAATCCGCCACACCTCTGAGTCCCCAACCGGCCGGAAGCGTGGGTCCGAACGCGGCGCTGACAAAAACGTTATTGTTCAGAAACCAGATCGCCGTTTGACGCGTGCCGGCATTGTAAAGGACATAGTCTGGCTTGCCGTTGGCGTTAAAGTCGGCGGTAGCTACTAACGCCCAGCCACTAGGCGGAGTCGGACCGAAGGCGGCGCTGATGAAAACGTTGTTGTTCAGATACCAGATTGCTGTTTGTCGATTACTGGAATTGAACAAGCCGTAATCCGGATGACTGTCGCTATTGAAATCCGCCGCACCTTTCAACCCCCAGCCGGCCGGAAGTGTCGGACCGAACACGCCGCTAATAAAAACGTTATTGTTCAGATACCAGATTGCTGTTTGACGCGTCGCAGGATTGCGGACCACAAAGTCCCGATGGCCGTCGCCGTTAAAGTCAGCTACTATGGCCGTACCTGCGCCAGGCGGCGGGGGCGGGGGAGTTGGTGTCGGCGTTGCATTCGACACAGTGACTGTGCCTACCATGTTGCAGCATGCCCCATGCGGAGTGCAGTAATACGGAAACGAGCCAGCAGTGTTGAAGGTGTGAGTGAACATAGCTCCCTGGGCGAGAACTCCCGAATCCCACAGCCCGTTGGGGTGACCGGGAGTGCCCGAGGTGCTGCTGTGACCGGTCGAGCTCCAAGTCCATTTCACCGTGTCACCTAGGTGAATCGTAACCGATGAAGGCGTGAAGAAGAACCCGCCGTTGCCAACAGTCACCGTGACTGTGGTGCCACTGGCAACGCCCGAGCACAAAATCAGAAGCGAAGTGATAATCACCGCTGCTGCCATAACGCGTGATGAAGAGCTTTTCATTGCATCAATATTTCAGCGTGATAATTCCAACGATTTGCCGCCGCATGCGATGCTGAAAAAGTAACGCGTTCGTTACTTTCCTGAATTTCGCTGGCGTGATCAAAGCGCGCCCTCTGAACGGTCGAACTTCTACTTCCTACCTACTGCCTGACCAGTCTTCGAAGCTAGCGGCGGACCTTATGATGATTCGCGAATCGTATAGCCTACGTGGCGCACCGTGCGTATGAGCGGAGGATCGCCGATTTTTCTTCTCAGGCGTCCGATGAAAACCTCCACTAACTTCGTGTCATATTCGTGCGGGTGTTCCCATACTCGTTCGCATAACTCAGTACGTGTGAACACGCGGCCCGGTTCCCGCATCAGTACCTTTAGCAGCATCAGTTCGCGCGCAGACAAATGAATGTTGCGTATGTCGCGATGCACCTCATGGCTTGCCAGATCGAGCGTCAAATCACCAACACGAAGCTTGAGTACAGGTTCTTCCGGATATCGTCGCCCCAGCGCAGTTACACGTGCCACCAATTCCCGCATTGCAAATGGCTTTGGCAAGTAATCATCGGCGCCAAGTTGTAACCCGGTAACACGGTCCTTTACTTCACCGCGTGCGGTCAACATCAGCACACGACTGGAAAGATGCTGCGCACGCAGATGCCGGAGGACTTCGAAACCGTCGATTCCGGGCAGAATAATATCGAGCACAATCAAATCGAACGGCGTTGCCTTTGTTTTATCCAGAGCTTTTTCGCCGTCGTGGACGGCGATTGGATCGTGCCCGGCCTCGGTGAGCGCCGATGCAATTTGCCGCGCTAATTCAACATCGTCTTCAACTACCAGGATATGCATGCGTTTCAAAAGCAAGACGCACCTTAAAACCGCGTCGTGAGCTGAGCTGCGACCAGGTGATTATCATTCCCGGGGGTGGTGGTTTCGTGTTGAAAGCTGTATTGAACCTTCAATTGGATATGTGATGTAAAGCGGTAACCTGCCGCCAAGTCAATCCGCTCAAGGTCCGGACTCCAATGAACGTTATGGCCATAGCCATCATTGAGCGTTGCGAAGAGTTGTTGGTTCCAGCGAATCGCGCCGAAGAACTGCGGCGAAAACTTGTATTTCGCTTCGACGTAATAAGCGAGGGTATCCGCATTGCCCACCGTCGGCACTTCAAAACGTGCTTCATAAACCTCAGCCCACACTTGCAGATGACGCCAGGCAAAACTGACATCCTGCCCGAGAACGAACTCCCGAAAATCATCAAGATCGCGTCCGGGCGGCAGCGTAGGTTCGGCCTGGCGCTGAAAATATGGGCCCTCGCTCGCTGACAGGCCAAAATTCCACGCCTCGTTAGGCCTGAAACCAAGGCGTGCGCTGAAAGTCGGATTCTCGAAACCGCTCTCCGTAACGTTCCACGATTCCGGGCGCGATGAGAGGGACGCATTTTTCATTTCAACCGCGTAGTCAAATCGATCCAGGCGACCGGATAAAGAAATGCCACTCGCATAACTAGGTCCCCAGATTACAGGATTGAACACGTACTTCTTGTAGTACAAAGGCCCGTAGATGAAATCGGATGGTGAAACCGGAGCGTATTTGTCCCGAATGGCGGTGACATTCTCATAGACTATCGGGGCGTCGACGAACGGGTTCTCCCACGACAGGTGCCGCGGGACCCAGTTGCCGACCACGGTGGCGAACTTGCCGATTTGCACCGTCAAGCGACCATCATTCCACGGCGTGATGCGCAACGCATATTCGTCGAGCCGAATCTGGGCTCCGTGATCGGTCGGATCAAAACCGCGATCGAGCCGTGATTGCGCAAAGAAATAAATCTGCGAGCCGATTTGCGCGTCGAGAAACAGTGTCAAACGCGGATTAAAAAGAGTGTCGATGCTGCTGTCGATGAGTCCGGGAGCCGGTTGGTCGAAGTTATAGACTTCCAAATCGAGCGTACCGCTCAATCGTGCGCGCAGATTATCTTGAAACGCTGAGATCGTGAGCGCGGAGTCGAGCCGGTCGAAATAATCATCGATCTCAAAGGCGTACGCTGTGCAGGCAAAAACGCACAGGCTGAGAGCAGGCAGCTTCATGCAACTGCATTAACCCCGTCCGCAGCAGGAAAGCGCACTTCAAATTCAGTCCAATCGTTTTCCGAGCGAACCAGGCATAAATCGCCACCGTGCAGTCTGGCGAGCTCGCGAGCCAAATTTAAACCGATCCCGTGACCCGACACGGCCAAGGGAGTCGAGCGATGATGAAAGCGCTCGAAGATGTTTTCGCCGGGCGGAATTGTGCGGCCCGTGTTCCCAATATTCAACACAACATTCCTGGTCCCGCAGGCGCAGGATGCGCTGACTCGAATCAGCCCACCGGGCCGGTTGTACTTTCGTGCGTTCTCAAGGAGATTCTGCACAATGAGGGAGGTGTACCGTTTTTCTCCGGCCACAAATAAATCGGCGGGGAATTCCTTCTCGATTTTCACATCAGGCGAATCGGGAAGCGCGCTAAGATCATCAAGCCACTCTTCGACCAGCTGACTAAGATTCACAGGTGTGGACGCAATTTGAAGATGCCCAGCATCCACACGCGACAAAAGAAGCAAATCGTCGATCACGCCAGTCAAACGATGCGTTTGGTGAAGAAGGGCGGATAACTCCTCGTAAACTTCCGGCTTAAAACCTTCCCGCGTCAGCAATGTTTCCAGGCCGACGCGAAGAACTGTGACCGGGCTTTTTAACTGATGGGAGGCATCGGCAGAATATCGGGCCGACCTTTCCAATTCCTGCGTGGTCGAAGCAAGCGCGGCTTCGGCGCGTTTTCGTTGCGCGCGATTCTGCTCCGAATCCAGCGCAAGTTTCTTCACTGGTGCCGAGAACCTGAGCGCAACCACGTGGCTTGCGACGAAACCGCCTAACAAAAGCAGCGCACCTGCGCCACCAATCTGCCAGCGGAGGCGATGCAGCTGAGCCATCGAATAGGCCAATGGATAAACGGAAATCTCGTAAGCGGCTGGAAAAAGCGACCCAGGATTAAGCCGCTTGTAAAACAAGAGCTGAGGCGTGCCATCGACATTGACGCGAAAGTTGTCTTGCTCGCGATCAGAATTTGCGACCGCACTGGCTATCTTTTCGTTGAGCGATGCTTGTGCAGATTTCGGAAGCGAGGGCAAATGCAATTGCCCATTAGCCCAGACGCCGCTTCTCATTCCCGCCTCAGCGCTTTTCCCTTCAAGCTCCAGTGGTTTGAACCCAATGACGAGAGCGGAGATCACGTCGCCCGTGTAGCTCGAAAAGATCGGCACAGCTATCACTTCGTCGATAGTTCCTCCGCCGGTTTCAGTATTTTCCCGGATGTAACCGATTTGTTGTGTGTCGGGCAATCTGCTCAAGGCTAGCTGCGTTTCCGTTTTCGCATCCAGTTCACCCACGTCGTACGGATTTGGCGGCTTAATGACAGCGCCTGTGCTGTCGAGAAAACGATAAAATTTCGCGTGCAGCGATTGCGTCGCCTGCTCGGGCGGCGGTTCGTCGCCTTCCATTAAATCGCGCAGTTCGTCCTTTGCACTGGGATACAACAGGTCGATTGCATTGTCTTCCATGGCCGCATGGATCCTTGGCTTGGCCGCAAGCACGTCGCAGCGCTCCGCCAGGGCTGCGTGGCGTAATTCTTCGAGCTTATGCAGCGAGGAAAGCTCCGCTTGGAAATTCTCCTGTAAATTTCGTTCTGCGTCGGCTGTGACTTTGCGCTGTGCGAGGTAGAAACCAAGAGCAGTCAACGTTGCAACGATAACCATTATGGCGGTGAACAGCCGCGTTCGAAAGCTTGCTACACCTTCGTCTCTGGCTTGAACCGCCGATCTCATGGGAAATCGACGTGGAGTGTCTGCCCGTTTTTCAGTTCCACTGGTTTCTCGCGCGTGGTCCTGCTGTCGATCCAAGCCTTAAGCGTGTAATGACCTGCGGGAAGTCCGCTTAATCGAAAGTGCCCGTCCGTATCTGTCATCACAAAATACGGAGTATTCAAAACCAGGATCAGCCCGCGCATGTGTTCGTGGATGTCGCACCGCAGTGTGACCAGACCCGGCTTATCGAAAACTTGTGTCGGAATAGGGCGTTCCTCCGCGCGATAACGGCCGAGGTCGAACCGTTTGGCAGGCGAATAGGAAAAGATGTTGTGATAAGTGTCGTCGAGATTCGGGAATTCAACCTTGGTTCCAGCCGGGACTGGGAGAAGCACTGGAACGAACGTCAAATCTTTTTGCGCGACCTGTTTCGTCGGCAGCGAAGCTGGTTTCGGGAAAGCACCGTCAAGATAAACTATCGCGAGGGGCGGCTGCGTGGAAAGTACGCCGCCTTTGGTTACGATCTCGTAGCGTTTTGCCTGGACTGGAGCCGTATGTGATTTCGGAAGTTCTACGCGCCCTTCGACAACGGCGCTCGCCAAAAGCGCAACGGGCATGATGGAAAATACTGCGTTAAACCACAGTAACCCGCGCACGCGCATTTTAGCTCGTAATTTAGCAGCCGTTTCGCCGGTCGGAAAGCTTTTGCAGGGCATAACGGTTCACGCGATTACCGCGTTAGGTTTTTGGTCGACTGGCCGCCATGGCGGGCAGAGTAAAGAAGATCGTGGCTATCAGGCTCCAGAAAATCCCAATCGCACACGCAATACCGAGACTGGTCAGCGCTGGGTTTCGCGCAAGAGCGAGCGAGCCGAACCCGCTCACTGCGGTCAAGCCGGCGAGCAAGACGGGCTTCAGCACACCGGCAACATCATGCTCAATCTCACGCGCCTTTTGCCAGACCAATACAACATATATTCCGTAGTCCACACCGATTGCCAATACAAGGCGGAACGAGAGTACATTGAGGAGATTCAAATTGATGTGCAGCAACTTCATCGAAGCGATCATTGCTCCAATCCCGAACGCCAGTGTGATGACCTGGATCGTCCACAAACGAAAATCCCGATACAAAAGGGCCAGCAACGAGATGTCGAAGATCGCCATCAGCGCGCTGATGATCAGGAGTTGATGATGCGACCACGGCTGCAGATCGGCGAGCGCATAACTCCACCCTGATAGAATCATTGGAACCCCGGCTACTGGCAGGTCGCGTTCCAGCTCTTTGCTTTGGGCGTGGGTTACGATCGGTTGGTTGGTTGTAACGAACCCCGTGGTCAAGGCTGGATCGTGACCAAAGTAGCGATCAACCAGGAACCACCAGCTGGATGATTTGGGCAATTGGTCGCGCCAGTTTGGCAGGGGGACGTTGGGATCGGTAAGGCGTTTTAAGTCATCAAGCAGGGTGAACGCCGGCGCGAATGAATCGCGGCTGAATCCTTCAGCATCGAGAGTTTGGTCTAGTGTCTCGCGTGCTGCTGGGAAATTGATCGCGCTCAACTGTCGCCGATTTGTCTCCATCCAATCTGGTGAAAGACAAAGCGCAGCGGGCGTGGAGAAGCCCTTGATCTTTCCTGCTGCCTGGAGTTCTCGCCAATGGACGACAATTTTCTGCCAGTAATCGTGCAGCTCCTGCGGATTCGCCGAGCGCACAATCGCCAATACCGGCTCCCAGCGTACCGGCATTTCATGCATGATTGCCTCAAGCGCCTGACTCGCGCGAATATTCCTGGGTTGCAGCGAACGTGTATTGGTCTCGAAATGAAGGGGCGGATTTGGCGAGAGGCCGATCGCGGTCAGGACTAACAAAAGGACAGTTGAAAAAAGCAGCATCGGCACGGGCTTTCGCACGATCCAGCGCACATACTTTCTTGCGCTCTCGAAAAGCCAATCATGAGGAATTGCCTGTCGCTCGCCAACAAACAAAAACAAAATCGAACACATCAAGAGTCCGGCGACGAAAATGCCGATGGCAATTAGCACGCCCAGCTCCGAGAAAGCCATGGAACCACTTAGGACCAGGGCAAGAAAACCGACTGCTGTGGTGAGTGCACCGAAAAAAACCGCGCGCCCGAGTTTTGCGATCGATGTTGCGATCGCTTGCCGATGCGGTTCTCCATCCGAGCGCGCCTGGTGATAACGTCCGATAGTAAGAATCGCGAAGTCGACTCCAAGTCCAACAAGAATCGCGCAAAAACCGACGCTGATCATGCTGAGTCGCCCGAAAAGGAGTTGCCCGAGAGTTAGAGCAACCAGGCAAGAAAGGAGAAGGCAAAGAGCCATGCCCAGTAGCGGAAGCCATCGGCGAAAACCAACAAAGAAAATTGTGCCTACCAGCAGGACCGAGCCAAGCAACGTCGCCACGACGTCGTAGCGCATGCTCAGCGAAATTTCCGATGCAAAGGCCGAGCGCCCAGTCACGAGGACTTGCAACGGGCCGCCATTCCATCCCTCGGCGGCAATTGCACGAAACCTGTTTACTT
>Ga0193713_1000377_pt1 | contig 15148 bp, 14 predicted proteins | sample H3a2metaG_FD_143054 | JGI IMG/M metagenome (GOLD analysis project Ga0193713, IMG submission 143054) | Soil microbial communities from a riparian zone of the East river system, Colorado, United States - H3a2 | ecosystem: Environmental > Terrestrial > Soil > Riparian zone | place: USA: East River... | reverse complement strand
GAATGTCGAGGTAACGATCGAGGTCGATCAACATACCCACCGCGTTCGCGCAACCGCGATGGGTGCGTCCGAGATGCGCGCCCGCCAGCGCAGCGACGAGATCGGCGAGGTCGAGGCGCGCGAAATTGCAGCCAAGGCGATGGGCGTTGGCTTGGAGCGCGTGACGCTCGCCGCCACCACGCCGCGGATGCGCGTGTTCCAGGGCGAGGTGGAGGAGCGGTCGTGGCGGATATTCACCAAACGCCGCAGCCCGGTTCGGGCGGTCGATCTTGACGGCGTCATCCGCGTGCAGCGCAGCCATAGCGTGGTGCGCTCGGCTTCCGCGCGTACCGGCTTCGCCGACGTCCGCCGGCTGTGGGAAGATACCACGATCTACAACGGTGACAGCGTCATCACGCCGGATATGTTCGTGATCATCGGCAGCCAGATTATCGATCTGTCCGGTGTCAACTCGATCGACCAGGCGCTGGCCATTACCCGCAGCGAGTTCGACGGGCTCACCGCGAGCGAACCGGTGGCGCTGATCAGCATTCCGCCGACGCGCGGGCTGTAACGTGGTGTCGGCGGCGACACACCCGTCCTGGCTGGCCGGCATCATGGCGGTGTCACCTGAGGCGCTCGGGCTTGTCATGCTGGAAGCCGACGCTCACGCCCGGCGGCTCGATGGCGCCACCCAACTCGCCGCGGTTCGCGATGCGCTCGCGGACGGAGCCGCGACAGCGGAAACCCTGCGGGCGCGTTTCCCCGATCTCGCGCCGCATGAAATTGCCGACCGGCTTGACGTGCCGGTGGCAGAGACCGATGACGATCCGCTGGTCGGCCGGCTCTGGCGGTTTGCCGAATATCGGGGGCGGCCGGCCCGCATTCTGCTCTACAGCCGCGGGCTCGCGCCGCTCGATGGTGTGATCGCAGGCGGCTTGGCCGCGCGGTTGCTCGGGCTGGCAACGCCGCGAGAGGTTTTCATAACCCATGAGCTGTTCCATCACATCGAGGCGACCCGAAGCGACACGCCGATCGCACGGCGCTACCAGCCGACCTTGTTCCGAATTGGCGGCTGGCATTGGCGGACCGGCATTGCGGCGCTCGCCGAAATCGCGGCCGGTGCATTTGCGCAGTCGCTTCTCGATCTGCCCTGTCACCCCAAGGTGCTGGATCTCCTCGCCCTCGAGGCCGTCGCCCCGAACGCTACGGCCGCCCGTATCGCGGCCCGTATCGCCGCAACAGAGCAGATGAACGGCGACGCTGGCCGCAAACTCATGCCCTGATGCCACCGGCCTCCGGCGCGATCGAGCTTTCGCATCGTCAGCTTTGCCGGTACAATCGAGCGATGGCGAAATGCACTAGATCTATCAACAGGGCACATCGCAGCCGGATTCCGGGATGAAAGCGCGGGCGAGCAATCTCATGATCGGATCCATGACGCTCGCGGTCATCGCCGCGGCGTTTGCCGGCTTGCTTGGATACCGGAAGATCCATGGCATCGCGCAGCAAGCTCCGCTTCGCATCGTTTTCGAAGGTTCCGCCAGCGGTCTGCGCAAAGGCGGCAACGTGAACTTCGATGGCGTTCAGGTTGGAGAAATAAAATCCCTCAAGCTCGACAACCCGCGCAAGGTTGTCGCCCTCACCATGGTGGACAACAGCGCACCGATCCGCAAGGACACGGTCGTGGGCCTGGAATTCCAGGGGCTCACCGGCGTGGCGGCGATATCGCTGACCGGCGGCGCGGCGGCAGCAGCTCCGGTACCGCTGGATGTGGACGGCATTCCAACCCTGACCGCCGACCTCAGCGAGATCGAATCGATTCGCGACACGCTGCACAATGTCGACCGGATCCTGTTCGACAACCGGGCGATGCTGAGAGACGCGCTGCTTTCTTTCGAGACCTATACGGCGTCTTTGGCGAGCAGGGGCGACGCGATCGATAGCATCATGGGCAAAGCCGACGGTGCGTTCGAGAGCTTCGACAGCGCCATGACAAAGATCGATAGCGTCGTGCCGGGCCTGGCGCACGGAAGCGCCGAGGAATTGTATGATAAAGTGCGGACCATTCGCGAACTGGCCGACAGCTTCAATAAGCGTTCGGGGGCCTTCATGGAGGAGGGCCGTCGCTCCCTGCTCGACATCAGCCAGGCAGCTATCAAAGTGACTCGCAAACTCGACCCGCAAGCCGTCAGCGGAGATAACCCGCCGGCGCCAAGACCCCCGCGTCAAAAACGACAGTAAGCCTCCGCGCTAGAGCCCTATTTCGTTTCGATGAATCGAAACGGGGCTCTAGATTCTTGATTTGACGCGTTTTCTTGACGCGAACCGGTCTCCACTTCGCTTGAAAACGCTCTACAGCGCCGAACCCCACTGGCGGGCGGTCTGCACGATCCAGTCGCGGTAAAGCGTCAGCGGCGTGACGCCGGTCAGGCCGCCGCAGCCCGCGGTGCCGTTTGGTCCGGTCGACCAGCTGATAACGCCGACGATGATGGAGCCGTCCTGCCGATCCTCGAATACGGGGCCACCGGAATCCCCGGTACACGCGCCAAGTCCGTCGCGAGCACCCTGTCCAGCCGGATCGACGAGGCGAATCTGCAAGCTGCCTGGCCGGCCGGCTGCGACCAGGCCGGCGACGCGGATGGTGCCTCCGCTGCTACCCTCACCGCGGATCGTCACGCCAATGCCGGCTATGGTGAACCGGCTGCCGACCACAATCGGAACCTGAGGCACGCCGAGCGTCGCCGGATTTTTTCCCTTCGGCACGACTTCGAGCTGCAGCAGCGCCACGTCGGCGGTGGCGCGATGCGCCGTCATCGCCTGCATGTTGAACCCCGGGTGAATGGCCACGGCTTTCACGTCTTGCAGCTGAGGCTGCCGGTCGGCGCCATATTCGACGATCTTGTAGGTCGCTCCTGGCTGCACGCAATGCGCCGCCGTCAACACCAGTCTCGGTGCAATCAAGGCGCCGGTACAGAAATTACCGCGCGAGCCCACAATGGTGACGATGGAGCGGCCGACGCCCTCGGCGGAGGGCGCCCCACCGCCGACGATCGCGTGAGCGGGCGCGGAGACCAGCAACGCCAAACCCGCAAGCACCTGGAGCATGATTTTCATTTCGACAGCAATAGCGCGCAAGGCAGGCATCGCCAAGGGGCGATCGAGCGGCGAGCGAGCGGCGATCCAGGCTGGTCCCCGCGAAGGCGCCGTGTTAGCCGTTTTCCCAATCGGCGTTCACACGGCAGGGAATGATGATCGAGGCAGTGATCTGGGATTTTGGCGGCGTGCTCACCACGTCACCCTTCGAGGCGTTCGCGCGCTTTGAGATCGAACGCGGGTTACCCGCTGATATTATCAGGCGAACCAATGCGAGCAATCATTGGGAAAATGCCTGGGCGAAGTTCGAGCGCGCCGAAGTGGATCTGGAAACCTTCGATCAACTGTTCGCGGCCGAATCGCTCGCGCTCGGCGCGGAGGTTCGAGGCAAAGACGTCTTGCCGCTGCTGTCGGGAGATCTGCGACCCGAGATGGTCGAGGCACTGAGGCGGATTGGGACCGAGCTCAAGACCGGGTGCATCACCAATAACCTTCCCGCCAACGCCATCGGAAGCCTGGGCGGCCGATCGCTCTACGTCGCGGAGGTGATGGCGCTGTTCGATCATGTCATCGAGTCGGCCAAGATCGGCCTCCGCAAGCCTGACCCCCGCATCTACCAGATGATGGTCGATAAGCTTGACGTCGATCCGAAAGCTTGCGTTTACCTCGACGATCTCGGGGTCAATCTGAAACCGGCGCGCGAAATAGGTATGACCACCATCAAGGTGCTCAATGCGGCGCAAGCCATCGCCGAGCTTGAAGCGGCGACGGGGCTGGCGCTCCGCTAATCGCGAGGGTGGTTTTTCTCAGGCCAGATTGGCCGTCTTCGACGCCGGATATTGCCGCTCGAAGCCGCAGAATTTTTTTAGCGCTTCGAATAGCACATAGGTATCATGGGATTTTCTCAGGATTTGCGTCGCGCCGGGATGGCCGCAAATCTCCCGTCTCAGGCTTTGTTCGGTCACTTCATTGAGCCTTCGTCCGGAAAGAACAATGACCGGAATGTTTGCGGTCGCAGCCGTGGTGCGCAACCTCGTCAACAAATATTGAGCATCGCCGTTCGGCATGAAATAGTCGGTCACGATCACGGCGGGTTCGTCGCGGCAGGCCATCCGGTAACCCTGCTGAGCATCGCTGGCATATTGCATATCGAGACCACATTTCTCGAGCCGGCTGGCGAGAAACCGGTTGATATCATTGTCGTCGTCGACCAGCAGCACGCGCGGGCGCTTCCGCACAGCGGGCGCCGGCGCGTGCGCACCGGATTGCCGAATCCTGCCGGCCATGCGGGGATGAATCTCCGCCAGTGCGACTTCCAGATCGTTCCAGAAATTCGGCCCCTTGCGCGCGTAGTAAGCCCCAAAGCCTTCGCACCTCTCGAGGGTATCCGGGTCCCTGCTGCCGGTGATGACAATGACGTTTACCGGCGCTTTATCGGAGTCCAGCAGATGGGCGCAAACCGACAGGCCATCCACTTCCGGCATGTTGACGTCGATCACGAGAACGTCCGGCTTGCCCCGGCTTGCCTTGACAAGCGCCTGGATTCCGTTGGAGGCGGTGTCGACATTGAAGCCCAGGCGCGCGCAGTGATCCGCCAGCAACCGCACGATCGATGGGTCATCATCCGCGATCAGCATCCTCGGAATTTCTTCGTGCGATCGAAATTCGACCACCGCGCCGTCTTGAACATCGAGTCGTTCGATCTCGCGAGCAAATTGCCCCATGATGTCGCTCCTGATCCCTGTTGCCGAATTTGGCTGGCAAACGTCACGCGGGTGTCGGCAGGCTGCCCCGGCGCTTCGACATCAATGAAACTCCAGATGAGCTAATGCGGGACTAAAGATCCTCTGCGTATAAATGCACAGGAGATCGAGGCTTGCGCAGTCAGGCTTGGTGACGAGACCGAGCCATATTGCCTCCCGAATTCGTGCAATTCCCAGCGTGGAAGAGCAGGCTGTCGAGCGCGCGGTCGGTTTCATCGCCGGGACTGGAATCGGCAAGCTCGGCAATCGCCGCGTCCTCGAGCGTCGCCGCCGCATCGCTGATCTCGCCGAAGCCATAGATTCCGCCGGCCCCCGAAAGGCCATGCGCGATACGCTTGATACGACCGAGCGTGTCCGGCAACCGGTTTCCATCCTTCAGCGCCATCCGATCCTGCGAAAGCGCCGCCGCATCCCTTTTGACCCTCAGCAGGAATCCAGCCCGCAAGTCGTCCATTGGATCGTGCGCCGGTTGTACGTAACTGCGTACTGAAGCCGCCAGCGTCATCGAATCGAATGGCTTGGGGATCACGCCGACAGCGCCGAGCGAACGAAAGCGATCGACCTCGCGGGCCTGGGCGCGGGCCGTCATGAAGATAACCGGGATACTCGCCGTCATGGGGCTCTCGCGCAATTTAACGAGGGTCGCCGGCCCGTCCATCTCCGGCATCATGACATCGAGCAGAATGAAGTGGGGCTGCCAATCGGCGGCGACCGCGAGGGCCTCCATGCCGGAGCCGCAGCCTCGAATGGCAAACACGGGATCGAGGCCGAGCGATAATTCCACGACTTCGCGGATATCGGGCTCGTCGTCGACATGGAGAATGCGAATCGTGGTCATGCGACCTCCTTTGCAAAGTGTTCGGGCATCAGCGCCAATCTGTCCCGGACGGCGGCAGCCAGACTTTCGAGGGACGAATTCATCTTGGACAATGTGGAGTCAACCTGGTCATCACATGGAACGTCCGCGCTGTGATTGGAGAAGATAATGACCGGAATGATATTGCCCGAGCTGCCGCGAAGTTCCGGCAGCAGGTCCAACCCGGAATCTTCGCCTAGGGTTACATCGAGCACAACGAGGTCAATCCGATCGGTGGCCAGCGTGCGCAGCGCGCTCTCAGCGCAATCCGCGGATATTACATCAGCCATTGAACCGAGTTCCTGATTGACCAGCGCGAGCATATCGTAGTCGTCATCGACGTGGAGGATACGCGGACGCCGCAACGGCAGGGTTGTCGCGACCTTGAGCAACTCGATCAGTGGCTTGAAGGCGATCGGTTTGCCGAGCCAACGCAGCACATTGAGCCGGGACGACCTGACATCGCTACGCCCTTGTTCGGGATCGCCCGATATCACGATCACCGGCGTGTCCCGAGTACGCGCTTGTGCTCGCAACCTAACGATCAAGCCGATGCCATCGCCATCCGGAAGCATCCGGTCGACCAGGATCGCGGCATAGCGGGTTGCGTCTGTCCGCGCCAGCGCCGCTGCGACCGTATGAGCAAAGTCCACCGCAAAGCCAGCGGACCGCAATCGCCCCCGGACGACGGTTGCCACCGCCTGATCGTCTTCGCAAAGCAGGATACGAGCGCTCGCTGAATTGGAGTCGAGATCGATCTCGCCGCCCGCCCTGCCATCCCACACCGGAAGATCGACGTAAAAGGTCGTGCCGCCGCCGGGCGCGTCTTCGAAGCCCACCTTGCCTCCCAACCGCTCCACAATCTCCTAACGGACCCTAAGGCCGAGACCGGTTCCGCCCTTCTTGCGGGTGTTGGTGGCGTCGGCCTGGGCGAATTTCTCGAAAATGTGCAGTTTGAATTCATCAGGAATACCGGAGCCGTGATCGCGCACGGTGATCCGGACGTTGCCTGAATCCCTCTCCACAGCGACCACCACTTCACCGTCAGTCGGAGAGAACTTGATCGCATTCGAGAGCAGGTTGGTGATGACCTGGGCAAGCCGGTCTGGGTCGACATTCGCGTCAACGTCGGTCGACGTGGGATCGAGTTGCACACTCACGCCGTAACTCGCTGCAAATCCGCGATTGTCTTCTATGGAGCTTTCCACGAGCGGACGCACTGCGACCCTGCTGAGGTTGAACACGACGTGGCCGGATTCGATTTTCTCGATGTCGAGAATGTCGTTGAGGAGACGAACCAGTCGCTGGCTGTTGGTATGGGCGATCGTCAGCAGGCGCGCGGCCGATTCCGGCAACTTGCTGGCCCATTGCCCAGCCAACAGGCCGAGCGAGCCGGAAATCGAGGTCAGCGGCGTGCGTAGCTCGTGGCTCACTGTCGCGACGAATTCGTCTTTCAATCGTTCGGTTTGTCTGCGCACGCTGATGTCGCGGATTACCAGAATTCTTTCGGCGCTTTCGAGTGGGCTGAGCATGATCTCGATGGGAAATTCACCTCCATCCTTGCGCCGCCCTGTCAGTTGCCTCTCGGTACTGATCTCCAATGGAAGCGAGGCTCGAGGACCTTTGGCGATCAATCGCTCCGCCATGCGCTCCGGGATGATCTTGTTGATGTTCTGCCCGAGCAATTCATCGCGGCGATACCCGAATTCCTTCTCGGCCTGAAGGTTCAGCAGGACGATTTCCCCGGTATGGTTCACCACAACCATGGTGTCCGGAGCCGCTTCCAGCACGCGGTGGTACCGTGCCTCCATCAGCGCCATATGCTTTTCCGCATCCTTGCGCAGGCTGACGTCACGGATCACCAGAATTCCTTCGCCGCTTTCGAGCGGGCTCAGCATAATCTCGATCGGTAACTCGCTTCCGTCCCTGCGTCGCGCCGTCAGATCAATTCCCGTGACGATCTGCTGCGCCAGGACGTCGACTCCGTCAGTCAATAGTCGCGACGCGAACCCCTCTGGAATTATATTCGTCACCTTCTGACCAAGGAGTTCGTCGCGGCGGTATCCGAATTGCTTTTCTGCCTGCAAGTTCAGCAGCACGATCTCGCCGCGCCGGTCGACTACCACCACGGCCTCCGGCGCGGCCTCCAGAAGCCCGCGAGACCTCGCCTCCATTTGCGCCAGACGCTTTTCCGCATCCTTGCGATCATTCATGATCGATCGCAGTTCGTTAGTGCGGCTTTCGCTCTCTGCGAGATCCTTTCCAGCGGTGCGCCGTATGATGAGAACAGAGATCGTAGCGAGTACGATGATGAGTGCAAGTCCGACGAGATTGACAAGGAGAAGCCAAATGTTGCTCGATATGGAATTGGATGTTGTCCGTGCGGTCACGTACCGCTGTTCCTCCATCATACGGAGCGCCGCACCGCGGATTTTTGTCGTGAGTTCGCGACCTTCGCCTGTTCGAACGACGGCCAGGGCCGCGACATGGTCGCCGGCGTCATGTAGCCGAATGGTTTCCCGCACCTCCGCGAACTTGCGCACCACCAAGGGCTCGATTTCGGTGAGCGCGAGTTGGTGCGCCGGGTTATCAACTATGGCCTCTCTAACCGCGGCGACTGCACGGAGGCCGGAGTCGGCGGTGGTATGAAAGACCTCAAGGTATTTGGGATCGCCGGTGAGAAGATAGCCGCGCTGTTCGCTCTCCGCTACACGAACGGCGGCCAAAATACCCCAAAGCTTGTTATCGAGGTCCAGCGCACGATTCATCAATTCACGGTTGGATTGCGATGAGATGACGAGGCAGATTGATGATACACTGACGAAAATCAGGAAGCCGCATGCCAGCAACAGTGGCCGCTTCAACTTGCCCCACAGATGGCGTGTGCCTGACACGCTCGCCTGGACGGCCGGTGTCGGAACAATCATAACCTCACCTGGCTTCACCGAGCGCGATACGAACCAGGTCCGCCCCATTTCTGGCCCCGAGTTTCCGCATCAAGCGGGCGCGATGACTTTCGAATGTCCTCGGGCCGATTTGCATCCGCGCGGCGCCTTGCTTGTTGGAGCATCCCTGGCTGACATGACCCAGCACCTCCCGTTCACGTGGCGTCAGCAGCGCTAAGCAAGCGGCCTCCGCAGGACCGCGCGCGTTGGCTTGGCCGCTTTCCGTGCCGCCGCACCGCGACCACCAGCTGATCACGTCGCGGCCGAGCGCGGCGGCGGTTTCCGGGTATAATGGCCCCTCGAAACTGTCGGCTATCACCCGCATCATGGCGCAGACCCGTTCGGTTTCCTGAAACGCAGCTTCCACCATTTGCTGCATGTGGCTTTGCGCCTCGGCGCTCTCGCGAAAACTGCCGCCGTTCTGTCTGATCTCGCCGACGTAGAGCCGCAACGCCGTCAACGGTCCGTTGAGTTGATGGGCGATGGCAGATCCAACCTCGTTCGCCGCCCGCGTTCGCTCCGGGGAGGGACGTCCGATTTCAATGTCCTCGGCCTGCTGCCCGCCGGCTCCCATATGTTTCGGATAGTTCGGATGGCCGGCCCGATTTTCGCTCCGTTTCATTGTATTGACTCTCCGGCCGAGGGCAGCAGACCAAGACCTCGGTCGATGGCGGCAACCAATTGCGGCGGCGAGAACGGCTTGCGTAACAAAGTTGTTGCGCCGCGCAGCTTCGCCATGCCGAGGAAGTCCTTATCCGCATCCAGCGAATTACGCAGGCGGAAGCCGGACATGGCGATGATCGGGACCACCGACTCGCTGCGAATTCGCGTGATGGTGTCGAGTCCGTTCATGCCGGGCATGAACAGATCGACCATCACCAGGTCGAACTGTGACGCCTGGAAGGCGTGAATGCCGGCATGGGCACGTGATGCGATAACGGTGTCGCATTGGTGCCGCGCCAGGATGGCCTGAATTGCCCTGGCGACATTGGCGTCGTCATCGATGACGAGAATTCGGGTTATCGCTTTAGCGAGGTAGGGCATTTGGTTCACGTCGTGCAAGTGCTGATCCATTGAGCGACCTCATGCAGAAAACGTGGGCTACTCGACATTATTGTCCGCACGCGTGGCGTTGAAGAGCAATCGGATTCGCCAACACACGCGATCGAAACGAATCTAGTATTTATCGCCCTATGCGGACGTTAATTTTTATTTGCGTAAAAACACAGTGTGCGATTTTGATCTCCTTGGGCCCGGTGATAACTTTTCATCTTCGGATACCTCTGTTTGCACAACAGGATGATTACGTACATTCTGGCCATTCGACACCTTCGCAGGGCGCGCCGCCCAGCAAGCAGATGTTATCCACGTATCGAGTTAGCGGCGAAGCCTGACTGATGATTAAGGTCTGACGTGGAAGCTTGCTGCGAAGAACCCAGGGGGACAGCAGCATGTACACCGACCTATTCGAGACTCGCCTCGCCAGAGTGCGGCACCGATTTGCGGCTACGCTTGACAGCAAGATTACGGACACAGTCGTCTCGGCGAACCTCATGTCACGTGGTGGCGATGGCGTTATCAAGCGTGTCTCCGACTCTTATCGCCATTTGCACTGCATCTGCGGCATTGGACCAACGGTCGGTTTCACCGCCACCGGCGAGGCGGCACGCGCCGCCGAAACCGCGTTGATGCAGGCCCATCGTGAAAAACGCGCACTGACCGAACCAGAGGTCCTCAATCTGAAGAAAGCGCTGCACCAGCTGCGTCTCGCCGCAGCTTCCGAACTTCGCTTGATGTATCAGCGAGGGGGATAGATCCCGTTTCAAGGTTTTTGGCGATGCCGTCCCCAAGCGCCAGACGTACGATGCCGGCGAGTTCGGACTTGCGATAAGGCTTGGATAACAGCATCACGCCCTGGTCGAGCCGTCCCTGATGCACGATCGAATTCTCGGTATATCCGGATGTGTAAAGGACTCGCGTCCCGGGTTGCCGTCTGCCGACTTCGTCGGCAAGCTGGCGGCCGGTTATGCCGCCGGGCATGACGACATCGGTGAACAACAGATCGAAGGGCTGACCGCTTTCCACATATTCGAGCGCCGCACGCCCATCGGCGGCTGCGGCCGTGCGATAGCCCAGGTTATGCAACTGCGCGATCACGAAGCCGCGCACCAAAGCGTCATCCTCCACTACCAGGATGGTTTCGCCGGCGCCTCTGGCTGGCTCAACCATCGGAACGAACGCTTCAGCCCTTCCGCTGGCTGCGGGCAAGTACAGCTTGATCGACGTGCCGTGGCCTTCCTCGCTGTAGATCTTGATGTGCCCGCCTGACTGTTTCACGAAGCCGTGGACCATGCTCAGTCCCAGTCCGGTCCCTTTGCCGGCCTCCTTGGTGGTGAAGAACGGCTCGAATACCTTGTCGCGGATCTCGGCCGGCATGCCCGTGCCGGTGTCGGTCACGGCGATCATCACGTAAGCGCCCGGACGGACATCCGCGTTGTTTTGCGCATAGGTTTCATCCAGCACCACATTTGCGGTCTCCAGCATCAGCTTGCCGCCGCCGGGCATGGCGTCCCTTGCGTTGATTGCCAGGTTGATCAGCGCATTTGCGAGTTGGGAGGGGTCGACCAGCGCCGTCGGCATGCCACGTTGCAGTTTTGACTCGATCTCGATCTGCTCCCCGAGCGTCGGCCTCAGAAGTTTCGAGATATCGAAAATTGACCCGTTGATGTCCACGTCGCGCGGCTGCAGCGGCTGCTTGCGGGCAAAGGCGAGCAATTGTTGGATCAATTCGGTGCAGCGGTCCGTCGCCCGATTGATCAGCTTCGCCACGGCCTGAAGGTCGGGCTTGTCGTGGAGATCGGCTACCAGGATTTCGGTGGTTCCAGCGATCACAGTGAGCATATTGTTGAAATCGTGCGCCACGCCGCCGGTGAGCTTTCCGATCGCATCGAGTTTCTGCGACTGGTGAAGCTTGCGCTCGGTTTCGCGGGCCGCGGTAATGTCGTGGAAAACCAGCGCTCCGCCGCTGATGGCGCCGGAAGCATCGTGCAATGGCCGGCCGTTCACGGCCACTATGACGGTCGGCTCCTCGCGCCGCGCCATCCAGAAACCCCGGTTGCCGTCCACAGCGTATAGAAGCTCTGCTCCCAATTTGTCGAATTCCCTGAAGAGGAACTTCTTGACGTTGATGTCGTCGTCCACCAGCAAGATTCGCGGACGTTGCTTCACCTCGATTCTTTCCGATTGCTTGCCCGACTTCCTTATGGCGTCCGCCCTTTGCGGATATATCGCGGTAAGGCTGGCCTCAAATTCGTTCCAGAAATTGTGCCCCTTCTGGATGCAGGAAGCGTCGAACCCTTCGCACCGCTCAGCAATTTCCTGACCGGGATTTCCCGTAACCACCATTACATGGAGTGACTTCTTCGCGATGTCTGGCAGATATGCCAACACCGAAAGTCCATCCACCTCGGGCATGTGGACGTCGATGACGAGAACGTCGGGTCGGTGTTGACTGGCCTTGATCAGGGCCTGGAGTCCGCTGGCCGCGGTTTCGACCTGGAAACCCATCCGGGTGCATCGGTCCGCGACTGCCCTTAGTACACAGGGATCGTCGTCGGCAATGAGTATCTTCGGAGCCAGTTTGCTTGATTTAGATCTATCCATGACACGCACCTCCAACGTAAGCGTCGGTCGTCCCTTTCTTCACGAAGGATCGTACCGTCGACGCAATGTCGGATCAGGAGATACGGGTCTAGTTAATGCATTATTGGGGGGCGGCACTTCACGTCGATCAGATCGGCATTGCATGAATGCGGCGATAATGAACGTTTACGTAGGATTACACATGATGGCGCTTGGCGCCGATCCCAAAGCTAGCGGTTACCTCAACGATTTGGGAGTCAATCTGAAACCCGCACCCGCCCGAAGTGGGGATGACCACCATCAAGGTACCCAATGCGGCTTCGAGCGGGAATATCTGGCGTCGAAGACGGTCGATTTGGCCGCATCGGAGTTCCAATTGATGTACCAGCGCGGGGGATAGGTCGATTCAACAGTCTCTGCGGCGGCATCCCCAAGCACCTCTCTCGTAGCCGTCTCCGGCACGCTCCGTAATCTGGCGAGAGATATTCTGCATCGTCGTTAGGAATACAGTGATCGGCGACGATGACGGTCGCTCCTCGCGCCTCGCCTTCCAGGCATCCCGGTCACCGTCGGCGGCGCACAGAAGCTGCGCCCCTAATCTCTCGAATTTCTTGAAGAAGAATTTCTTGCCGCTGATGCCGTTCGTCCGGCAGCGGGACCCGGGCGTTCCTCGAGCTTAAAACGGCGACGGGGTTGGCGCTCCCGGTAACTGCTGGAAAAATGCGGTTTCCGAGTGGGAATTGCTCACTCCGCACCCGCAAGCGCTGCAGGCTTTTCGAAAAGTCCGCTTTGCGAGGGTTAACAGCATCAATATGCAACCGGCTTGATTCGCATTTTAGCGAATTTTTAGCGAGTATACTTTTTCGCCTCCTTTACCGAAAAGTTCTCTTTGCCGGGGTACGATCGAACCGCGCGGATAGTGTTGTGCGCATTTGCTGCGATTTGAGGCCTGCCAAAATGAACCACGCAAAATCGTTTCTGCGAGATCTTGACGACGCAGTTTCGCGAGGAACAGCCGATAGCCGAACGCGGGCGCTGTGGCATGCGACCGATCTATTGATCGCCGGCCGGTATAGCGACGACGAGATATGGACCTTTGGCGAGGTAATTGGACTGTTGGCGGATGCGATTGAAGTCGCGGCCCGTGCCCAGCTTGCAAGGCGAATGGCGCGCTTCGATAACGCCCCGGTCAATATCATCCATAAACTTGCCTTTGACGATTCGATCGATGTCGCCGGCCCCGTACTCCAGGAGTCCGAGCGGCTCGAGCCTTACGCTCTGGTTGCCAACGCTTGCACCAAGAGCCAAACGCATTTGCTCGCGATCTCGAAACGAAAATTCATCGAGGAGACGGTCACAGACGTGCTGGTGACGCGCGGCAATCAGGAAGTTGTGAACTCCGTCGCAAGTAACAACGGCGCGCGTTTTTCGGACTTCGGCTTTCTGCACATGATCACGCGGGCTGAAGGCGATTCCATTCTGGCAGAGCAGCTCGGTCTGCGGAAGGATATTCCCCGGCATCTGTTCCAGCAGCTGATCGCGAAGGCGTCGGACGACGTGAAGAAGCGCATCGAACGCGAGCGTCCGGAAATGGTCGAGCAAATTCAAACCTCGGTGACCGACGTTACCGGCGCGCTGCATTCCAAGTTCGGTCCCGCATCAAGAAGTTATTTTGTCGCTAAAAGGCTGGTGACGACGCAGCATCAGCACGGCAACCTGAATGAGAACAGCATTTTTGACTATGCGCGATCTCATAAGCTCGACGAGGTCACGATCGGACTGTCCCTGTTGTGCTCCCTGCCCGGCGACGTGATCGAACGCGCCTTGCTGGACAAGAACCGGGAAATGATACTGGTTCTGACCAAAGCCCTCGACTTCTCATGGGCGACAACAATGGCATTGCTTTTTCTTGGCGCCAAGGATCACCGGATCACCGCCCAGGAGTTGAGAGATCTGGAAAGCGAGTTTGGTCGCCTCAACGTCGAGACATCCCGGAGCGTTCTGAAGCTCTATCAGACCCGCAAGAATGCCGCGGGTGCCGATTCCGGTCCGACGCGCCAGGCGCCGCTTCCCGTGCATTGAGATGTAAGATTGGCAGCGGAGCATCGGCGATGAACGCAATCCTCTTCGGCAGAGCCGCAAGCGAACGCCCCAGCATGACTTCCAACGAGCCGAAGTCCGACCCATCCTCGGACGTGGCCTGGATGGTTCTGGAAGCAGCGAACGATTTCGGCGACGATACGACCATCGAAGCATGTCGCCGGGTCATCGACGCGAGCCTGAGCGGCACGCCGGCCTCCCAATCCGATTTGCACGTCGTCTCCGATTATTTCCGGTGACTGCACGCGGTTTTCGACCGGAAAAGCACGCCTTTCGGCGGCTTCCGACGGCTATTTACCCGAGGCCGGTTGGAGGTGAAGATGTGGGACTGCCCGAATCAGCAATGGTCCTGTCATAATCGTTGACAGACTTCTCCGTGAGATCCATCGATCCGGTGGCGTCGCATCGAAGGCTGGCCTTCGCAACCTCATTATTCGGACAACCTCGACCGCATGTCTGTTCCCGCCAGCGCCTCAGCCCTCAACGCTAAGTCCGACGCCGTCCCCGACGCGCTTTCCGTTCTGAATTCCGTATTCGGCCTGCCGGCCTTTCGGGGCGAGCAGGGAGAAATCGTCAGACACGTCACCGCTGGCGGCAATTGCCTGGTGCTGATGCCCACCGGCGGCGGCAAGTCGCTGTGCTATCAATTGCCGTCGCTGTTGCGCCACGGCTGCGGCATCGTGGTCTCGCCGCTGATCGCACTGATGCGCGACCAGGTCGCGGGATTACTCGAGGCCGGCGTCAAGGCGGCAGTGCTGACTTCGACG
>Ga0193713_1000376_pt1 | contig 15181 bp, 8 predicted proteins | sample H3a2metaG_FD_143054 | JGI IMG/M metagenome (GOLD analysis project Ga0193713, IMG submission 143054) | Soil microbial communities from a riparian zone of the East river system, Colorado, United States - H3a2 | ecosystem: Environmental > Terrestrial > Soil > Riparian zone | place: USA: East River... | reverse complement strand
CATCGAGAACAACGCCTCCGCCGATGTCCGCCTGCGGCTGAAGCGGGAATTCACCGCGCTTTCCCGGATCGCCCACCCGGGATTCCTGAGGGCGCTCGATTTCGGGATCGCGGGACCGAGCTGTTTCTACACGACCGAATTCGTGGAAGGCGAGGACCTCGCCAAGTTCCTCGGCCATGAAACCAATTGCACCCCCGCGATGGTTCTGCAGATCGTCGTCCAGGTCGCCGGAGCGCTCGATCATCTCCGGCGCAACGGCCTGGCCCATGGAGATCTCCATCCCGGGAACATCCTGGTCGTGGGAGACGGGACCACGGTGTCCGTCAAGCTCATTGACCTCGGGCTCGCCTCGCCCGACGCCTCCGTGGGTGAGGATCTGCGCACCTTCGGACGCCACCTCCTGAAGCTCCTTCCAGAGGAGAATTCGCCGGTCCGCGGGCTCGTCGAACGGCTGGTCACGTCGAAGCCGGGTCGCCGGATCGAGGATCCCGACGCGGTTCTCGCGGCGAGCCGGCTCATCGACCCGGCGGTCGTCGAGTTCGCCGGACGGGACCTGCGGCTTTTCGGACGCGACCGCGAATTGAAGGAAATCGGCGCCGTCCTGGAGGCGACGCTCGCCGCCAAGGCGGGCGGACGGGTCGTCTCCATCCACGGCGAATCGGGTTCGGGCCGGTCGGCGCTACTCGACCAGGCGCGCATCGAGGCCCAGACGCGCGGGTTCCTCGTGGGCGTCGGGTCGGCCGCCGACGGCGGCCGCATCCCCTTCGAGCAGGCCCGGGGGGCCCTGGAGATGCTCGGGCCGGCCGGATTTCCCCGTGAAATCCTGGAGCGCCGGTTCATCGACACCTCGGAGCTCCGGCTCGCCGTGACGCGCGCGCTCGTGGCGGCCTCGGAGCAGGTCCCCGTCGTCCTCATCTTCGACGATCTCGACCGCGGCGACCGGGACAGCCGGTCGCTCGTGGAGCACTTGGCGACGGTCCTCGCGCTCCGGAATTCGGCGCGGATCGCCCTCATCGCCGTCGGGCGGACGCCTCCCTTCCCCCGCGAGCGCGCCCTCGAGCTCGAACTGAAGCCGCTGGATCGCTCCGACCTCTCGCACCTGGCGGGCGCCTGGGCCGGCGGGGCGACGCCCTCGGCGGGTCTCATCGACGAACTGGCCGCGGCCTCGCGAGGCCACGCGGGTCTCGCGCGCGAACTCCTCGACGCCTCCCGGACCCGGACGGTCGTCACCGAGGGGGCATTGCGCCTGCGCCCCGGGGCGCGGCTGGCGCTGCCCGCGGACCGGCGGGCCGACGTGTCGGCCCAGGTGGCGGATCTCGACGCCGCCACGCGTGAATTCCTCGAGGTGCTCGCGCTCCTGATCCGGCCCCTTCCCCTGCGCGAGCTGCGGGCGATCACCGGCATCGCGAAGACCGCCGAGGCGCTCGAGCAGCTGCTCGACCTCGGATGGGTGGACGCCGCCCCCTCGGGCTGGCGGATGACTTCGGCGTTCCTGCGGCGGTCGATCGAGGAATCGATTCCCGAGGCGCGCCAGGCCGAGGTCCATTTGAGGATCGCCCGGGGACTCGAAAACTGCGGCGGCCAGATCTCTTTCGAGAAGCAGGAGATCATCGCGCACCACTACCTCCACTCGCCCGACGTCGCGGCGGCGGAGCGGTGGGGGCTGGAGCTGGGCGACGTGCTTCTGCGGCGCCAGGCGTACCTCGGGGCGGGCGAAGTCTTCGAGCGGGTCGCCCGTCGGGGCGGCGCGCAAAAGCTCAAGGCGTGGGAATCGGCGCGGACGGCGTGGAAGAACGCGGGCCATTTCGAGCGGATGGTCGCGGCGGCGCGCGAGCGCGTGGCCGCCGACGGCTCGGCGCCGGCCCGCACCGCTCTCGCCGAGGCGCTCATGGAGCGCGGCGAATACGGCCCGGCCATCGCCGAGTATGACGCGGCGCTGAAGGATCTCGTGGTGGTCCCGGCGGAACGGGCGAAGATCCAGCTCGCGTGCGCCTGGATTTTCAGCGTTCTCCGGCAGCCCGTCGAAGAGAAGGAGCGGATCGAGCTCGCCCGGGAGACAGGCGTGGCGGATGAGCTCGGGCTCGCCTTCGCGGAGGGTTCGCATGCGCTGAACACGGGCGAAGGCGGGGAAGCGGTCACGCGCCTGGAAAAAGCCCTCCAGCTCGCGCGCCGGAGCGGCAACCATCAGGAGCAGTTCCGGGTCCTGCGCTACCTGAGCCGGGCCTACTACCAGCTGCTCGGCAAACCCGACGAGGCCCGCGCGCTTCTCAAGGAAGCGGCCTTGATTGCGCGTCGGCAGGGCTGGAGGGTCCAAGCCACCCAAGCCGAGGCGATACTCTCCACGATCTTGGAAATCACGGGGGCTCATGCTCAGGCTCTGCTGCTAAAGCGCCGTGTACTCGAGTGTGCCATCGAATCGGGCCAGTGGATGCTGGTATCCAACTACGCTCAGAACCTCGCCCAGATTTCGGTCCTGCATGGGACCGTCTCGGAGACCGAGAAAGCGGCCCAGCTCGCGATCGAATTCGCCGACCGCACGCGGGAGCGCCATGTTGAGGCCCGCGGGTATCAGATACTTGCGGTCACCTCCGCCCAGAAGAGCCGGCCCCACGATTCCGAACGGTTCCTCCGCATGGCGGAAGCTCGCGTCGAAGGCCAGAGCGATTGGGCGACTCCGGTGGCTCACGATAGACAGCGCGGACTTGCCCTCTGGCTCTCGGGCGCGTGGCGCGCCGCTGAGTCGGTGCTGAAAACGACGACGGAGCGTTTGCTGGAAGCCCACTGGCCTATCGACGCCCTCCCGGTGCTCTTGGGGCTCGCCGAGGCGCTCTACCATCGGCGCATGGCCGTCGATCCCGCCGTCCTCGAGCGCGCCCGGCGCGAATGCGCTCCGTGGAAGAACCGGTTCGCGGCGGGGGTCCTTGATCTCGTCGAAGGGATCGGTCGCCTGAGCGACGGCCCCGGGGATCGCGCTCTCGCGACGATCGAGCGCGCAATCAAGTCATTCGGCCGGGACGTGGGGATCGACTTCCGCCTCTGCGCGGGCCTGGCGGCGGCGCGAGCGGCCGAGGCGGTCGAAACGGCGGCGAGCTACGCCGCCGAGGTGTACCATAAGGCGCTCTCCCGCGACCGGCTCCGGTTCGCGGAGGAAGCGGCCGAGATGCTGGGGGACCTCTCCGCCCGCTCGGGCAACGCCGAAGGCGCAGAGCGCTGGTATCAGGAGGCTCGACGCGTGTTCAGCGACCGACGGTCGGATTGGTTCGAAGACCCCTCGATGGGGGAAGACCTCCAGCGCAGGGACTCGGAACTCCGGGAGAAGGCGGACCTGCGCCGCTCCTTCTCGCGCGAAGAAGAGTGGTTCCGGCGCCTCCTCGAGATCGAGCGCCGTCTCAACGCCTCGGCCGATCTCGATCCCATCCTGCGCATGGTCATGGACGCCCTGATCGACATCACGGGCGCCGAGCGGGGCTATCTCGTGCTCGTCCAAGACGGCAAACTCGCGGTCCGCGCCCGGCGCAACATGGACAAGCGCGATCCACAGTCCGCCGACCTGCGGTTCAGCCGGACCGTGGTGGAAAAGGTCCATCGCACCGGAGAGCTCTTCCACTGCCTGAATGCGGCCGATGATCCCCGCCTTGCCGGCGCCGTGAGCGTCCGCGAATTGGGGATCCGGTCGATCCTCTGCCTGCCCCTCATGACGGCCAATCGGCGCGTAGGTGTCGTCTACCTCGACAACCGCCACCGGAGCGGCGTCTTCGAAACGGTCAACCTCGAACGGGTCGAGATGTTCCGCGAAAAGGCCGCCCTCGCGATGTACCGGGCCCTCCTGGAGGACGAGGTGCGGGAGCTGAAGCGCCAGCGCGACACCCTCTCCGAGCAGATCAAGCTCGAAGGGGCGGTGCGGCGCAAGGCGCCCGTCCGGAGCGCCGATCGTTCGCGCCATCCTGCGTTCGAGCCCATGATCGGCGAGTCGGCGGCCCTCTCCGCATGCCTCAGGGTGCTGGAGAAGGCTGCCGCCACCGAGGCGCCGGTCCTCATCTTGGGCGAGACCGGCACCGGCAAGGAACTGGCCGCCCGGGGGATCCACTTGGGCGGGCCCCGCGCGAGTAAGACGTTCCTCGCCTTCAATTGCGCCGCGATCACGGGGACGATGCTGGAGGCGGAACTCTTCGGCAACGTGAAGGGGGCCTTCACGGGGGCCGACCGCGACCGGCAGGGCCTCTTCCAGGCCGCCAACAAGGGTAGCCTTTTCCTCGACGAAATCGGAGAGATGAGCGCCGACCTGCAGGTGAAGCTCCTTCGGGCCCTGGAGTCGCACGAGGTCCGTCGCGTGGGCGCCACCGCCCCAGAGCGGGTTGACGTGCGGATCATCGCCGCCTCGAACCGGGACCTCAGCGGGATGGCCAAGGCGGGCACGTTCCGGTCCGACCTCCTTTACCGGCTGAAGGTTCTCCAGGCGACCCTGCCGCCTCTCCGCGACCGCAAGGAGGACATCCCGCTCCTGGTGGATTCGTTCCTCCAGCTGGCGGGCGCGAAGCGGGCCCGGGTGAAGATCGACACCGATGCGATGCGGGCGCTCATGAACCACGACTGGCCCGGCAACGTCCGGGAGCTGAAGCACGTAATCGAATCACTCTCGACGCTGTGCGAGGGCCGGATCACGGCGCAGGATGTGCAGCATCAGCTCCAGGAACCGGCGGTCGCGGGTTCCGTGCCCCTTCATTCAAGCGTCGAGCAGACCGAGCGCGAGGCCATCCTGAACGCGATCCGGACCGAGCCCTCGATCAGTGCCGCGGCACGGAAGCTGGGGATCGTCCGATCGCAGCTCTACCGGCTGATGGACAAGTACAGCCTCCGGCGCTCCATCACCGGCTCTGTCCTCCCGTAGGACAGTTTCCTGTCTCACTGGGACAGTCCCACCCGCCCGATCTTGGGGTATCCTTAGCATCAGCCACCCAACCTCCTGCACTTCGGGAGATTGCCCACGGGGTCCCATGAAGGACATGGCAGGGGTCCTGCTCTCTCCTTGGAGGCGAATCTTCAAGGAGGAGGACACCTTGTACAGGGTTCTACTGACCGTCGCTCTCTTCGTGGCGGGCTCGGAAGCGGCATTGGCCCAAGGGATGGACATCCACAACCGCTTTGGCCCCAGCGGGACTCACTTTCAATTACCGCCGACTACCCAAGCTTTCAACTACGAGGCGACGGTCACCGGGGGGACCGCGCCCTACAAGATCGTGCTGAGGGTCTTCGTCAATGGGGTGTTGAAGATGTCCGCCGAGGAGATCGTGTCGCCGGCACCACCGACCTATAACTATTCTTGCCTCGTCCAATTGTCCTCTTGGGGCCTGAGACTTGGTGATGTCGTGACCTTCAAAGCCTCGGTGATCGACCTGCTCCAAGGAAGCGTGTTGGACTTGGATTATCTGTATGGAGATGTGGCCGGGTAGTAACTTCGAGCGGAACCGGCGGTTGTAGGGGCGCAGTGTCCATCTCAAGGACGGTTTTCTGTCCCGTGGGGACAGAGTAGCCTCGGCGGTCTTCTGTTGATTTTCCAATCACCTCTTTAACTCTCTGCTCTTCGGCACCTTGTCCGCGCCACTCTCCAAGGTCGATTGGCAGGTCCCCTGCGCTTATTCGCCGAAGAACCTGACTGAGGAGAACGTATCGTGAAACAAGCCCTGCTCGTCGGCGCGCTGGTCTTGGGTATGGCGGATGTTTCCTTCGCCCAAGGGATGGACATCCACAACCGCTTCGGCCCGAGCGGGACTCATTTTCTACTCCCGTCTGACACCCAGAGTTTCCAGTATGAGGCTTCGATCTCGGGTAGCACGGTGGCCTACCAGGTCGTCTTGGAGGTCTTCCTCAACGGCGTCCTGAAGGCGGTCAACCTGGAAACCGTCCTCCTGCCGCCCCCCGTGTACCAGTACTCCTGTCCCATCGACATGTCCTCGTGGGGCCTCAGGCCCGGCGACACCGTGGTCTTCAGAGCGAAGGTCGTCGGATTGACGCTCGGGAAGATCCTCGCCAGCGATGTTCTCATCGGCGACGTGGCGCCCCCGGCAGCCGCGCCGTAGCTCTTTCCAACACGGACCCCTACACCGCCGGAAGGGCCGCGCACCTGGACCCCAAGGCCCTTCCGGCGAATTTTTTTCCTCCGAGCTCCATATCCAATGGGCCTCATGGGAAACGGCGGGAGGGAGGGCGAGTTGAGCTATCTGTCCCAAATTGGGACGAATCCAGTTGCTTTTGGAGACAGGGGGGCGTATTCTTACCGGCACCGAGAGAGAGGTGGCGGCTTCCCGTGTCGAAGGTGATGGTTGGCCGACGCCCAAGCCGGCTCGGATGAAACGCATCGGGCCGGGGCGCGTCGGGGTGGACGAGCGGAGGACGCAGTCATGGGCCATCTCTCCCGAGCCAATCTCGGAGACACTCCCAACGGCCCCTTCGAGCGCGCCTTCGACGAAATGGTCCAGACTCTCGAACGGCGCGAGGAAGCCTTCCGCCAAGTCGAAGAGCGCTACCGCCAGCTCGTCGAGGGAATCCCCGCCGTCCTCTACGCCGCCCGGCCCGACGCCTCCTTCGCCACGACCTACATCAGCCCGTACATCGAGTCGCTCGTCGGCTACTCCCCCGGCGAATGGACCGGGGACGACGACGTCTGGTCCCACCGGATCCACCCCGACGACCGCGAGCGGGTCCTGGCCGATTGGAAGCGCGCCCTCGATGACCGCTCCGCGGGCACGAGCGAATACCGCCTGACGACCAAGGCCGGCCGCGTTGTCTGGGTCCGGGACACTCGATCCCTCAGCCGCGACTCCCAGGGCCGCCCCCTGGAGGTCCGTGGGTTCCTCGTCGACATCACCGAGCAGAAGCGGTTCGAGGAGGAGCTGCGCCAGTCCCAGAAGATGGAGGCGATCGGGCGCCTCGCCAGCGGCGTCACCCACGACTTCAACAACGTCCTCACGATCATCACGGGCTACTCGGACCTCCTCATGGAGCGCCTCAAGCCCGGCGATCCCCTCCGGGAGCATGTCGAGGAGATCAACACCGCCGGCTACCGCGCCACCTCGCTCACCCGCCAGCTGCTCTCCTTCAGCCGCAAGCAGGAGTGGCAGCCCGGCCTCCTCGACCTGAACGCCATCGCCGCGAACATGGAATTCATGCTCCGGCGCCTCATCGGCGAGGACATCGACCTCAACATCGCGACGCACGCCACGCTCGCCACGGTCCGCGCCGACCGGAGCCTGGTCGAGCAGGTCATCGTCAACCTCGCCGTGAACGCCCGCGACGCCATGCCCACGGGCGGCCTCCTGACGATCGAGACGATGAACATGGACCTCGACGACACCTTCGCCCGGCTTCACGCGGGGGTCCGCCCGGGACCCTACGTCCTCCTCGCGGTGAGCGATACGGGGATCGGGATGGACGGCGAGACGAAGTCCCATCTCTTCGAGCCCTTCTTCACCACCAAGGAAAAGGGGAAGGGCACGGGGCTGGGGCTGTCGATCGTCTACGGCATCGTCAAGCAGGCGGGCGGGTACATCTGGGCCTACAGCGAGCCCGGCCGCGGCGCCTGCTTCAAGATCTACCTCCCGCAGGTGAATCTCCCCGCGACGGAACCCCCCTCCGAACACGAGCCGTCCGGCCAGGTCGGCGAAGGCGAAACGATCCTCGTCGTGGAAGACGAGAACTGCCTCCTTGACCTCATCAGCCAGACCCTGATCCACCGCGGCTTCCGCGTGCTCCTGGCGCGCGAAGGCGCCGAGGCGCTGACCCTCGCCCAGAAACACGAGGGGCAGATCCATCTCATGCTCACCGACTCCGTCATGCCCTACATGAGCGGACGGGAGCTCGCGCGGAGACTGGGGGGCGTCCTGCCGAAGACGAAAGTCCTTTATATGTCCGGGTACACGGGCCGCGCGATGGCCGATGCGGGTATACTGGAGGCGGAGGACAAAGACTTCATCCAGAAGCCTTTCTCGGCCGACGCGCTCGTGCGGAAGATCCGGCTGATCCTCGACGCGCCCCCGGAAAAGCCTTCATGAAGTCGGGCACCCCGGGGACACCCTGATGCGCACGGTCCGCATCCTGGTTGTCGATGACGAGGCCCCCAACCGACGCTTCATGCGGCGGATCCTCGAGCCGCTCGGCTACGAGGTCCTCGAGGCCGCCGACGGCGAGGAGGCGCTCGCCTCCATAGGCCGCGAAGCCCCCGACATCGTCCTCCTCGACATCCAGATGCCCAAGATGGACGGCTACACCGTCTGCCGCACGATCAAGCACGACCCGAAAACCCGCCTCGTCCCCGTCGTCATCGTCACCTCGCTCGACCAGATCCCGGACAAGGTCAAGGCGGTCGAGCTGGGCGCCGACGACTACCTGGCCAAGCCCGTCAACATCACCGAGCTGACCACCCGCGTGGGCTCCCTCGCCAAGCTCAAACAGTACACCGACGAGCTCGAGCACTCCTCCAGGGTCTTCGAGGGGATCGCCCTCGTCGTCGAGCGGCGCGACGCCTACACGCACGACCACGGAAGGCGGATCGGCGAATACGCCACCCGCGTGGGAAAATCCCTGGGGATCAACGACAACGACATCGGCACCCTGAGGCTCGCCGGAATTTTCCACGACCTGGGCAAGATCGCCGTCCCCGACGGCATCCTCCACAAGCCGGGGAAGCTCACCGTGGAAGAGTTCGCGACGATGAAATCGCACCCCGTCGTGGGGTCCGACCTCGTCCGCCCCATGAAAACCATGGAGAAAGTCCTCCCCCTCGTCCGCCACCACCACGAGAAGCTCGACGGCTCGGGATACCCCGACGGGTGGCGGGGCGCGGAAGTCCCCGTCCTCGTCCGGATCATCAGCGTCGTCGACGTCTACGACGCCCTCAATACCAAGCGACCCTACAAGGAAGCCATCCCGCGCGAGCGGTGCCTGTCGATCATGCGGGAGGAAGTGGGGCGCGGGTGGTGGGACCGCGACATCGTGGAGACGTTCGCGAAAATAATCCAGGAGCACCCCGAACCCTCGCCGTCCACCTTGCACACCTGCTGAAACTCCCGCGAGTCTCCACCTCCGAGCGGGGAACGTTGGGGTAGAATGGCCCTTTCGCGGACCACCCCATGGAAGAACTCAGGAGGAAGTACCGGGAAGGCCTGGCCCCCCGGATCAAGGCTCTCGAAGCGCTGGTCGGCGCGTCGGCCGGGCCGGCGGCGGAGGCGGTCGAATCCCTCCGGCGGATCGCCCACACCCTCGCGGGCTCGGGGGGAACCTTCGGATTCCCCGAAATCACCGAAGCGGCGCGCGCCCTCGAGTACGCCCCCGATCCCGAAATCCGGACCCGCGCCTCCGCCCTGCTCGAGGTGCTGCGGATCGTCGCGTCCGCCGGGACCCGGGACTTGGGCCTGTTGCTCATCATCGACGGCGACCCGGCCGCCGCTTCCCGCCTCGAGGAAAAACTGGCGCGGCCCGACCGTCGGATCGTCGTGGCGACCACGGCCATGGCGGCCCAGCGGGTTCTCGCGGAAAAAACCCCGGAGCTCGTGCTTCTCGATCTCGTCCTCCCGGACATGGACGGCCGCAATCTCATCACCCGGATCCGGGACGACCCCCGGACGTCCACGGTCCCCATCATCGTGATGACCGCCCTCGCCCGGGAAATCATACGCACGGAGTGCGCCGCGCTCGGAGTGGACGGGTTCGTGGAGAAACCGGTCGAGCCGGCGGTGGTCGCATCCCTGGTCGAGGCGCGACTGAAGCCCGAAGCCCCGGCCGCCCGGGAGGCCTACCACGACGCGCTCACCGGGCTGTCGAACCGGGCCCTGTTCAAGGAGTGGTTCGACCGGATCCGGGCGCTTTCGATCCGTCACCGCCAACCCCTGGCCCTCGCCTTCCTGGACCTGGACGGGTTCAAGTCCGTGAACGACACGTACGGGCACGCCGCGGGAGACGAGGTCCTGCGCCGCCTCGCCACGATGCTCAAGGGGGCCCTGCGGGCCTCCGACCTCGCGGCCCGGTGGGGCGGCGAGGAGTTCGTCGTCCTCCTGCCTCACACCGGCAAGGCGGGCGGGGTCGTGGCCCTCGAAAAAATCCTGGAGTCGTTCCGCCGTGTCCCGTTCGCGGCGTCGGACGGCCGGACCTTCCAGGTGACCTTTTCCGCCGGGATCGTCGACGTCGGCGAGACCGCGACCCTGGACGAGGCCGTCGCCCAGGCCGACCGCTTCCTGTACCTGGCCAAGGCGGAGGGCCGCAACCGCGTCGTCGGGGCCCGCGAGAGCTACGCCCCCCCCAAGTCCAGGGTCATGATCGCCGACGACGACCCCCAGATCGCCGCGGTCGTCCAGCACTGGCTGGGGCGCGAGGGAATCGAGGTGGATCATTTCCCGGACGGCGAGTCGGCCCTGGCCGGGGCGACGAAGACGCCCTACGCCCTGGCGATCCTCGACGTGCAGATGCCGGGGATGAACGGCTTCGACCTTCTCGCGAAACTCCGCAGCATCTCGGCGTACGCGCGCGTGCCGGTCGTCATGCTCACCGCGATGGGAAGCGAGGAGCACGTCCTGCGCGGTTTCCAGCTGGGGGCCGACGACTACGTCGCCAAGCCCTTTTCGCCGGGAGAGCTGCATGTCCGCGTGCGCCGGCTCCTGAAGCGGAGATGACCGGCGGTCATGGCGCCTCCGGCCCGGGCCTGCGCGCAGGTTCACTTTTGCGCTAGACTTGAGGACGCCATGACCCAAGCCCCGCCGCCGCGCGACGAGACGAAGAAGCTCGCGGCCCGCGCGCGCCAGCAGGCGGCCGTCGCCGACATCGGCCGGCGCGCCCTCGAGGAGGAAGATCTCGAGGCGCTGCTCCGGGAGGCCGCCGAATCGGTCGCCCGCACCCTCGGCGTGGAATTCTCCCAGGCGCTGGAGCTCCTTCCGGGGGAGGGAGCTCTGCTGTTGAAGGCCGGGGTGGGTTGGAGCGACGGACTCGTGGGCGCCGCCCGCGTCCCCGCCGGCCGGGAGTCGCAGGCCGGATTCACGATCGAGACGGCCGGGCCCGTGATCGTGGAGGACCTGAAATCGGGGAGCCGGTTCCCCGGGTCTTCGATCCTGCACGCCCACGGCGTGGAGAGCGGCATGAGCGTCTGCATTCCCGGGCGCGGACACCCCTTCGGCGTCCTCGCCGTCCACTCCAGGCGCCGGCACGAATTCTCCGAGGACGACGCCCATTTCCTCCAAGGGGTCGCCCATGTGCTCGCCGCGGCCATCCAGCGGAAGCGTGGCGACGAGTCCCTCCGCCAAAGCCAGGACGCCCTCCGCCAGGCCCAGAAGCTGGAGGCCATCGGGCGGCTCGCCGGGGGCGTCGCCCACGACTTCAACAACCTCCTGACGACCATCATGGGGTACTCGGAACTGCTCATCGGCCAGACAGATCCCCGGGATCCCGCGCACGCCGACCTCAAGGAAATCTACCGGGCCGGCGAGCGGGCCGCCACCCTCACGCGGCAGCTGCTCGCCTTCAGCCGCCGCCAGATCCTCCAACCGGCCGTCCTCGATCTGAACGAGCTGATCTCCAACCTGGAGAAGATGCTCCGTCGCGTCATCGGGGAGGACATCGAGCTGAGGACGGTCCTCGGCCCGGACCTGGGGCGGGTCCTGGTCGATCCGGGGCAGATCGAGCAGGTCCTGATGAACCTCGCCGTCAACGCGCGGGACGCGATGCCGAACGGGGGCAAGCTGACGGTCGAGACGTCGAACGTCGTCTACGCCGAGCCGCAGGTGCGCGAAAAATATTCGGTGGCTCCCGGCGCCTACACGATGGCCGCGGTGTCCGACACGGGAATCGGCATGGATCCCGAGACGCTCTCCCATCTCTTCGAGCCCTTCTTCACGACGAAGGAACGGGGGAAGGGGACGGGGCTCGGCCTCTCCACCTGCTACGGCATCGTCAAGCAGAGCGGCGGATACATCTGGGCGGCCAGTGTCCGCGGCCGGGGTTCGGTTTTCCTCATCATCCTTCCCCAGGTGGAGGCCCCGGCAGTGCCGCTCCGCCCGGCGGAGCCGCGCTCCGAGTTGCCGCGGGGGACGGAGACGATCCTCCTGGTCGAGGACGAGGAGTCGGTACGGACGGTCGGCCGGACCATCCTGAAGAAGCTGGGGTACGCGGTCCTGGAGGCGACGAACGGACTTCACGGGCTCCAGGTTTCCGAAGCCCATGGGGGGGTGATCGACCTCCTCCTGACGGACGTGGTCATGCCGACCATGACCGGCGATGTTCTCGCCGAGCGCCTCTCGACCCCGCGCCCGAAAATGAAGGTACTCTTTCTCTCGGGATACACCGACCGCAACTTGGCGGACCAGGGGACCCTGCTCCAGGGAAGGGACCTCCTGGTGAAACCCTTCACGGCCGGGACCCTGGCCCGGCGCGTGCGGGAGGTCCTGGATGGGCCGCGGGGGCGGGAACGAACCGAGGCATCGACATGAGGATCCTGATCGCGGACGACGAACGATTCTCCCTCCACCTCCTGAAGACCGTGCTCACGAAGGAGGGCAACGAGATCGTCGCCTGCTCCGCCGGCGACGAGGCGCTCCGGGTCCTCCGCGAGCCCGCGCACCCTGAGATCGCCATCCTGGACTGGATGATGCCCGGCCTGAACGGGATCGACGTCTGCCGGGAGGCGCGGGCGATTCCCGGCCTCTCGACGTACCTCATCCTGCTGACATCGCGCGACGGCACCCAGGATCTCCTCGAGGGGCTCGCCGCCGGGGCCGACGACTACATCGTGAAGCCGTTCAACCCCGCCGAGCTGCAGGCCCGGGTCGACGTCGGGGCGCGGATCGTGACCCTCCAGAGGCGGCTGGCCGACCGCGTGGGCGAGCTGGAGTCGGCCCTCCAGAAGGTGAAGCAGCTCCAGGGCCTCCTTCCCATCTGCAGCTACTGCAAGAAAATCCGCAACGACCAGAATTACTGGGAGCAGGTGGAGGGGTACCTCGCGAAAGCCTCCGACATGCGGTTCAGCCACAGCATCTGCCCCGAGTGCTTCAAGAAGTACGCCGAGCCGGAGATGAACGCTTGAAACCCCGACCGCCGCCGCCCGACCTCGCGGACGCGGCCCCCGTGATGATCTGGGTCCAGGAGACCGACGGGAAGCACACCTTTTTCAACCGGGGATGGCTCCAGTTCACGGGGCGCACCCTCGAGGAGGAGGTGGGCGACGGGTGGACGCGCGGGATCCATCCCGAGGACCGGAAGCGCTGGCTGGACATCTCCACGAGATCCTTCGACTCCCACATCCCATTCCGGATCGATGGCCGCCTCCGGAGGCACGACGGCGAGTACCGGTGGATCTTCACCACGGGCATGCCCCGCTTCGCCGCCGACGGCGGGTTCCAAGGATTCCTCGGATCGTGCATCGACATCACGGACCGCCGATTGTCAGAGGACCAGGCGAAGCAGAACCGGTTCTTCCTGGAGAAGGCGGAAGAGGTGGCGCACGTCGGGTATTGGGTCTCGGACCTCGAGGGCGACGGGCGCCTCGTCTGGTCCCGGGAAACCTACCGGATCTTCGGCATGGACGAGTCCTCCCTCGACGGGCGCGCCGAGAATTACTTCGCCCGGGTCCATCCCGAGGACCTGCCCTTCGTCCGGGCCGAATCGCAGGCGGCCGCCGAGGGCCGGCGCCCCTACGACGTGGAGCACCGGATCGTCCGGCCCGACGGGGCCCTCCGCTGGGTGCACCAGCGGGCGGAGATCGAGCGCAATTCCGACAAGAAACCGGTCCGGATGATCGGCGTCTGCCAGGACATCACGGGTCGGAAACTCGCCGAGGAGGCCCTGCGCGGAAGCGAGGAGCGCTTCCGGCTCATGGCCGACCACATCAACGAGGTCTTCTGGATGATCGACCCGCAGCGGCGGCGGATGTACTACGTCAGCCCCGGGTATGAGCGGATCTGGGGCCGGCCGGTCGAGACGCTCCTGGCCGATCCGGCCACATGGTTCGACGCGATCCATCCGGAGGACCGGCCCCGCGCCCTGAAGGCGCTTCCCCCGAATCAAACCCAGGAAGCGTACGGCGAGGCGTACCGGATCATCCGGCCCGACGGATCGGCCGTCTGGATCCTCGACCGCGGCTGGCCCGTCAAGGACCGCGACGGCAACGTCTACCGCATTGTCGGCACCGCCCTCGACATCTCGGACCTGAAGCGCACCGAGGAGGAGATGGTCCTGCGCGCCAAGGAGCTGGCCCGGTCCAACGAGGAGCTGGAACGGTTCGCGTACGCCGCCTCGCACGACCTGCAGGAGCCGCTCCGGATGGTCTCGAGCTACGTCCAGCTCATCAAGCGGCGCTACCAGGGGAAGCTCGACGCGAACGCGGACGAGTTCATCCGGTACGCCGCCGAGGGGGCCCACCGCATGCAGGCGATGATCCAGGACCTCCTCGCCTATTCGCGGGTGGACGTCAAGCCCGCGACCCTGCGGCCCGTGGCGCTCAACTCCGTCGTGGACAACGCCCTGGCCAATCTCGAGGTCCTGGCCAAGGAGGCGGGCGCCGTCGTGACCCGCGGGGAGCTGCCCACCGTCATCGGCCAGTCGTCGCTCCTGACGCAGGCCTTTCAAAACCTCATTCACAACGCGATCAAGTTCCGCGACAAGCGGCCGCCCGAGATCCGGATCAAGGCGGAACGCCGGGAGCGGGAGTGGGTGGTCTCGGTCGCGGACAACGGGATCGGGATCGACCCCGCCTATCACTCGCGCCTTTTCATCCTCTTCCAGAGGCTTCACTCCCGCGTCCGGTTCCAGGGATCGGGTCTCGGGCTGGCCCTCTGCAAGAAAATCGTCGAGCGGCACGGAGGCCGGATCTGGGTGGAGTCGGAGATGGGGAAGGGGTCGATCTTCCGGGTCGCCCTGCCCGCCTCCGACGGGATCGGCGGGTAGCGGCTCAGGTTCAAGATTCCAGACCCCAGATTCCGGCCTCCCGAAGCTTCCAGCTTCCAGTTTAACGACCCTGTGTTCTTCGGATGCGTTCGAAAACGCGGACTCGAAGCTCGCAACTTCGGTAACTGGGATCGGGGATCTGGAATCTGGAAACTGAGCCACCACCCGGCAAGCGCCCCTGTTGAACTCGTGAGGCCCTTCTTCTTACAATTGCCGGTCTCTCATGAGCGCCGTCCTGGACCTCCCCGCGCTGCTCTTGAAC
>Ga0193713_1000375_pt1 | contig 15234 bp, 9 predicted proteins | sample H3a2metaG_FD_143054 | JGI IMG/M metagenome (GOLD analysis project Ga0193713, IMG submission 143054) | Soil microbial communities from a riparian zone of the East river system, Colorado, United States - H3a2 | ecosystem: Environmental > Terrestrial > Soil > Riparian zone | place: USA: East River... | reverse complement strand
CGAACGCCGACAGCCTGTATTTCACGATGCTCAACTGCAACAAGCGCTCGATCACCGTGAACATGAAGAGCGCCGAGGGCAAGCAGGTGTTCGTCGATCTCCTCAAGAAATGCGACATGATCATGGAGAACTTCGGCCCCGGCGTGCTGGATCGCTTCGGGTTCACCTGGGAGAAGATCCACGGCATCAACCCCAAGATCGTGATGGGCTCGATCAAGGGCTTCGGCTCCTCGGGTCCGTATGCCGACTTCAAGGCGTACGAAAACGTCGCCCAGGCGATGGGCGGCGCGATGAGCACGACGGGCGTGCCCGACGGCCCGCCTTTCGTGACCGGCGCGCAGATCGGCGATTCGGGCACCGGCCTGCACCTCGCGATCGGCCTCCTCGCCGCGCTGCATCAGGCGAACCGCACCGGCAAGGGCCAGTACGTCGAGGTCGCGATGATGGACGGGGTGATGAACCTGTGCCGTGTGAAGTTCCGCGATCACCAGCGCCTCACGCGCCAGTCGCTCGCTGAATATTCCGTGCCCACCTATCAGGGCATGGGCGACGTGCCGCGCGCCGGCAACGATTCGGGCGGCGGCCAACTCGGCAACGCCGTCCACTGCAAGCCGCACGGGGCGAACGACTGGCTCTACGTCGTGGTTCAGGAGGCGGTTTGGGAAGATCTCGCCAAGCGCATCGGGCCGGAAGTGGGCGTACCCGAGCTCGCGACCGACGCGCGCGTGGCAAGCATAGGCGAGCGCCGCAAGAACCAGCAGCTCGTGTGGACGCTGCTCAACAAGTTCGCCGAGAAGTACACCAAGCGCGAGCTCATGGCGATACTGAATCCGCTCGACGTCCCCTGCGGGCCGATCATGAGCACTCAGGATCTGGCGACCGACGAACACATCAAGGGCCGAGACATGTGGGTCGAGCTCGACCACCCGCAGCGCGGCAAGTGGTACAACGTTGGAATGCCGATCAAGCTTTCGGACTCGCCCGCGGTCATCAAGCGTTCGCCGCTCCTCGGGGAACACACCGACGAGGTTCTCAAGGAAGTCCTCGGCTACGACGAAACGAAAATCGCCAGCCTGAGGCAGGCGGGCGCTTTCTCGGTACCCCCGAAGAAAGCGGCATAGCCATGAGAATTGCCATCATCGGCCAGCAGGATTTTGGTAAAGCCGTTCTCGATGCGTTTCTCGCCAGAGGAGACGAAGTCGCGGGTGTGTTTTGCGCCCCGGAGAAAGAGGGCGCCAAGGCCGATCCCCTTAAGGCGGCGGCGCAGGAAAAACGGCTCAAGATCTTCCAGTTCGCGTCCCTGCGAAACAAGGAAGCCCTGGACGCGATGCGCGGGCTCAACGCGGATCTCGGCATCATGGCGTTCGTGCTGCAGTTCGCGCCGCAGGAATTCGTGAAAATCCCGAAGAAAGGCACGATCCAGTATCACCCGTCGCTCTTGCCGAAATATCGCGGGCCGAGCTCGATCAACTGGCCGATCATACGCGGCGACGCCAAAACCGGACTGTCCATCTTCCGGCCGAACGATGGCCTGGACGAAGGCCCTCTGATCCTGCAAAAGGAAACGCCGCTCAGCCCGGATGACACGCTCGGCAGCGTCTACTTCGATCGCTTGTTCCCGATGGGGGTTGCGGCGATGATCGAGGCCGCGGACCTGGTGATGGCCGGCAATCATCGCGAGACGATGCAAGACGAGACCCAAGCGAGCTACGAAGGCTGGTGCCGCGCTGCCGAAGCGAAAATCAACTGGGCGAGCCATTTAGATTTCACCTACAACCTCATACGCGGCTGCAATCCCGCTCCCGGCGCCTGGACTACTTTGAACGGAAAGAAACTGCAGATCTTCGACAGCCGCAAACATGTATTCCGCACTTTCGGCGCGGTAAAAGGCAAGATCGGCGAGATTTCCGAAATCAGCGCCGCGAGTTTCTTCGTGACTGCTCAGGGAGGACGAATCGAGGTTCTCAAGGCAAAGCACGAAGACGGCAAGAAAGTATCCGCGGCCGAACTGGTGGCCCAGAACGGCCTCACTCCGGGCACCGTGCTCGGGAGCTGACTCGCGCCCGCGCGGCCGCCGTCTCGCGGCGCGACGTGACCTATCGTCGCGTTTTGGTTCGCGGGGGTTGTTGAAATCCACGGACCATCGCGCAGGTTCATTTGGGCGCCGGTCGCCGACCGGATTCGCCGCCGAACAGAAATTTGACGGCCTCCACTATTCACTGTAAAAATGCCGCCCAGAGCATTGTTTATTCAGTAACTCGGGCGCATCCCCTCGTTAGACAACAATAAAAATAAACGGGAGAGGCAATGACCAAAGTGGGGTTCTGGAAAAAGGACTGGTTTCTCGGTCTCGGGGTGTCGCTCGTGCTGCTCGTCACCGGCGGGACCCAGCTGATCGAGAGCATGGAGCGCTCCGCGTACGATTGGGGCGTTCGGGCCTCGGCGCGAGCCCCGTCCGACAAGATTTCCGTGATCGCGATCGACAAGCGGAGCATCGACAATATCGGTCGCTGGCCCTGGTCGCGCGAGATCCACGCAAAGATGATCGAAAGCCTCGCGGACGCGAAGGCCAAAGTCATCGGCTATACGGTTTTTTTCTCCGAACCGCAGCTCGATCCGGGCTTGACCTATGTCAACAGGCTTCTGGAGGCCTACCACCGGCTCGTGCCGGCGAACCCCGATCCGGGCACGCCGCCTCGCGGCGTATCGCCCGAGATCCTTCAAATCGGTGCCACGCTGCAGGAAGCCGAGGGCGCGCTCAATATCGACAGGAAGCTCGCCGCGAGTTTCGCCAAGGCGGGCAACGTAGTGCTGCCGATGCTGTTTACGTTCGGCGAGCCGCGTGGCAAGCCAGACAAGCCCCTTCCCGATTTCGTGCGCAAGAACGCGCTCTCGATCCAGGGCGGCAGCGGCGATCTTCCGATCTTCACCAGCGCAGTCGAGGTCCCGATCGTGGACAGCCTGGGCGAGGCCGCGGCCGCGGTTGGGCATTTGAACTCGGTACCCGACGTGGACGGGGCGATCCGCACCGAAGCGCTCGCCATCACCTACTACGATGAATACTATCCGTCGCTGGCGGTCATGATGGTGGCAAGGAGCCTCAACCTGACCGCCAAGGACATCAAGATCCGTCCCGGCGAAGCCCTGCAGATCGGTAATTTCCGGGTGAGCGCGGATCCGACGATGCAGATGTTCACCTACTTCTACAAGGACCGCGACGGCAGGCCGGCCATTCAGGAGGATTCGTTCTACGACGTGGCGAGCGGCAAGATCCCGCTGGAAAAATATCGCGACAAGATCGTGTTGATCGGACCGACGGCTGCCGGAGTCGGCAGCATGTTCGTGACGCCGGTGAATCCGTCCATGCCGGCCGTCGAGCTTCAGGCGCACACGGTCTCCTCGCTCTTGCAGGGGCATTTTTTCGTCGCGCCGACCTGGGGTTGGGTCGTCGAGAGGCTGGTCTATCTCCTGGTCGCGGCATATCTGATCGCGTTGCTCCCGCGACTTTCCGCCGGCGTGGGAGCCGGGGTCAGCGCGGGCATCGTTGCGCTTCTGCTCGCCACACACTTCGTGCTCATGACCGGCCAGGGACTGTGGCTGCAGTTCATGCTGCCGCTCGCCCTGCTGATCGTCGGTCACGTGTTGCTCGTGACGAAGCGCTTCGTTGTCACCGAGCGCGGCAAGGAGGTGTCCGATGCGCAGTCGGCAGCCAACGCGCGCATGCTCGGCCTCGCTTTCCAAGGACAAGGCCAGCTCGACATGGCTTTCGACTACTTCCGCAAGGTGCCCCTGGACGACACCGTCATGGACAACCTCTACAACCTAGCGCTCGATTTCGAGCGCAAGCGCCAGTTCAACAAGGCCGAAGCCGCATTCCGCTACATGGCCGGCTACAACCCGAAGTTCCGCGACCTCGAGGCGAGGCTGTCGCGCGCCAAGCAGATGTCGGAGACCGTTATGCTCGGTGGGGCGCAGACCCACCCCGGAGGGACCCTCGCGCTCGGCAGTGGCGCCGAGAAACCGATGCTCGGCCGCTACCAGGTGGAAAAAGAGCTCGGCAAGGGCGCCATGGGCGTCGTGTATCTTGGCAAAGACCCGAAAATCGGACGCGTCGTGGCGATCAAGACCATGGCGCTTTCCCAGCAATTCGAGGCGGACGAGCTCGTCGAGGTCAAGGAGCGATTTTTCCGCGAAGCCGAAACCGCCGGCCGCCTGAGCCATACCAATATCGTGACCATCTTCGACGCGGGCGAAGAGCACGACCTGTGCTACATCGCGATGGAACTTCTGAAGGGCAAGGATCTGGTGCCGTTCACCAAATCAGGAAACACCCTGCCGACCGACAAGGTCATCTCGATCGTGGCGAGGGTGGCCGATGCGCTCGGCTACGCGCATAGGCAGAACGTGGTGCACCGGGACGTGAAGCCGGCCAACGTCATGTACGAGCCCGAAAACGACGTCGTCAAAGTGACCGATTTCGGCATTGCCCGCATTACCGATTCGTCCAAGACCAAAACCGGGATGGTACTCGGTACTCCCTCCTACATGTCGCCGGAACAGCTCCAGGGCAAGAAGATCGACGGGCGGAGCGATCTGTTCTCGTTGTCGGTCAGCCTGTATCAGCTTGTTTGCGGCAAACTACCGTTCGAGGGAGATTCGATGGCCCAACTCATGTACAGGATCGCCAACGAGCATGCGCCGGATATCCTGCAGTACAACCCGTCCCTCTCGCCGGCCCTGGTCGCATTCCTGGACAAGGCGATGTCCAAGGAAGCGGGCGAGCGTTACCAGACAGGCGAAGAATTTGCGGGCGCACTGCGAGCTACTGTGGGGGGGCCTTCCGCTACGGCGATCGGCGCCGGGGTCGACATCAGCCTGTGAGCTTCGTTGAAGCATTATGACTTTGTCGGGGGCGCTTGAAGTCGCGAGTTGTACCGATCCTGGGATGGTCAGGTCCCATAACGAGGACTCGATCGCGTCGGACGGGGACCGGGGTCTCGTTGTCCTGGCCGACGGCATGGGAGGATATAACGCGGGCGAGGTGGCAAGCGGCATGGCCACGACGGTGATCATTACCGAGCTGCAGCAGTTGCTGGAGAAGAAGGTTCCGTACGAGATTGACGCACACAGCGGAAAGCTGGTCGCGCATCAGCTGTTGCACGAACAGGTCGCCAAGGCAAACACGTCGATCTACCAGGCCGCACAGAGCCAGCCCCAGTATGCGGGCATGGGGACGACCCTGGTCGTGGCCCTCTTCTACGACAACAAGGTGACCGTCGCGCACATCGGGGATTCGCGGCTGTACAGGCTGCGCGGTGATGAACTCCGGCAGGTAACCAAAGACCATTCGCTTCTCCAGGAGCAGATCGACAGCGGCGTCATCACGCCGCAGCAGGCCAGGCAGTCGCAGAACAAGAATCTGGTTACGCGCGCGCTCGGTATCGATCCAATCGTCGAAGCAGAGATCCACGACTACGACACGCAGCCGGGAGACATTTATCTGCTCTGTTCGGACGGCCTTTGTGATATGGTGAGCGACGACGATATCGGCCTGGCGCTGCAAACGCTCAGCTCCAACCTGAAACTGTGTGCCCAGCATCTGGTGCAAACGGCCAATGACAACGGGGGCCGGGACAATATTTCGGTGATACTGGTCCGGGTGCTGCGGGACTACCCCGCGCCGCGCAGCATCGTGGGCAAGATGATGAGCTGGTTCAAATAGTTTGAGCAGAGGGATACTGCTATGGCGAAGCTGATACTCAGCATGGACGGCCTGGTCCTCAAGGAAATCGCACTGACCAAGGAACGTACCACCATCGGCCGCAAGCCGCACAATGACATCCAGATCGACAATCTGGCAGTGAGCGGGGAACATGCCGTCATCGTCACGATCTTGCAGGATTCATTTCTCGAAGATCTCGGCAGTACGAACGGAACGGTGGTCAACGGCCAGCCGATCAAGAAGCACTTCCTGCAGAACAACGACATCGTCGAGCTTGGCAAATACAAACTGAAGTACGTGAACGAGACCCCAGCGGGGCAAGCCAAGGCGGCGGATTTCGAGAAAACCATGGTGCTTCGCCCCGGTTCGATGAGGCCCGCCCCGGCCGCGCCTGCCCCCGCAGCTGCGGCCCCTGTGGCGGCCGCGGCGGCGGCAGGCACAAAAAATTTCGGAGACACCGTCGCGGGGGGGCAAAGCGCGACGGCTGCGCCCGTCGCGGCATCCAAGCCCGCGGCCGCGCCGCAAAAGAATGCCGCGCTGCAGCTTCTCTCGGGTGCCAACGCCGGCAAGGAGCTCGATCTCACCAAGCCGCTTACGACGCTCGGCAAACCCGGCGTCCAGGTGGCCGTCATCACGCGCCGGCCTCAGGGCTTTTTTATCACCCATGTTGAGGGCGCAAGCTTTCCGGTCGTGAACGGGAAGACCCTCGACGCCCAGGCACACTCTTTGAACGACCATGACGTGATCGAACTTGCCGGGGTCAAGATGGAGTTCTTCCTCAAGACCTGAGACTCGGGTCTTAAGAAAACCGATCCGGGGAGGAAAGACTGAAGCAGCACATCGTCCGGATCGCGCTCGGCCTGCTGGTGGTGCTGGTATTCGTAGGCCACGCCGCGACGTTCTACAAGATCGGCTTCATTACCCAGCTAGACCATCTCATCTACGATTACCGGCTGCGGCTGACCATGCCGGGCACGGTCGATGACCGCATCGTCATTCTCGACATCGACGAGCGCAGTCTCGACCCGCGTGCGCTGGGCCGCTGGCCCTGGGGCCGCGACAAGATTGTCGTGCTGTTGCAAAAGCTCTTCGACAAGTACGGTGTAGTGCTCATCGGGTTCGACGTCGTGTTCGCCGAGCCCGACGAGAGCTCCGGCCTGCCAGTGCTCGAGAAGCTGGCCAAGACCCGACTCAAGGACGTCGGGCCGTTCCAGGCGGCCCTGAAGGACCTGCGCCCGGAACTTGACTACGACGCCATATTTGCCAAGTTTCTTCGCGGCCGGCCCGTTGTGCTCAGCTACTATTTCAGCAGCGACGAGAATGCGGTGGAAAGTGGCGCGCTTCCGGAACCTGTGCTTCCCCCGGGCACTTTTGGCAACAGGAAAATCCGCTTCGGAATCTGGAAAGGCTATGGCGGTAACCTGCCGGAGCTTCAGGCCAACGCGGCCGGCGCCGGGCACTTCAACCCGCAGCCGGACGACGACGGTGTGTCGCGGCGCGTTCCGATGCTGGTGGATTACAAGGGCAAATACTACGAAGCCTTTTCGCTCGCGATCGTGCGGCTCTACCTGGGGATGCAGGACGCCGTGCTCAACAAGACGGCGCTCACTCTGCCTAAGGTCAGTCCTGGCATTGCGCCGGAGCGCTTTGGCAGCAAAAACTACACGGGGTTGGAGTGGCTCGAAGTTGGATCGCACAGGATCCCGGTGGACGATGAAGTCACTGCGCTGGTTCCCTATCGCGGCCCGAGGGGCAGCTTTCCCTACATTTCACTGGCGGATATCTGGGCGGACAAGGTACCGGCTGACAAGCTGAAAGGGAGGATCGCTCTGATCGGAGCTTCAGCTCCCGGCCTGTTCGATCTTCGCTCGACCCCGGTAGGAGTAGGCGATGCCTCCTCCGGGCTTGAGAAGTTAGGCAATGTCTTCCCTGGGGTCGAGATTCACGCCAACCTTGTCGCGGGGATGCTCGACGGCAAACTCAAGCACAAACCCCCTTACATGATCGGAGCGGAGGTTTTGCTGCTTATCATCGGCGGTATCGTGCTCACCTTGCTTATCCCGATGCTGGCGCCGCTTTGGGCCACTGCCGCCACGGTGACCGGGATGGCGCTCGTCACGCTGTTGGACCTGGGGATGTGGTCCTATGCGGGCTTGGTGCTGCCGCTTGCTGCGTCGGTGCTGATGACGGCGGCTCTGTTCGCACTGAACATGTCCTATGGCTACTTCTTCGAATCGCGCTCCAAGCGCCAGTTCACGGAGCTTTTCGGACAGTATGTGCCCCCCGAGCTCGTGGACAAGATGGCCGAAGACCCCGAGCGGTACAACATGGCGCCGAAGAGTACCGATCTCACGGTACTATTTTCCGATGTGCGCGGCTTCACCAGCATTTCGGAGGCGCTGAGTCCCGAGCACCTGCGCGAATACATCAATGAATACCTCACGGACATGAGCAATATCATCCGGGGTAAGTACCGCGGTACGCTCGACAAATACATCGGCGACGCGATCATGGCTTTCTGGAATGCTCCGGTGGAAGACAAAGATCATCCGCGCAGCGCGGTCCTTGCGGCCCTGGAGATGCAGCGCGAGTGCGGCGTGCTGAATAAAAAGTTCACGGCACGCGGCTGGCCGACCCTCAAAATCGGCATCGGCGTCAACTCTGGAAACGTCCGGGTTGGGGACATGGGATCGAAACAACGCAGGGCGTACACTGCCATGGGAGACGCCGTAAACGTCGCTTCCCGGCTGGAAGGGCGCACCAAGTACTACGGCGTGGGGATACTCGTCGGGGAGACGAGCCGGACGCTCGTCAAGGACGTGGTCTTCAAGGAGATCGACAAGATCAAGGTCAAGGGCAAGGAAGAGGCCGTCACGATCTACGAGCCCGTGGGACTTGAAGCAGAGGTTGAAAAAAAGGTTCTGGACGAGCTCAAGCTATGGCACCAGACGATCAGGCTTTACCGTTCCCGTCAGTGGGATCAGGCGGAGGTCAGTCTTCTCAATCTTCATCGCATGAACCCGGGATGCGCTCTCTACGAGCTCTACGCGAAGGAAGCGGCCGCAAAGCGCCGAAACCCGCCGCCGGCCGAATGGGACGGCGTGACCGTGTTCGACGAGAAATAGCGGAAGGAGCCGGGCAATGAAGCTGCGGATCCTCGGGTGCAGCGGCGGGATAGGGGGCCGGCACTTGCGCACCACGTCAATGCTCCTCGACAACGACATTCTCATCGACGCAGGAACGGGGGTCGCGGACCTCTCGCTCACCGAACTCTCTCTCATCGATCACGTATTCCTCACGCACTCGCACCTCGATCACGTCGCGAGCATTCCGTTCATGGTCGATACCGTCGGAGGGATGCGCGACCAGCCGCTCACGCTTTGGGCCGTTCCTGCCACGCTGGAGATCCTGCGCAATCACATCTTCAACTGGAGCATCTGGCCCGATTTCGCGCAAATACCGAGTCCCGAAAAACCCTTCCTTCGATACCGCGAGATCCAGGTCGGTGACACGGTCGAGATGAAGAAGCGCAAGCTCACGGTGCTACCGGCAAACCATGTCGTGCCGGCGGTCGGTTATCAGCTGGATTCCGGCACGGGGAGTCTGGTATTTACCGGCGACACGACGACCAACGATCCTCTTTGGGCGGAGGTCAACAAAATCTCCAACCTGAAGTATCTGATCATCGAGACCGCTTTTTGCAACCGGGAAAGGGAGTTGGCGGTCATTTCGAAGCACCTTTGTCCGAGCATGCTCGCCGAGGAACTGGCAAAACTCGAACGTAGCGCGGAGATCTATATCACGCATCTGAAGCCGGGAGAAATCGAACTTACCATGCAGGAAATCGAGGAGGACGCGGGCCAATTTCGGCCGCGCATGCTGCAAAACAATCAAGTTTTCGAGTTTTGAAGGGTAAGCAAGACGCGGAACCGCCGGTGTCCGTAGTCAGCGAGGAACGCGCGATGTGCGCAAACAGAGTACGCATCGAAACGTTGAAAGCCCTTGAACCTGTCGCTTCGCTGTCCGAAGCGAGGCTGAACGAACTCGTAGGTCTCTGTCACGTGGAGACCGCGAGCAAGGATTCGAATCCCTTTCTCGGGCGCGGCATCGCGGGCCAGGCGGTTTACCTCCTACGTGGAGAGTTGGTACTTACCTATCCGGATGGTTCTTCGAAGGTGCTCGTAGGCGGCTCGGAGCGTTCACGATATCCGCTCGGTCGGCGTGGCGAGGTTTTCACCAGCGTCAAGGCGATTACCGAAGTTGAGCTGATGCGCATCGACGATGATCTTCTGGACGTCATGGTGACCTGGGAGCAAGCCTCGTCCGCCGATTCCTCGGCAGGTCAGAAAAGGGCCGAGGACGAGCGAAGCTCGCTCGCCAACTGGACCCTCATGTCGGGAATGTTCAGCGTGAGCAGCCTCAAGTACGGCGCGTTCTCACAATTGCCGTCGGCTCACATCAACGAGCTACTGCGCCGCTTCGAGCGCATCAACGTCAAGAAGGGCGACACCGTGATTCGCGAGGGCGCAGAAGGGGACTTCTACTTTGTAATCGAAACCGGCCGGTGCAAGGTCGAACGCATGATCGGAGGCGTCTCCATGCTGCTTGCCGAGCTGAAGAGCGGCGACGCGTTCGGCGAGGAAGCCCTGGTGTCGGAAGCCAAGCGCAACGCCACCGTTACGATGAAAACCGACGGGGTGCTCCTGCGGCTATCCAGGAAGGATTTTGCCGAGCTCCTCCGGGAACCGCTGCTGCACCGCATATCGGCGGAGCAGGCGCGCGACAAGATCGCCAATGGAGCCCAGTGGGTCGATGTGCGTTACCCGTCGGAATATCAATATGACAAGCTTGCGGGTGCCATCAATATTCCGCTGTCGGAAATTCGCAACGCTTTCGGCGTCCTGGACAAGGGAAAAGAATACGTGCTCTATTGCCAGAGCGGGCGACGCAGCGCCGCCGCGGCATTTCTCCTCGCTCAGCGGGGGTACCGCGCGTTCCTGCTCGCAGGCGGGCTTTGGGGGGAAGCCAAGCGTGGAGCGTAAAGTATGACGGGAAAGCCTCGCACGCCGAGCTTCGCCTGTGGGCCCGCGGTCGGACCGGATGGCGGCAGGCGCGGTTTTCGCTTGGCAAGGAGCGGTGAGTGCGGCCCCTTTTGGGGTGCATTGGACTTATCCAGGCCCGTACGCGGCAACGTTGCTCCTGGGTCAGCCATGCGGGCTGAACAGTGGTAAAGTAATTGATTATCGGGATATTTCGGGGTGATGAACCTTAAGGTGGACTGCCTATGAGCGCGGTATTGCAAACGCATTCGGGCGCGGCCTCTGACGTCAACAGCCGGCTGACGTTTCAGAAGAACCTCCAGACCGTCACAAACAAGATCCACGCCACGAGCAACGTGGACGAAATCATGCTGGAAGTCAGCGCCGATATTTGCACCCTTTTCAACGCCGACCGGCTGACGATCTATACCGTGGGCGAGGACAAACAGACCATCGTCTCCAAGGTCAAGACCGGCCTGAACTCCTTCAAGGACCTGAAACTGCCGATCGCCGAACACTCGATCGCGGGCTACGTCGGATTGTCGAAGAGAATGCTCAACCTGAAGGACGTCTACGACGAGGGCGAGCTCAAGGCGCACAACCCGAACCTGCGCTTCCTGCAGGAAGTCGACAAGCGCACCGGCTATCGCACCAAGCAGATGCTGGTCGCGCCGGTTGCGGAGCCGGGCAGCAGCGAAATCGTCGGCGTGGTCCAGCTGATCAACAACAAAGCCGGCGTGCCGTTCGGACAGCTTGCCGAGGAGGGTGTGGCGGAGCTCTGCCAGACGCTGGCCATCGCGCTCAAGCAGCGCCAGAAGCCGCAGGTCCTCAAGACAAAGTACGATTTTCTGGTGAGCGATGCCGTGATCTCGGCCGCGGAGCTCGAGCTCGCAGCCCGCTCGGCACGCAAGAAGGCAGTCGACGTAGAAACGGTGCTGATCGAGGAGTTCCAGGTCAAGCTGCCGGCAATCGGCGCGGCACTGGCGAAGTTTTTCGGGGTGCCGCACGAGCCGTTCAAGCCCGACCGCATCAAACCGATGGATCTGCTGAAAAACCTGAAGCGCGACTACGTCGAATCCAACCAGTGGGTACCGATCGAGGAAGCGAAAGAAGGCTTGGTCATCCTTTGCCTTGACCCCGAGAGGGTGAAGAGCTCCAGAATCGTCCAGAATGTCTTTCCGGGGCGCAAGCTCGCGTATCGAGTCACGACTCTCAAGGAGTTCAAGGAAACTCTCAAGGCGTTCTACGGGGCGGAGGCTGCCGACACGGGCGACATCGGCGATATGCTCTCGGGCCTCGAAGAGGACGAGGTCGTCGGTGTCGAGGTGGGCGGCGACGACGATGTGTCCGCAGCGGCCGACAACGAACTGGTCAAGCTGGTCAACAAGATCATCATCGATGCGTACAACCAGGGAGCGTCGGACATCCACATCGAGCCCTACCCGGGCAAAGCCAAGACCGAGATCCGGCTGAGGAAGGACGGGACGCTGTTTCCCTACATCGAGGTTCCGGGATCCTACCGAAACGCCCTCGTGGCGCGCATCAAGATCATGTGCGATCTCGACATTTCCGAGAAGCGCAAACCGCAAGACGGAAAAATCAAATTCAAGAAATTCGGTCCGCTCGACATCGAGCTGCGCGTGGCGACGATCCCGTCCCAGGGCGGCGTCGAAGACATAGTCATGCGTATTCTCGCGGCGGGGAAACCCATCCCTTTGGACAGCCTCGGCCTTTCGCCTTCGAACCTGCCGAAGCTCAAAGACACGGTGAGCAAGCCCTACGGCCTGTTCTTCGTCTGCGGCCCGACCGGCTCGGGCAAGACAACGACACTCCACTCGGTACTGGGCTTTCTCAACACGCCGGATACCAAGATCTGGACGGCGGAGGATCCGGTCGAAATCACGCAGAAGGGCTTGCGTCAGGTTCAGGTCAACAAAAAGGCCGGCCTCGATTTCGCTACCGTGATGAGGTCGTTCCTGCGTGCCGACCCGGACATCATCATGGTCGGTGAGATGCGCGACAAGGAAACCACCGGCACGGGCATCGAGGCCTCGCTGACAGGCCACCTCGTATTCGCCACCTTGCACACGAACAGCGCTCCGGAGTCGATCACCCGGCTGCTCGACATGGGCATGGATCCTTTCAACTTTTCCGACGCGCTGCTCGGGATCCTCGCGCAGCGGCTGGCCAAACGGCTGTGCAGCAAATGCAAGCAGACTTACGTGCCTGCCGCAGACGAGATGAAGCACATCCTCCAGGAATACTGCTCCGAACTGCTCAACACCGGGCCGTTCAAGAGGGACGCAAAGTCCGCTTACGAGAATGTCTACAGGGATTTGGCAAGAAGCTACGCCGGCGATAAAGGTCAGTTTACCCTCTACAAAGCCAAGGGCTGTGATGCCTGCAGCAATACCGGCTACAAGGGCCGTGTCGGCCTGCACGAGCTGCTGCTCGCCTCCGATACCATCAAGAAGCTGATCCAGGAACACTCCCGTGTCGCGGAAATCCTTGCGGTCTGTCTCGAGGAAGGTATGCGAACCTTGAAGATGGATGGGATCGAAAAGGTACTTCAGGGTATTACCGATATGCCGCAGGTGCGCGCGGTCTGCATCAAGTAGCGGCTTGCTCCATGCCGGCCGCCGCCCAGACCGGGGGATTGTTCTTGGAGACCTTTGAAGATCTGTTCCGGCGCCTCGAGCAGCTCAACGAGATAGGCGCGGCCCTGTCCCAGGAAAAGAATATCGACCACCTGCTCGAGAAAATCCTTCTTGCGGCCAAGGCGGTCACGCGCGCAGCGGGCGGCACCTTGTACGTGCTGGAGCCCTCCGACGAAGGGCCGCAGCTCAGGTTTGCGATCATGCGAAACGAGTCGATGGGCATCGCGATGGGCGGCACCACCGGCAACCCGATACCGTTCTACCCGGTGCACCTCTACGGAAAGGACGGAACACCCAACAACCAGATGGTCGCCGCGTACACCGCCTTGACCGGCAAGACGGTGAATATCGCCGATGCGTATACGGAGGAGGGCTTCGATTTCTCCGGAACGCGCAATTTCGACAAGAAGACCGGATACCGCTCGAAGGCGTTCCTCACCGTGCCGATGAAGAACCACGAGGGTGAAATCATCGGCGTCCTCCAGCTCATCAACAGCAGAGATCCGGCGACGAACGAAATCGGTCCTTTCTCGCACTCGGACCAGCGCTTGGCGGAATCGCTTGCGTCTCAGGCTGCCATCGCGCTCACAAATCGACACCTCATCAATCAATTGGAGGAGCTGTTCGAGTCCTTCATCGAGCTCATCAACACCGCGATCGACGAGAAATCCCCGTACACCGGAGGGCACTGCCAACGCGTCCCGGTGCTCACCATGATGCTTGCCGAAGCGGCCAGCGAAACCAACGAGGGGCCGCTCCGCAGTTTCAACATGAGCGAGAAGGACCGTTACGAGCTAAAGATAGCGGGGCTACTGCATGACTGCGGGAAGGTGACTACACCCGTGCACGTGGTGGACAAGGCGACCAAGCTGGAAACGATCTTCGACCGGATCAATCTCGTGGACACGCGTTTCGAGGTGCTGAAACGCGACTTGGAAATCGAGGTAATGAAACGCAAGATCGAGCTGCTGCGCCAATCCGGGCGCGACGAAGTTGCCGCGCGCGAGCGGTTGGCACAGATCGACCAGACCCTGCGGGACAGCCTGCGTCAACTCGAGAGCGACCGTGAATTCCTGCGTCACTGCAACGTCGGTGGGGAAGTCATGTCGCCGGACCTGCGGGACCGCGTGAACCTCATCGGGACCGGCTACAAGTGGATCGACGTCTCGGGCGGGACGGCCGATTTCCTCACCCAGGACGAGATCAGGAATCTCACGATCGCGCGCGGCACGCTGACCAGTGAAGAACGACAGACGATCAATCATCACATCGTTGCTACCATCAAGATGCTGGAAGCCCTGCCTTGGCCGAAGCACCTGCGTAACGTGCCGGAATACGCCGGGGGTCACCACGAGCGCATGGACGGGAAAGGTTACCCTCGTGGACTGAAGCAGGAGCAGATGTCGGTGCAAGCGAGGGTCATGGGGATCGCCGATATTTTCGAGGCCCTGACTGCCAAGGACAGGCCTTACAAGCGCGGCAAGACGCTTTCCGAATCGCTGAAGATCCTCGGAAATTTCAAGTTGAACGGGCACATCGACCCGGACCTGTTCGACATATTTGTCCGCAACAAGATCTACCTGCGCTACGCCGAGCAATTCCTGGACCCCGATCAGATCGACGAGATCGACCACAGCAAGATACCGGGATTCGCTCCTTGATCAAGCTTGGCCCGGTATGTCTCACCCAAGGAGCGCCGCGGGTCGCTTGAATCCCCGGGAATCCGTGGGATCATCGCGGTGACGTGCGGCGTCAGACTATGCCGTATTTTGGATTGGAATCGCCCTTCCGTCACCGGATTTGTCTTCGAGGAAAC
>Ga0193713_1000371_pt1 | contig 15253 bp, 10 predicted proteins | sample H3a2metaG_FD_143054 | JGI IMG/M metagenome (GOLD analysis project Ga0193713, IMG submission 143054) | Soil microbial communities from a riparian zone of the East river system, Colorado, United States - H3a2 | ecosystem: Environmental > Terrestrial > Soil > Riparian zone | place: USA: East River... | reverse complement strand
ACCTTCTTGGTCTTGCCCAGTGGTCCGCCCATGGTGACGATGGCGGCCTGATGTTTCTCGGCCCAGGCCATCCAGGCTGCAATGCCTTCTCGCTCCTTCGCGCGGCGATCACCTTCCGAAAGGGCGTCCCAGGCCGCTCGTCGGGGACTGGCTTTACTGCCCAGGAACACAGCGAGATAGGTATTGTTGGTGCTCATGACGACTCCTTATTCTTGCGTCTTGCGGGTTGAAACAGCAGTTCGATATAGCGGCGCAGGTGATCGATGCTCGCGGCTGCGACAGCGGCGCTGCCCTTGGCCTTGGCCAAAATGAAGGCGCCTTGAATGACCGCTTGTGTATGCAGCGCCAGACTCTCTGCAGTCCAAGGGCCGTGAATCCGATAGCGCTGCATGGCCTCGGCGATGTCCGCTTCAATCCTGGCAGCGTGCCCGCTGATGCTCGCCTCGCACGCCTCGCGGATGTCGGGGTTGGTGTCATAGATCTCCTGCACCATCATTCCAGCCAGACAGGTGAATTCCGCGATCTCCCCCTTGAGGATCGCCTTGCGGAAATCGAGATAACCGAGGACCCGATCGAGAGGGTCGCTGTGCTTGTGGTACGGCGCGGTCTCAAAAAAAGCCCCCGTGGTCTCGGACCAGTGATGCGCTGCAGCGACCGCTAGCGCGTCCTTACTCTTGAAGTAATGGAAGAATGCGCCCTTGGTGACTCCGGCCTGCTTACAGAGTTCATCGACCGAGGTCGATGAGTAGCCCTTCTCGCGGATCAGTGCGAGGGCTGCATCCAGCAGCTTTGCCTTTGGAGTCTGTGGCGTGGTTCCCCGGTCCATGGGCGCACCATACCAACTGGTCGGTATGGTGTCAAGACTGCGTCGACGGAGTGCAGTGCTCGAGCGCTGCGGGGGATCACAACCGGCATCTCGCGCCTGAAGCGGTAGCCGACAGCTCGTCGTGCGCCATCTTAAGATTTGCTCAGCGAATACAGATTCTGGAGCCATCGCATCGACACCGCCAACTACGCCAAGAACATTTGTCACACACTACCGTAGGTGCTCACCTACACCGCAACAGAAAGCGTCTCGTTATCAATGGGATGCCTGCCGCATGAGCCTGACCGCGTAGGCCTGGGAGAAGCGGGATTGTCCGTTCGGCCTACGGGTGGCGCGAATCGAAGGCGGTAAGCTTTCCGCGTCACCCATCAACCACCTGAGAGCCCAACATGATGAACCCAAATTTAACCAGCAAAATCGTGGTTGGCATTGGCCTCGCCGCGGTTGTCGGCATCGGGGTGTACGAATTCAATGTGCACGCTGAGCAACAGCAGGAAAACAGGATCGCTCTCAACGCATCTGCTCCTGCGATGCCTGATCTGACCAGTCAGAACGCCGCTGACGCCCTGACGCCAGATCTGAGTGCGCCACCAACGGCTCCGCCGGAGACCGTTCCAACTCCCTCAAAGACCAGCAACTTCGCGGACGAGCCCAAGCCGGCCAAGGCGAAGAGATCTGATCGCCAGGACGCCAAAACGCGCAACACCGAACCCACTCCAGCCGAAAGTGTTGTGCTCCCTGCCAGCTCAGCCACGAGTCGCTCTGCCTTGACTGCTTCGACCAACCCGGACAGCTTGACAAGCAACAAGGAGATGACGCCGACGCCGCCTTCAGGTGATACGACGTCAGCAGCTACGGCGGCCACGACTGCGGATGCACAGACTGGGCAGGTAGCGGCGACCAGTACGGGTCCGGCCGCGACGAGCAGCGCACCGGTTGCTTCAGACAGCCAGATCACGGCTTACGTGAAGTCTGAGATCGCGACAGCTGCTCCAAATAGCAATGTCGACGTCAAGACAACGAACGGTGTCGTCGCGCTGGCAGGGTCTGTGCCCACCCAGGATGCAATCGATCAGGCGAAGCAAGCTGCGCAGCGAGTCGCGGGCGTCAAATTTGTAGACGCCACTGCGCTAATGGTCAGCAATCAATAGCTGAAGCGGGCCTAGCCAAAGGACCGGTGTGGCGATCACGGCGCCCACTGGTCCTTCTTCTTGAGACAATCGACAGCGCGAGCGAAAGGCCCTCGCGGTCCATTCAGCGACAGGGTTCCTGCCTGGCTCCGGAGCTAAAGTTCAGAACTTGGCAGTAAAGCCGACGAACAGCTGACGGCCCAGAGTGTCATAGGTCTCAAAGGTGTTGTTAGCGCCGCCGGCGGTGACTTCGGCGGTCGCTAGCGGCGGATCCTTGTCGAACAGGTTGTTAATGCCGCCGCGCAGCTCAATTCCTTCGTGAATGCTCCAGCCGGCGGACAGGTCGAAGTAATTGAAGGCTGGGAAGGCCGCTTCGAACGTATTGTAGGTCGGTTGACCTGTGTTCTGGTCGATGAAGGTGTGCCCATACAGCAGCGGATTGGGGTCGTTATTATCGAGCGAGACGTGGCCGATGTAGCGCCAGGTCACCGCGAGCTCCAGGCCTTTGGGTGCCACCCACGTGACACGCAAATTGTGTCTCCACTTGGGATTCACCGTCGCACACAGTGCGCCAAACAGGCCGGCGCAATCGTACGTGGGTCCTCCCGGATAGGGCTGGGTCTGGCTCTTCAGCAGATAAGCGCCATTGAGTGCGAAGGCAATGGATCCCGATCCCAACGCCAGTCGATAAACTGACTGCACGTCAACGCCATTTAATTTCGACGCGGCCACGTTGGTGGCGGTCTGCACGATATAGCCACCGCCGGCTATCGTTGCTCCAGTCAGGCTCCAGGTGGCGGTGTTGCGCACGATGCTGTTGCAGAAGAATCGCTCGCCCGAGCTGAGACATTGCTGCAGCAGCAGGCCCGGCGGGACCGCGCCGATGCCATTGCTCAGCTTGATCTGATAGTAGTCGACGCTCCCCGAGAAACCGGGCAGCCAGTGCGGCAATAGGGTCGCCCCGACATTGAACGTATTGGCGGTCTCCGCTCTAAGATGCAGGTTCCCCCCGACTTCCTGCGACAACTGGCTACCCGTGCCCTGCGGAATGCTTCCGGAATTGTAGGCATCGGTAAAGCTCTGAATCTGCTGCGGAGTGGCGTTCGCGGGCAGGGTGCGCAGGCACTGCTGGAGCGTGGCCGCCACCACCCCGGTGTACTCACTCGGGGCACAGGGATCATCCCCTGAAGTGATGAGGCCGATCGCTGCCGGATTGTAGAGTTCAATGAGATTCGGTGCACGGGTCGCCCGTTGCATCGAGCCCCGGAAACGCAGGTCGTCGGTCGGTGCGTATTGAAGATCGAACTTGCCTGTGGTCACGTTGCCGGAGATTGAGTAGTCGGAGCGCCGGTATCCGGCGCCAACGATCAGGTTCTTGATCCCCGGTCTGTCCTGCACCAACGGCCCGCCGAATTCAATGAATTCCTCTTCGACACTGAAACCCTCGTGAATGGCAGAGGCCGCGCCACCAAAGCCAGACAAGAGACCACTCTGTTCTCCGGAGTCCGGATCAAAGGCCATGCGTTCGGCGCGATTCTCGTAGCCAACGTTGACAGAGAATCCGTCCTTGGCCAAAGGCGAGCGGATCCCGTAAGTGCCGAGATCTCCGGTCACATCTGCGTGCGCGATGCGCTGGCTATTGGTGCCATAAGCCGACCCGTTCAGATACAGATACTGCAGTGCCGCCGGGGTGACGCCACCGTCCTGGAAGATGTTGTAGGGAACACAGGGCGGCCCGCTGATGCAGACAGGGTTGCTCGCGGTTCCGGTGACTTGCAGTGCGTTGTCGATGGACGCGAAATTCAGGTACTGCTTGTTCACATTAAAGAAGCTGGTGTAGTAGTACTGAAGATATGAATCGTAACTCCACGCATCGCTGATCAGCCCCTTCATGCCGACGACGGCGCGGTAATTCGTGTGCTCGTAATAGGATTCCCGTCCGCCGCCTTCCACGTTACGACGCCCAATCAGCACGTCGGCGCAGTTTGGCGAAGAAGTGGCACCTGCTGGAAACAGGCACGGCTGGCCTGGATTTGCCGCGACGTAGGCCAGCTGCTGTGGCGTGCACAGTGCCGCGGCCTGCTGAGCACTCAGGAAGGGGTTGTCGCAATTGACGGGATAATTTCCAGTTCCGAGCGGATCCAGTGGATTGGATGACCGGAACAGGGCGCTCGGGGCAATCTTCTGGTCGGTCCTGTCGCTCATGTAGCCGAACTCGGCGTATGGTTTGGCGTGATCGTTGATGTCAACGTGGGCCAGAAACCCGGCTGTGTAACGCAGGTCGTCCCGGCCGTTGTAGATGTAGGGCTGCGAGTTGAAAACAGCGGGTGGGGTCGTCTCAGTTGAACCGCGCGGAACAAACTGGTTTCCGGACACGGAATAGGTTGGCCCACTTCCGACCTTGAAGAAATTGGAATTGCCCGAACCGGAACAGAAGGCGCTGTCATAGAAGGTTCCGGTCGCGTCGGTATTGGCATTCAGCTGGCAGGCGCCGAAGTCCCGATTGCCGCTCGGCACGGGGTCGGCCCGCAGATAGCCCAGATATGCGGTGACGTTCCCTTTGCCGTCCGCAATGTTCGATCCGAGGACGAGGTCAATGGCCCTGTTGGTGCCGTCACGGATAGTTCCGGTCGGCGGAGTGATGCCGTCCTGAATCTCCAGGCTTTGGGCAAGGGCGTTGTGCTGTGAATGCCAATTCTGGCCATACTGGCTCCCGATCTCGATGCCCTGGAAGTCGCGCCGCATGATGAAATTCACCACACCGCCAATGGCGTCGGATCCATACGTTGCAGAAGCGCCGCCGGTAACGACATCGACTCGTTCGATCAACGCCGTGGGAATCTGGTCCAGGTCGCTGGCTGGATTGGGGTTTGCCGTATTGGCGTCGCCGACTCCGAGACGCCGACCGTTGACGAGGACGAGTGTGCGTTGCGGACCCAGGCCGCGCAAATCCGCCGTGGCCAGGCCGCCCGCAGTCGTCAACGCACTCGTGCGGTTGTTGAAGTCCGCAAAGGAGTTATTAAAATTCTGGGGCAACTGCAATATGACGTCGCTCACGTCGGATTTGCCCGACACTAAGATGTCCTTGGCAGTTACAACCTGAATGGGGCTGGTGCTGACCATGTTGGGAACGACCAGGCGCGAGCCGGTCACAATCACCTCCTCGAGTACTTCATTTCCGGGCGCACTTGCCGCAGTCTGCGATCGTGCTGACGTGTTCCAGCTGCCCGTCACGAAGCCCGCGAGCGCCAGGATAAATACTCTTTGTGGAATTCCAGAACGCATTGGATTACCCCGTTGGTAGGAAAGTGTTGGCGGACCCACTAGTACGGCCCGCGAGTCCGGGACTGCACAAAGTGTAGGTAGCCGCCCTGGGGCGGATGTGGCAGGACTTGCCAAGTTGCTGCATTGCGCAGCAGGTTCGGTTCGAGCGGCGTCGCTTCGCTGCTAATGAAAAATAGCAATAGTTGGCACGCATGCCAGTAACGGGCTGTAATAGAGTGCGTGAGGCTGTGTCGAGGAGAGATAGAGCGTGATCTATCGGGAAATGCCAGCGATCTGGGACCGGAACTTCCGCCAGGCTTTCTATATGCGATGGGGCCGGGAGAGTGCTGTCATTTCGGCGAAGGCGACGCGCGTCGAATATCCGGCATACCGACAGCTGTTATCGATCAAGACGGCGTCGGGCGGGCAGGAGGACTATTTCATCGACGGACGGCAGGTGTCGGTGGATGACCAGACTTTCTTTATTATCAACGAGAACCGCTCGTACGCGAGCCGCATCGAGTCGCTGACTCCGGTTCACTCTTTTTCCATGTTCTTTGACCCGTCACTTGTCGCCCAGGTTTGCGCTTCGCTGCGCAACGATCAGCAGGCCATGCTGGATGACCCAAACCGCACCAGCAGGGAGAAAGTGGAATTCGCCGAACGCCTGTATGAGCATGATCGGATGGTCACGCCGGTGTTGCGGCACATCCAGGATACTGTCGATGCCGGCATGAACGATGACCTGTGGCTCGATGAGAACGTAATTGTTCTGCTGGAACGAATGATCCGGCTCAACTGGCGAACTCGTCGGCAGGAGCTACTGGTCCCGGCTCGCAAGCCTTCGACGCGCAAGGAGTTGCTGCGACGGCTCTCCTTGGGCGTGGACTTTATTCACACACGGTATCGGGATGCCCTTACGCTCACGGCGATTGCGAGTGCAGCGCATTTGTCGCCTTTTTACTTTCTGCACGTCTTCAAGGCGGTTTACCGCACCACTCCGGCCTCGTATGTACACCGCCGGCGATGCACTGCAGCGATCAAGTTACTGCAGCAGACGGAATGGAACATGACGACAATTGCAGAGCACGTGGGATTTGGCAGCCGCAGCAGCCTGTTCAGGCATTTGAAGCGGGAATGTGGCCTGGTACCGCGGGACCTGCGGCCGGATCAGCGACAAAGGGGTGGCGATTCCGCGATGAATCCCGTGATCGCGCGCCACTGAGCTCAATCTCCCATTCGACCGTCCGTGAGCGCAGTACACCCCTCGAAGCCTTGCCGCGCAGGTGGGGCACGCGCCAGGTGAGTCGATTAGCCCTGCGAAACAGGTGGCCCCGCACGTGGTGCAATCGGGGTCCGCGACGGCCGACAGGGCCCGCACCCGCGAGGGCGGCCGTAGCCGGAGCGGACCGGATCGGAGAATGGACTTCTATGTGATCAAGCAGAAGGTGCTTGCCCAGCCGGGCCCGCCTGCGGTTGAGGAGCGCCATTTGGACGATGTGCTGCGGTAGCCCGTCCTTTGTATGTAGCAGCAGCAAGAAAGCCAAAACGAGCGGGATGGTCGTGGCGACTGGACCCAGGGAGATTTCCTGCAGCTCCCGGTACTGTGTGCGACTGCGCGCCATCGCGCGGTAATAGCTCGCCCAGCTGCGCTCGAAGTCAAACTGGAAGCAACGCGGAAGCACGGATGAAGTGTCGACGATGCTGTCCGCGACTCGCAATGTCTCGGATGTAAGCGAGGGCGATCCGTGGAGATCCGCATCGAGCTCGAAATGGGTCTCCATGGCGCCGGCTTGTACCTCGGAAAAGTCAGCACCGGCGCTCCACAAGGCACGCATGGATCCCTTCAATCCCTCGCGATTGGCTCGAATGAATACACCGCGGCGGTGGCCGGGAAGCACGGCGCAGTCTGTGAACGCAAAGCCATAGTCGCGAAGTCGTGATTGCCAGGGCTCCTCGCGCCACTCCAGCCACAGGCGTTCGGCGGGAATGCGGATCAGGTCGACGCAGTCAAATAGCCTGGTTCCCCTGGAGTACGCGAGATCGGCGCACAGACGAACCAGTTCGTCGCTCATCACATAGCGAATCGGGCAGGCAACGATGTCCGGTGCCAGCTCCATGGCGCCCGAAAGGCGCGTTTTCAGACCCGTGAGGTCGTCGACGACCACGAATGGCAGGCGGCATTGGGCGATGTGATCAAAAAGACGCAGGGGTGCAATGTCCTGAAATGCACTGACTAGGTGTCGCAGCGCTCGCGGCGGAGACCCTAGCGGTTCGTGGGGCGATGTGTGTCGCAGCTCCTGCGGAATTTCACGGCAAAGCCTGGCACTGAAAATTCGCAACAAGTGCAACATCAGCGATGGGACGCCACCGCTACCATGGGAACTGCATACCCGCAGGAGGCGCTCGATGAGGGGGTCAAGATCCACTTCGCTCTGGTGCGCTATATGGTGTGCGACGGTCATGGCCGGGCTCGGCGTCTGTTCGGCCGCGGCTGCAGCAGGACACCGACCGACCATGAGCCAGGCTGTGGCGGCAATGCATGCCGGGAAGTGGAAGCGCGCGGCCGGACTGCTGGAACAAATCACCGCCGATGAACCACGCAATGCGGGAGCGTGGCGCGCGCTGGGAAACGCTGACCTACACATGAAGCGCTTTACCCCTGCCGTCATCGCCCTTGAAAAGGCCCTGCGCTTTGAGCCGGATTCACCCCAGACGCTGTTCCGGATGGGTGAGGCTTACGCGGGACTGCATGCCACGGACAAGGCACTTGGCTGGCTTGAGCGGGCCCGCGAGACCGGACGTTTCGACATGACGGCGCTGGCGGAAGATCCAGTACTGGGGAAGCTGCGATCGGACCCAAGGCTTGTGAAGCTATTGCCCGTGCCAGCCGATTTTGAGCCGCCGTTTGTCGAGCCCGTAAAGGTCATTCGTGAGTGGCGCGGCGAGGCGTCTGGCGATCAATTCGGATGGATTGCGCGCCAGATCGGTGACGTCGACGGAGATGGTGTTCCGGACATCGTAACCTCCGCACCCACTCACGGTGCGCATGGATCGAACAGCGGCCGGATCTATGTCTACTCGGTGGGCACCGGAAAGCTTCAATGGGCTGCCGATGGGGACCGGGAAGACCAGCTGGGAAGCGGCCTCGAGGGAGCGGGGGATACGAACGGTGATGGCATTCCGGACGTGGTCGCGAGCGGTCCCGGAGGGACGGGAGTGGTGCGCATCTATTCGGGGCGCGATGGGCGGGTACTACAGACTCTTCGACCGCACCGGAGTGACGAGGTTTTCGGGAACCACGTCTCCGGTGCCGGCGACCTGGATGGAGACGGCTCCACGGACGTGATCGTGGGCGCTCCTGGAAAGCCCGATGCATCGGGGAATCCCGGGAATGCCTACGTGTACTCCGGGCGGGACGGATCGGTGCTGCAGACGTTGACCGGGGAGCGCGATGGCGATGCGTTCGGCAGTGCAGTGTCCGGGTATTCGGATCTGCGGCATTTCCTGGTTGTAGGAGCTCCCGCGGCGGGTGCGACGCGACATGGCCGGATTTATGTCTATCGGGAACGGTCGACCCGGCCGGTGTTTACCTTTGACGCGGACGAAACAGGCCGTGCCCTGGGCGAAATGTTCGTCTCGGTAGTCGGCGACGCCGACGGTGACGGCGTCAGCGACCTCTATGGTTCCGACTGGATGAATGAGAGCCGCGGGCCATCAACGGGGAGGGTCTATGTGTATTCGGGCCGGACGGGCGAGAGACTGCTCGCGCTCACGGGCGAGAGTGCCGGAGACGGTTTCGGCACCAGTCCGTCGATGGCGGGTGACGTAGACGGCGACGGGCGTGCCGATTTGATTGTTGGCGCCTGGCAGTACGGCAAGGTGGCGGTAGGGGCCGGTAAGGCGTATCTGTACTCCGGCAGGGACGCGCAACTGCTGGCCACTTTTAGCTGCCGCATACCCGGCGATGCCTTTGGCTTTGATGCCGTTGGCATCGGAGACGTGGATCATGACGGCACGGCGGACCTGTTGATCACTTCAGGCTGGAGCGGCGTCAATGGTCATCATTCGGGCCGCGTGTTCGTTATCTCTTCCGGAATCTCGTCCAGGGCGCTGGAAAGACGCTCCGACTAATCAGCCAGCGTGAGCGCTATCTTTCAGCCACGCAGCCGACTCCTTAAGTACTAACATTATAGTTGACGATTGTTCCTGGACGGGCTATCTTCTACTAACGTTGTAGTAAGTATTCTTAATGAGCATTACCCTGACCAACCGTGAAGCCGATGTAATGCAAGTACTCTGGGACCAGGGCCCTTCCGTCGTTGCCGAAGTCCGTGCGCACTTGAGCGACCCCCTGGCCTACACCACGGTACTGACGGTGCTGCGGATTCTGGAATCCAAGGGCTATGTGGGGCACACGGAGGAAGGGCGGGGCCACCGTTACTTCGCCAGCGTCGAGCAGCAGACGGCGCGGAAGAACGCCCTGCGTCATTTGACCGACAAACTGTTTCAGGGATCCAGCGAATTGCTGATGACGCATCTGGTTGCGGAACAGCGCTTGGGTCCGGAACAGATCAGGCGTCTGCGTAAGCTGCTCGCCGCCAGATCGAACCGGGGCTCACGCTGATGCTCACCTGGATGTTCGGGGCAATCGTGCCTGCCGTGGCGCTTTGTATGGCCGCGCTCCTCGCCGAGCAGGCGACGAGGGCCCGACGCCTGCCAGGGCGCTGGATCTGGGTGTTGGCCATGATTCTGTCGATCCTGCTACCGATCCTGGGGCCCTGGCTGCCCGCGACGACTCCGGTACGGTTGTCACTGCTGCAGATCCCGCTGGCGGGTGCGCATCCGGCCCTTGCGCTGCCGCCGCTGGATGCCCTGGGTCCTTCACTTTGGCTGGCCCTGTCGGTCGCCACACTCATAGGGTTCGCACTCAGTGCGCTGCTGGTGCAACACCGGTCGCGTACGTGGCGCCGAACGAGAATTGGCGATGTGGAGGTCTACCTGGCAAAAGAAGCAGGGCCCGCCGTATTTGGCCTGTGGCAGCCGCACATCGTGTTGCCCGAGTGGTTGAGCAATGCTCAGGCGCACCAGCGCGAGTTGGCCCTTGCGCATGAACAATCTCACGTCATTGCCCGTGACCCGCAGCTGCTGGCCTGCGCGCTCGTGCTGGTATCGATCATGCCGTGGAACCTGCCCCTGTGGTGGCAGTTGCTCCGATTGCGCCGCGCCATCGAGATCGACTGCGACGAGCGCGTGCTTCGAGCCGGCGGCGATCTCGTCGACTACGGCGAAACGCTGATCCAGCTGAGTCAGCATCAGTCCCGGTTTGCAGGTCTGATGGCGGCCACTTCCGAACCCCGGTCCTTTCTTGAACGGAGAATCCAGATCATGTCATCAGAAATATCGCGGTGGAGCCGCCTCGCGGCGGCGCTGTGGATCTGCCTAGCAGTCGGCGCCGTTGCCGTTGCAACAGAGCTGACGCCGGCGGCGGGTGAAACGCCGCACGCGGTCCGGTCGAATGCTCCCGACTCAACGGCGGCAGGTGCAGCCAAGGTCGAAGCGGAAATCGCGGTGGCGCAAGCTCAGAAAGCGAAACAGGACGCCGAGGGTGTTGAGCACTCCGAGGATGCCGCGCATTCCGAGGATGGCGAGTATGCAGAGGACGCCGAAGAGGCCGCGGACGCCGAGGCGGCGGCGAAGGAAGCGATGCACGACGCCGATGAGCAGATGGCTGCTGCAAATGAGGCGATGCGCGACGCGGAGGAACAGAAGGCTGAGGCGATGGCCGCCAAGCGCGAGGCGGAGGCGGCCGCAGCCGAGGCGCGCGCGAAGAAGCAGGCGGCTGAAGGCGCCGGATCGCGCTAAGGGAGCCGCGTGCTCGCGCTTTGGGGCGGCTGCTGCTGCATACCATTCCCAACCGGCGCGCTGAAGTCCAGGCTCAATTGGGAGCACCTCCATAGCCGAGTGGATCAAAATGGTCCGCCAGCATGAGTATCCAGGCCGTGGAACAGGTGCTAGGGATCGGATTGGCATACCAGCCAAATGGAATGAAATAGCGGCGGCTCGCATACAAGTAGGGTCGTAGAGTCCCTGTACCCACATTGACTGCGTCCGGTGGCTTGCCCGGAAAATCCGTGTGAACGTATCGATCGGCCCGCAGCGCTTGAACGCCCTCAAGCATGTCATGCTCATCCCTCCGTAGGGATCGGAGCATGGCCTGCGCTTCCGCTGAATGGTCGGTTCCCGGCGCCACGGTTTCGTAGTGGTGGATCATATTGCGGACGGCATTGATCGCGCCGGCCGTCCACTCCGCCGATAGCACGCCCTGCTGATAAGTGCCATCTGGGCGCAGGCCGTTCCCATCCTGGTCGGAATAGCCGACGCCCCAAAGAGTCGATCCGACGCCGTATGCTCCCCAGCCCTTGACGGACTGCCAGACCCGGTACGAGGCTCCAAAGCCGAACCACCGATCGAGTTGGTCGGCGCCCAGGGCTGCGATTCCCCAGGTGTTGACGTCGACGGCCTTCGGCTCCCGTGTTGGTACCCAAACGCTTGCCGCAATCGGGTCATCGGCCAGCCCGCCCACGACAAACTCGCCGTCGAGCCAGGCGGAATTCCTGAAGAAATCGAGCAACCCTTTGGTTGAAGTCCCGCGCGCTCTTGCACCGCCGACAATCATGACGTCAATGATCCCGAGCGCGGTCTGGATGGCGGACTTGTCGGAGCGACCGAGATCCTTTTCGCTCGCTGCCTCCGCTCGCAGTGTCTGTTGCAACACCCGGAGCCCGGCATAGAGCGAGAAGTTGTTCTCAACCGAGACCAGATGTGGATTGGTGGGTCCCTTGCCCTGATTCGGTGACGTTCCGGAGGGCGCGTCATACACGCCCCCACTGGATGATTGCATGGCGGCAAAGGTGGGAAGGAGGTGCAGTGCATTCTGCACGCCCAGATCGTGCATCGGAACATACAGCTGGCGTTCGTCTCGCAGGTAGTGCAGGTACGCCGCCTGCAGAGGCCCAAGAAGGAATGCCCAGGCGTTCTCGCCGGTCACCGGCTTCCAGTCGCTCCAGGTCACTTTCCCGGGCTGATAGTCCGGCTGGTCGGCGGGTAAGCGGCTCGTCGCGACCAGCGACGCGTAGCGTGAACCCATGAAAGGATCAGGTGAAAGCCAGACCGGGGAAAACATCCGGAATGCGTAGGCGCTCTGCGGGTCCGCGATCTCCTGGCTGTTGTACAAAAATGTGGATCGCGTGCTTACCGCGCGCACTCCCAACGCACCGGAAACGCCTTCGCTTAGCAGGCGGGTCTGGGCCGTCGCGAGAGCGTAAGCATCGTGGCTCAGACCATTAGGATAGCCAAGATTGACGTCTCCGAGCACGACCGCAATCTGCCAGGTCGCGGCGTCGTAGATGTTCGTGCCATTGTGCACATCGACACGCTCGGTCTGCAGGTCGCCCGCGCGGCCCGGTTGTGGCGCAAGCGTGTAGTTCTGCGGGCTGTAGATATCCGTCACGGCACAGGCGTTGCCGGGCAGGGCGCAGACATAGGCGCCCCAGTAATCGGCGCTGTCCAGGAAACTGAATGGCAGTTCCAGTCCGGCCAGCGAACCCCTGTTGACGCTGTGGAGGACGCCGCCACGCGCGTCGCGTTCGCTGACGAGAAAAGCATAGGTGGCCTCAAGATTGGGAGTCCCTTCCTGCCCTGACGCTTGATGCGGCAGTCCGCACGCCAGCGCCGCAAGAATCATGATCCAGGCCGTTATCCTTCTGTCTGACACTGATCAATCCTGTTGCCGCGCTGATATGGCCTGTGCTTGTCAAGCAGGGTGCAGAGGTGACTCGCGTAAGCCGCGCTGAGGGTGTCAGAGCTTCAGAGCTGTAGGAGCTGTTCGGATCAGGGCGGAGGTGGAACGCGACGCGCGGGCGGACTGCTGCGACGATGGATCATGCTGATATTCGCGGGTTGGTTACCGCAGTTCATCGGTCCGTCGCGGGACTGCCTCGGTCTAGGTTCGGGGATCATCGTTGCCGATGCCCACATAGCGCGGTCGAGGATTTCCCTCATCGTGCCCGCGCATCGCGTTGCGCCTCCGTCATGATGGGTTTTTGCTTTTTCGGGTTTCCTGAGCTTGCAAATTGAGGATTGATACGCCTCAGGGGTTCGGTAACACCTGTCGGGCGATGTCCCAGATAAAGCCTGCGAGTTCCCGGGCGATGGCGACACAGATCTTGTTGCGGTGTAGGTGCCGTGCGTTCAGGCGCCGATAGCGTTGGCACAGGCGCCGCTGCGCACGCCAGGCGATGTCGCGAACGGATTTGGACTGGCTTTGCTGACGCCGCTCAAGCACGAGACCGATTCGTGCCGGGAAGCGGTAGTTCCAGGCCGCCTCGATCAGGATGCGCCGGGCGTGGCCGTTGCCGGTCTTGGTAATTTCACCGAGCCGGCGCGTGTTGCCGCTCGAGTGCTCCGAGGGCACCAGACCCAGATACCCCATCAGATCGCGTGGATGTGCAAAGCGTCGCAGGTCTCCCAGTTCCGCCACCAGCGTCACGGCGGCCACGAAGTCGATCCCCCGCAGACTCATCAGCGCCTCGACGACCGCTCGCATGCGCCAGGTCTGGACCTGGGTGCGCAGTGCCTCGACGAGTCGCTCAACCCGCTCGTGCGCCTCGCGGATCGCCAGGCGATACTCGACATAGGCGATGTCCTGGGCGGGGTGGGCAAAGCCGACTTCCGCTAGGTACCGCTCGTGCGCCGCGGTCCAGGAACTCTTACCCGTATAGCGCTTGCCGTGCCGCAGCAGCATCGCCTTGAGCTGCTGGCGGGCCTTGAGCCGAGCCCGGACCATATCCTCGCGTGCCCGGGACAAATCCCGCATCGCTTCATCGCGCTCATCCGGCACCGTCACGCTCACCAGCTCACCGGCCCGACACAGACTCGCCAGCTTCAGCGCATCGCGCCGGTCGGTCTTGATCCGCTCCCCCGTTTGACGCGGTATCTTCGAAGCGGCCACCACCTCGCACTGATACCCCCGGGAACGCAGCTCCCGGACCAGCCCGTAACCACACGGTCCGGCCTCGTAAACGATCCGCAGCGCCCTGGGTGGCCCCAATTGTCCCAGCGCCTTGAGCAACGGGGGCAGTTTGGGTGGCACCGTGCCGAGAAAACACGGCGGCGCCCGTCCGGCTGTCGCCGCCCCAATCGCAATCGAGTCGACGTGAACATCCAACCCGACCGACGCAGTGATAAAATCATCCATGGGTCTGCCTCCTGTGATGTTTACAGCAATCGCTTAACGGCGTTCTGTATGTGGCTCGGCGCACGCAAATGCGCAACCCACGATAAGGGAGGCAGACCTTCTTCTTCCAACAGATCCTTCAGCCCGCCTCAGCTTCGCGGCGGGCCATGATGTCTAGGTTTTTCTTGGGACGGTAATCCGCGACGGTGTCCATTGCATCACCGCCGCGGAACTCTGCGGACGGGCTCCGTTCGCAGCTCGCTGCACGCTCCAGCCCATGCGCTGCAACGCCCGCCACACCGAACTTATCGACAGCCGCACGCCAAACTCGCGCTCTATCAGTTTCCTGATCCGGGGCAGCGTCCACCCTCTTGAGGCATTCGCCACTGATCCTGCCTTGAGGCGCTTTCCCAGTTGCTCGAGCTGCCGATCCGTGAGGCGTGGAGGACGGCCAATCCGCGTCGCCCTACGCAGGCCACGCAATCCGTACTCCTCGAGCAGCCGACTCCAGCGCATCACCGATTGTCGCGATGATTCGACCCACCGGGCCACCTCAGCCGGTCGTACGCCCCGACGCAGCAACTCGGCCGCCAGCCGTCGCCGTCGTTCCAGTTCCTTCAGCGTCTTCAGATCTCGCTTGGTGCCCATTCTTTGCCGTACGGCCGCCACCAACGGCGGTGTCACGCAATTACGAAAGTATAAGTCAATCGCGGGCCGATTTCAGGCATTGCCAAAGAGTGGAAAGGGGGCTGCGGGATCACACGGACGTGAACATAGGAGCCCACCGCGCCAGGC
>Ga0193713_1000370_pt1 | contig 15266 bp, 14 predicted proteins | sample H3a2metaG_FD_143054 | JGI IMG/M metagenome (GOLD analysis project Ga0193713, IMG submission 143054) | Soil microbial communities from a riparian zone of the East river system, Colorado, United States - H3a2 | ecosystem: Environmental > Terrestrial > Soil > Riparian zone | place: USA: East River... | reverse complement strand
CATCCCGTTCTCCGCCCGCGCAGGAGTGAGTTGCGCGGACGTGCTCAAGATTCTCGGGAGCCGTCTCGCGGACGCGAGCTGCTTCGCCAGCACCGACCTCACCACCAACAATCCGCTGACGACGCCGGCCAACAACTCGCTGCCGGGCGTTCCGGCGCTCGCTTTCACTCCGATCACCGACCGCGGCGTGATCGCTCCGAGCGCGGGCAAGGGCACCCCGGTCACCAAGACGGTGCCGGGCCTGCAGATCAATGCGCGCATCGCTTCGGACCCGACCGGTCAGGCGCGATTTCTCCTGCGGCTTCCGAACGACTGGAACGGCCGGCTGGTGGTCGCCGGGGCCTCGGGCACGCGCAGCGAGTTCAACGGCGATTTCGCCTGGAGCGATTACGTGGTGCAGCAGGGCTACGCCTACGCCTCGCAGAACAAGGGCGTGCTCAACCTCTTCCTCGCCGCGGTGAGTGCGACGCCGCCCGCGGACCCGCTGGCCTGCCGCCTCAACCCGGCTTCCACCGTGTGGGTGCATTTCTTCGACAACGATCCCGGCCAGCCTTTCACCCGCTGGGCCGAATACATGATCAAGGCGGCGCAGCTTGCCCGGGACGGCGTGAAAGCGGGATACGGCCATTCGCCGCGCTTCACCTACGCGGTGGGCACTTCGAACGGCGGCTACCAGGTGCGCCGCGCGGTCGAGACGGCGCCGGAGCTCTTCGACGGCGGCGTCGACTGGGAAGGCACTTTCGTGGATGAGCATGCGCCCAATATCCTTACCGACCTGCCTCCGGCCATTCTGAACTTCCCGGACTACGTCGCGTCCGGATTCAGCAGCATAAGCACCGCGGCGAAGAACATCGTGGCCGCAGGCTATCCGCCCGACATCGTCTCGGGGGCCTTTTCACTCTGGCTGAATTATTCGAACTCGTTCTGGGAAGTGACGCAATGCCAGTGGCAGAAGCGGCTGGATCCCGCTTACGATACCTACGTAGCCGGCACGGGAACCTACAACTACGTGAGCCGCCTTTCGTTCTCGGACGTCGGCGCGCAGTTCGCCGCCTTTGCCACGACGGGGAAGATCCGGCGCCCGCTCGTCACCGTCGCCGGCACCATGGATGCGCTGCTGCCGATCGACCACCACGCGCGCGCGTACGCGCGCAAGGTCGCGGCCGCGTCAAAGCACAAGCGGGATGACGATGAGCGGGACGGCGGCCGCCGGGACGACGACCGGCCCGCGTATCGCCTCTACGAAATCCAGAACGGCAACCATATCGAAACGTTCCAGGACGTTTTCCCGCAGCTCGAGCTGATCGAGCCGCACGCGCAGCGCGCTTTCGACCTGCTGGTAGGCCAAGTGGAACACAATGTGCCTCTTCCGCCCGACCAGTGCGTTCCGCGCGGAGGGAGCATCGCCGGCTCGCCGGCGCAGGCGGGACATTGCGCGAGCCTGTTCATGCCCTGAGGGCGGCGTCATTCAACGCCGCCCGCCCGGCAGCCTCGCGCGCAGATCGCGCAACTCCGCTTCGAGGTCGCGAACGCGCTCGAGAAGCGTGACCACCAGGGCAAGTCCGATCGGGTCCAGGTCGAAGTCCTTGCGCAGGCGGAACGCGCTCCGCGCGACCACCAGCCGGTCTGCGCCGAAGGTCCAGCGCCGCGCATCCGGGTCGGTCGGCGCGAGAGCGCCGTAGTCGACCAGCTCGCGCAGCTCGGTTTCGGACAGCCCCGACAGCTCGCAGAGTTCTTCGAGCAGGAGCTCATGCTGCTCGTCCAGCCACATCGCCTGTTCGATTTTCATTTCGCAGCCTCCTGCTCGAAATGCCCGCGCGGGTTGAATGTCGAGGCCTCGGCTATCTCCTTGAACAGCGCGCGCTCGCGCTCGCTCGTCACGGTGGGCACGACGATCTGGACGATCGCGTAGAGGTCGCCTTCTCCGCCATGCGGTTTGGGAAGACCACGGCCGGCGAGCCGCAGCTGCCGGCCCGCGTGCGTTCCCGGCGGCACCTTGAGCCGCACCGATCCGGCCAGCGTGGGCACCAGCACGTTCGTGCCGAGCACGGCTTCCCATGGCGCGAGGGGCAGATCGAGGAACAGATCGTGGCCGCTCACGCGAAACAGCCGATGCGGATGCAATGCAATATTGAGATACAGGTCGCCGTCGCGCCCGCCGTTCAAGCCCTTGCCCCCCTTGCCGGGCAGGCGCAGGCGCTGGCCGTCGGTGGCGCCCTTGGGAATGCGCGCCTTGAAAGCGCGCCGCACGCGGTGAGGAAAACCGTTCTCGTCGTATTCGGGGACCTCCAGGTCGAGGTTCACCTCGGTGCCGCGGTAGGCGTCTTCCAGCGTGATGTGCGCCGTGACTTCGTAGTCCTGCCCTGGCATTCGAATCTTGCCGCCGCCCCGTCCGGCGCGATGCATCCTGCCTGCCATGCCGGAAAACAGATCCCCAAGATCGAGATCGTCGAATGAGAACTTCCCGTCGCCGAATTGCTGTTCCCAGCCCGGAGGCGGCCGGAACTCCTGCCCGGGGCTGTGGCTGCCGAGCTGATCGTAGGCGGCGCGTTTCTCCGGATCCTTCAGAGTCTCATAGGCTTCGCCGAGCTCCTTGAACTTTTCCTCGGCGCCCGGTTCCTTGGAAACGTCCGGGTGATACTTCCGGGCGAGTTTCCGGTACGCGCTCTTGATCTCATCGGCGCTCGCCTTGCGCTCGACGCCCATCACGCGGTAGTAGTCCTTGTATTTCATCCGGGCCGTCGGCCGCTTCCGCCGGCCGGCTTCTCTCTAGCGCAGGCGTCCCTTGTTCGACTTGGGCTGGGGCGCCTGAAAAACGTAGCCCTTTTCTCTGGCATCGGCCAGGCACCCCTCGTAATTCTTGTAGGCCCGGTGCGATTCGGAGACGACCGTCCGGTCAGCGGAAATCTGCTGCCACCTCCATGCGTGAGCAGGGTCGCTGTAGAAACGCCAAATGATGTTCATCTGCAAAAAACCTCCCTGGTGCGATCACGAGCGATTACAGCGCCTTCAGATTCTCCGCTGAAGTCTTGCCGTTCTTGCCCGTGACGAGCTCGTATCCGACCTTCTGGCCTTCGTTCAAGGTGGGCAGCCCGGCTTTCTCCACGGCCGAGACATGCACGAACACGTCCTTCGAACCATCGTCCGCCTGAATGAAACCAAAACCCTTCGATGCATTGAACCACTTCACTGTTCCGGTTGGCACAAGAGTCTCCTGACGAAAGAAATAGATTTTTAATACCGCCCGAGCCGTCACCGGGCCCGGAGCGATGGAATATAGTTTAGTCCAATTCGCCGCTGCTGCGCTCACCGGCGCGGCGTCTGGCGTTATACTCGCCCGCTGCAGGAAATTCCCCGGCGCAGTGCGCCGCAACACCCCTTCAAGGAGGAGTCATGAAACGCCTGTTTTTTGGCCTGATGCTGCTCGCATCACCCGTATTGGCGCAGGACGCGGTGCCGCAGATTCCGTTCAACGGGTCGAACCCGCTCAAGCTGCCCAAGGACCTGTATCTCGGCGAAGTCACCGGCGTCGCGGTGAATTCCAAGGGGCACGTGTTCGTCCTGTCGCGCGGCAACACCACCGGACCTGCCTACGCCGCTGCCGCCGCGCAGCTGCTCGAGTTCGCGCCGGACGGCACATTCGTACGCGAGATCGGCAAGAACCTGTATGCCTGGTCGTTCGGCCATACCGTCCGCGTGGACCCGGGCGACAACATCTGGGTCGCGGACAAGGGATCGGACATGGTCGTGAAATTCAGTCCCGGCGGCCGCGTTCTCCTGGTGTTCGGACGCAAGCAGGAGGCTTCCGACGAGGAAACCGGGCCGGTGAAGCATCCCAAGCCGCCGCTTCCGGCGGAGAACGGGCGCTTCAGGCAGGTGACCGACGTCGCCTTCGACCCGGCCGGCAACGCCTTTATCAGCGATGGCTACATCAACTCGCGCGTCGCCAAGGTGGACAGGAACGGCAATTGGGTGAAGTCGTGGGGCGACCGCGGCACCAAACCCGGCGAATTCAATACGCCGCACTCGATCGCGGCGGACGCGAAGGGCAACATCTTCGTTGCGGACCGCGGCAACCGGCGAATCCAGGTATTCGACGGGGAAGGGACCTTCCAGCGCGAGTTCACGATCGACGTGCCGTACGATTCGAAGGCGCGCCCGGCGATCGGCAACCTGCCGGATCTGGCGAAGATCGAAGCCTCGGGCACGAAGACGATGATGCCCGGCGCGCCGTGGACGGTGTGCATCACGCCCGGGCCGAATCAGGTGCTTTACGTCTCCGACGCGTTCCCGGGCCGCGTTTACAAGTTGAGCCTCGAGGGAAAGGTGCTCGGCGTGCTCGGCGAATCCGGGAAGCAGTTGAAGCAGTTCGGCTGGATCCACGAGATCGCCTGCCCCTCGGAAAACGTGCTCTATGTAGCGGAGCTCCTCAACTGGCGCGTGCAGAAGCTGGTGCTGAATCCGAAGAAATAGCGCATAGCGTGGTCAGCTGTTCCAGCGGCAGCGGCGACGCCTGCGTTGCGGCTATTCGAGAGGAGTAACGCCCTGCTGGATCGCGAACCTGACGAGGCTCGCAAGGTCGTGGATTCCGAGTTTGTCCATCATCCGGGCGCGGTAGGTCTCCACCGTTTTGGGCGAAAGCGACAGCGTTCCCGCGATTTTGGCGACAGGGTGTCCCTCTGCGAGCATCTGCAGGACCTGTCGCTCGCGGGAACTGAGCCGCTGGAGAGGGTCTTCCGAGGCGGCTTTGTGGACGACATGGTCGATCAGGCTTTCCGTCAATTGCCTGCTGAGATAGTGCCTGCCTTCGTGCGCAATCCGGATCGCATCGACCACTTCCCTGGCGACCGATTTCTTGGCGATATACCCCGTGGCGCCGGCCTGCAGTGCGCGGTACACGTGAATCGGGTCCGAGTAGGCCGAGAGCATGATGACGCGGGTCTGAGGGCGCCGCCCCCGGATGATCCGCGTCGCCTCGGTGCCGTTCAGAACGGGCATGCCGATGTCCATGAGGACCACGTCCGGGCTGGTCTCCGCCGCGCGCCGCACGGCCTCGTGGCCGTCCACGACGAGGGCGACGACTTCCATGTCGGCCTGCGCCTCGACCAGGCTGCGCAGTCCGTCGGCCACGACGCCGTGATCGTCGGCGATCAGAACCCTGATCTTCATGTCAGTACGGAACCCTCACCGTGAGTTGCGCGCCGCGGCCGGGCAGCGCTCCAATCTCGAAGCGCCCGCCGACCGCCTGCGCACGTTCTCTCATCGTCACCATCCCCAGGCCGGGATTCGGCTTGCCCGGGGTATCCGGCACGCCATCGAAGCCGATTCCGTCGTCCTGCACGGACATCACGCATTCGCCGTTCGCATGATCGAGCGTGATTTCGACGCGGTGAGCGCGGGCGTGCTTCGCGACGTTGTTGAGCGCCTCCTGTGCGATGCGAAACAGCGCGATTTCGACTTGGGGCGCGGGTCGTGCGGCCGGCTCCTTGCCGCGTACCGCGACCGCGATCCTCGTTCGCATCGAGAACTTTCTCGCGTGCCAGTCGAGCGCGGCCGCGAGCCCGTGGTCGTCGAGCATAGGCGGTCGCAGCTCGGACATGACGTTCTCGATCGTGTCCATCGTCGACTCGAGAAGCGCCGACGAATCATCCACTCGTGCGCGAACTTCGTCGTTCCCGTGCGAAGCCAGCGCTGTGTGGAGGATATCGAGGTCGATTTTCAGGGCGGTCAGGTTCTGGCCGACCCGGTCGTGGAGCTCGCGGGAAAGCTGCCGGCGCTCGGATTCCTGCAGCTCGACCAGCCGCCGCGACAGCGCCTGGAGCTCCGCTGCCGACCGCAGCGAGGCGTCCCCGGCCTGCTTTCGATCCTCGATGTCGGTGCTCGTTCCGTACCACTTGACGATATGTCCCTGCTCATCGCGCAGCGGCACGATGCGGATCAGGAACCAGCGATATTGCCCGTCGGCGCGGCGCAAACGCATTTCATCCTCGTACGGTTCGCCGGTAGCTATGTTAACGAGCCACTTTTCCACGGCCCCTGGACGGTCCTCCGGATGCACTGTGCCAGTCGAGTCTTCGCGTGCCTCCTCTGAAGAGACGCCCGTATATTCCTGCCAGCGCCGATTGACGAAATCAAGGGCGCCGTCGGGCAGAACGGTCCAGGCCATCGTGGGAATCGTGTCGATGACGAGCCGAAGGTGATCCTCCCTTTGCCGCGACAGCGCCTGGAGTTCCTCTGCCGAGTGCCGCAAGGCCGCGGTCCGCTGCACGATCCCTTTTCTGAGCGTGCGATTCCATCCGGCGAGGCCCGCGATGAGCAGCATCGCCGCCGCCGCCGCGTAGCCCGCGTAGGTGAGGTAACGCCCGTACCTGGGGATGGTGCGGCCGAACCACTTCTCGTCGATTTGCTTCAACTCGCCTGGTTCGATGGCCGCGAAGCCCTCCGACACCGTGCGCAGAAGCGCCGCGTCGCCTTTGCGCACGGCGCGCCGGAGTTCGTCCCGGAATACCGGCGCCGACTGCCGGAATTCGGCCTCGATGCCCATTTTGTTCAATAGATAATGCGCCGACGGATTATCGACCACGAAGACGCTGATTTTATGCTGCTTCGCCGCCTCGATTATCGCGTCGTTGTTTTGAAACGGGATCACCGTCGTCACCCCGTTCGCCTCGAGTTGGTCGATATGCTGGTCCCCGGTCTTGACCCCGACGGGGAATCCTTTCAGCGACGCCAGGTCCGTGATGCCGGAAATGTCGTTGCGAAAGTAGATCGACGCCTTGATCACGGTATAGGTCGGAGTGAAATCAAAGTAGTCCCGGCGTCCGGCCGTCTCGACGATGGAGTCGATCACGTCGAACTCGCCCGCGCGCATGCGCCGCAACGCTTCGCTCCAGTTCATCGCGCGCATCTCGACCTTGATCCCCGTCTTCTTTTCCCAGGCCTGCCATTGATCGATCAGGATGCCCTGCAACTTGCCTTCGTCCGATTGAAACGAGTAGGGCGCGTAGACGTTGTCCATCACGACCCGGATGGTTCGCGGCGCCTCGACGGCGGACTGCGCCGCGGCGCCGGGCGAAACCAGTGCCAGCATGAGCAAGGCGAGCCGCATAACGCGGATCATATTCCCCTCCACGCCGCGTGACATTCAGCGCATCATCGCTTCCCCGCCCGCATCACGTTGCCGACGAGCGCACCCAGGCAGCCGGCCAGCAGCACGATGCCGGCTGCGATCGGCACTGCCGGCGCGACCGCGGCGACGATCGCGGCCAATAGCGAGCTCAGGAACGCCGCCGACACGGCAGGTGCAATCGTTGTCCAGGTCATGGTCATGGAGGCGTCACCGAGTGCGGCACTCTAGCGGGCCGTAACGGACGGAAGACTGACCGCCAGATTACATCCTTGTCATTCCCGATGCCGGAGACCAACCGTTCGTCGCCCCAGGAGGCTTTTCGTTCGCGCGGGCGGGCGTTTCGTCGCATGGCCGTTGCCGGGGGTACCCGGGGCCCTTTATCGTGCGTGCGTCGATGAAGGGGGATTTGCCATGAAACTAAGCGGAATTCGTCTGGCGGCTCTGGGGATCGCGATCGCGGTGAACTGCACGGCCCTTATGGCGGTGAACGCGGCGATGGTCGACGGCGCCGAGCGGGGCCTGCTGTCGCAGCAGGAGCCCGAGCGCATCGTCATCACCGCCAAAAGGCTCGATCTGCCGGGAAACCAGACCGTGGCGACCGGGAATTGCCCTGGGCCGAAGGCGCTCTGACGCATTGAAGGATTCGGAAGGATCGCGATGCGCGCCCACTGGCAACGGCGCCGGCTGCATGCGAACATGGCCGCTCGACGTGTCCAGACCACGCGCCATCATTGCCGAGGACGAGCCGCTGCTGCGCGAGGAGCTCGCGGAGCTGCTCGGCTCGCTCTGGCCCGAGCTCGAAATCGTCGCGCAGACCGCCGACGGCATCGCGACCCTGCGGGAGGTCGAAGCGCATGCGCCCGACGTGCTGTTCCTCGACATCCAGATGCCGGGGCTCACCGGTCTCGAGGTGGCGCGGCAGGTGAGCGGCCGCTGCCACATCGTGTTCGTGACTGCGTACGACCAGCACACGCTCGCCGCGTTCGAGCAGGGAGCCGCGGACTACGTGCTCAAGCCCGCCAATGCGGCCCGCCTCGCCACGACCGTGGCGCGCCTCAGGGAGCGCGTCGGCAGGCCCGCGCCGGCGATCGAAGGGCTGCTGCGCGAGCTCGGCGCGCCGCAGCCCGGCTTCCTGCGCTGGATCAACGCGTCGCACGGCCAGGCGGTGCGCGTCATCACCGTGGACGACGTGTGCTATTTCCAGGCCGACAGCAAGTACACGCGGGTGGTCACCGCCGCGGAGGAATCGCTGATCCGCAAGCCCATCAAGGAGCTTTGCGAGGAGCTGGATCCTTCCTCTTTCTGGCAGATTCATCGCTCGACCATCGTCAACGTTCACGCCGTCGCCGGCGTGGTGCGCGACCTGCGCGGCCGCACCCAGGTGCGCCTGAAGCGCAGGGACGAGCTGCTCGTCGTCAGTGACGCCTATGCCCATCGCTTCCGCCAGATGTAGGCACACTCCCGCCCTGATCGACGGGCTCTCGTGGAGCGCGTTGGGATTGGTATTGGCGTTTTGCGCGCTGACCTCGCTGGAATCGATGCTCTCCCCGCATATGGGCGTGTTCGGCAGCGGCCGCGAGATGCTGCTGGTCTGGCTGATCCGCATCCCGATATTCATGGTGATGGGCGTCACGGTGCTGATCACCGCGCTCGTCGTTCTGAACGCGGCAGGGCGCTCCGGCAGGTTGAACCCGTTCCTCGCCGTCGCCGCGGCGGTGGCCGGCTGCCTGGTCGCCTCCGTCACCCGATATGCGATCGGGGCGACGCCTGCAGCGGACGGACCGGCATTCATCGTCAGCGCGTTCATCAGCTGGTTCGTTCCGGCGGTGGCGCTGGTCGCGGGCTACGTCTTCTATCTGCATGCCCGCGCGGTGCGCGAGCAGGTCGACGCCGCGGAGCTGCAGCGCGCTGCGCTCGAGAAGCAGCAGCTCGAGACGCGGCTGTGCCTCCTGCAGGCGCAGATCGAGCCGCATTTCCTTTTCAACACTCTTTCCAACGTGCGGCGCCTGTGCCAGAGCGACGCCGGAGCAGGGCGCGCCATGCTCGCCCAGCTCGCCCGGTACCTGCGCGCCGCGCTGCCGAGGATGCGCGACCACGACGTTTCTCTCGCCGACGAGATCGAGCTCGTTTCGGCTTTCCTGGGCGTGCAGAAAATCCGCATGGGCGCGCGGCTGGAGAGCTCGAAGGACGTGCCGGCGCCGCTGCTCGAGGCCCGTGTTCCCTCGATGATGCTCGCGACCCTCGTCGAGAACGCGATCAAGCACGGCATCGGGCCGCTCGCCGAAGGCGGCGCGATCCACGTCGCAGCCGCCCGCGACGGCGAAATGCTGGAACTCTCTGTCGCCGATACCGGGCACGGATTCGCCGGCGCGTCCGGCTCGGGCGTAGGGCTGGCCAACATACGGGCCCGGCTCGCCGCGCAATACGGGGAGCGGGCAACGCTGCGCTTCGAAGCCAACTCGCCGCGCGGCGTCGTCGCGACCCTCTCGCTGCCGTGGACCCGCGGCGAACAGCGATCATGAGCAGCGTGCTCACTGGGCCGGGCGCCATCCCCGCGAGCCGCGGCTGGTTCAGCGGGTTCGGCAAGCGCCACCTCGGCATCGTTCTGACCTTCTGCGCCGTGGTTCCCCTCACCGGCGCGCTGTTCAAGCTCGCGGTCGATCCCTCGGCGCATCACGGCGCCGTGGTCGGCGACGTCATCGCGTGTTTCGTAGTCGGCCTGGCCGCGATGCTGAGCGTCATCGCCACCGAGAACCGGCTTGCCGGCGTACTCGGCCCCGTGCCGCGCATGGCGATCGCGGTGCTCGCAGCGGCGATCGCGGGCACCCTGCTGATGGAAGCGGTGACTCAACTCCTGATCCGGCCGCTCGGCCTGCCGATCGAGGAGGCTGAAATGGGGACCTACGCCGGCGAGCTTCATCGCATCGCCTACCGTTTTTCCGGCGCCGCTACCTGGTCGCTGATGCTGATCGCCCTGTACGCGATGTTCGAAGCCAAGCGGCGCGCCAGCGGGGAGCTGCACGGGGTCCGCGTGGCGGCGCTGGCCGCGGAGCGTTCCCTGGTCGAGGGTGATCTGCGGGCGATGCAGGCGAGGGTCGACCCGGACCTGCTGTTCGACACGCTGCTCGCTGTGGACCGCGGCTATGCGAAAAGCGTCCGTACCGGAGAGGACGCCCTCGACGCCGTGATCGGCTTCCTGCGCGCGGCGCTGCCCGCCGACTCGAGCGCGACTTCATCCGTGGGGCGCGAGCTCGAGCACGTCGGCGCCTACCTGGCGGTGATGGAGCTGCTCTCGGAAACGAAACCGGACGTGGAGATGAGCGCGGAGCCGGCTGCGCGCGCGGCGCCGATGCCGGCGATGCTGATGCTGCCGCTGGTGCGCTGGGTGCTCGATGGGCGCCCGGCGAACCGCTTGCAGGTCGTGGCGCGCCGGCACGAGGCCGCGCTCGTCATCTCGGTGCAGAGCGACCTGGGCGAAACGCCGGCTTCTGCCGGCAGAGATCTTGCCGGCGTGCGCGAGCGCCTGATGCATCTTTACCAGGAGCGGGGACGCCTGGACGTGAGCTCGGACGCGGGCAGGCGCCGGGCGGTGATGGAGATTCCGCTCTAGCGCGCCGCGCTGCCCGGCATCTAAATGGCGCGCGGCATCTGTCAGACCCTGAGCCCCAGCTCGCGCGCGCTCAAATTCAATTTTATTGTCGCGGTGCCGCGATAGGCTGTAGCGGACTTGCTACAAGCTACGAATGAATTTCGATTCAATACCAGATCAGCAATGCGTTTCGGCAAATTCGCTTCACAAAGTTGCACTTGGCGAGAATAGAATGGACGAACATCGAAACAAGCGGCGCAGCTCGTCTCAGATTGATTGAATTTCCTGTCGTTCTGTCGTTCTGTCGTTAATGGAGGCGATATATGTCTAGGTTTGGACTTTTCTCAGTTCGTGTCGCTTTGGTATCGGTCCTGTTCATCCCTCAAGTTTTCGCTCAAACAGCGGTCATGAAACAGTTTTCCCAGTTTTCCGGCGGGGGACAGGGTTTGTATTGGGTTCCGAGCAGCGGACCGATCTCGCACACCGCTTTTTTGGTGATCCATCGTACGAGCGACTATTTGAGCCATGTGTCGACCCAGGAATTGCCAAGGCGTGGATTCAGCGTTCTGGGAATGAATTCGCGGTTCAAGAATAACGAGGCTTCAGTCAATTGGGAACTCATTGCACTCGACGTGCGTGCCGGAGTGAGATTCCTGCGCAGTCAGCCGGGCATCACCAAAATCATACTGATCGGTCACAGCGGCGGCGGTCCCACCACTTCGTATTACCAGGCGGTAGCCGAAAACGGCCCGGGCTACTGTCAAGGGGCGAACAAGCTCAGCCAGTGCTCGAGCAGCCAGTTGTCCGGTTTTTCACCGACGGACAGGGCCGACGGGATCGTGTTCATGGACGCGCACCCGGGCAACACGGTGAACGGGTTGCGGAGCCTCAATGCCGCGGTTTCGAGCGAAAATAATCCCAGGCAGCTGAACGCCGCACTCAATCCGTTCGATGAAAAAAATGGCTTCAATCCCGACCCGCAGGGCGATTCGGTTTATTCGTCAAAGTTTGTGGAACGCTATACCGATACCCAATCGCAGCGAATGAACGATCTCATTGCCGCCGCCCAGGAAATGCAGGAAGACATCGCAAGCGGCAAGAGGCTGCCGACGGATAACGATGCTTTCATCGTGTACCACGATAGCGCAAGACTTTCCGACTTCAGCACCGGCGTCTGGAGAGGCACGCTGCACCCGGCGAAATTACTCAGGAATAACGGCACCATCGATGCGACGCAGGTTGTCAATACCGTCAGGGTTCCGGACGGTCCCGGCAATCGAGACACCGACTCGCAACTGAGCGGAGGTCTGTTCCTGAACCTGACGTCGTTCTTGAGTGCCAACGCGATTCGTTCCACGAATTCGTTGACTGGTATCGACTGGTGCTCGAGCAACAACTCGACCCCGTGCGCGGTATCGCACTTGTCGCCCTCGCTGCCCGTATTGGTGCTGTCGATGCAGGGTCATTACTTCATTCGCGACGGAGAACAAATCTTCGAAATGTCGACAAGCAGCGACAAGGATTATGTGGTGATCGAGGGCGCCACCCACGGTTTGGGGCCATGCACGGCGTGCTCCGCGCTTCATGGGGGAGCCGACTACAGCAATGCGCGCACAAATCTCTTCAATTATGTCCGGGATTGGGCCAACGCCCGCTTCTGACAGCAATCCAAATACGTCGAAATAATTTGCAAGAACGCCGGAGGCCGGCATTGGCTCCGGCGTTTTCGTCCTCACCCTTACGAATTCGTCGACCATGCGGAGGTTCTATGTCTAAACGGTTCTTGTTTTTGTCGAACGTGACTGTGCTGGCGGTGCTGACGAGCATCGTTGGATACTCCAACGACGCGCGGGCGATCACGACCACGGCGGTATGCACGACGCTGGCAACCTGTACGACCGCGGGCCTGAACCTGAACGCAGCGACCTTGCGCAGACCCGACAACGACGCGCTCGGAAGGGCGCATGTCGGTATTTTCATCATGCACCCGTATTCGGGCTACGCGAATTTTCAAGGCTGCGCGGAACTGGCATCCAGAGGCTATACGACCCTCTGCGCCAACAGCATATTCAACGGCAGTCAATACGGCTACTATGGTTACGAGCAGCACGCGCCCGGCATCAAATCGGGATTGGAGTACCTCAAAAAGCTCCAGGCCACGGCGACCCTCCCTGCGATTGCGAAACTGATTGTTTTCGGCCACAGCGCGGGCGCGCCGCTCATGACCTTTTATCAGAATATCGCGGAGAACGGCCCCGCAGCGTGCCAGGGACCGGAGAAAATCATTCCCTGCGTCGCGACCAATCTCGGCAATCTTCCGAGGGCGGACGGCGTAATGCTCTTCGACGCCCACCTGGGAGATTCCCTGGCGACGTTTACCTACGTCGATCCGGCGGTTCATGGCAACGAGTGCCTGCCGCGAAACCCGCAATTCGATCTGTTCAGCGCGGAAAATGGCTACGATTTCCAAACCAACGGCGCCACGTACACCAAGCAATTCGCAAAGACGTTCACGACCCATCAAGCAATACGCAATCAGGGTCTGCTGAACGAGGCTCTGAGCTTGTTGCGCGAAGAGATAAAGGCAACCGGCGATCCGAGCCGGCTTGGCGATGACATCCCATTCAATGTCGTCGCCTCTACTGACGCGCGCTTGTGGCAGCCGGATACGGGCCTGCTGAAGTACACGAAGAAGCCACATACGCTCTTGGCTCGAGACGGCACGCGACCCGTGCAGGTCGTTCAATCGGTTCGAAATCCCATGGGACGCGCGGCCAACGGGCTCGATTGCAACGGGTCGACCACGGTGCAGAACGTGCATATCTGGCTCGGCGCCCATGCGCTGCGCGCGACGCCGGGTCTCTACACGCAGAGCGCGGATGACATCACGGGGATCGATTACGATTCTTCCAACGCGACGTCGGTTTCGAACGCCAAAGGAATTACGGTGCCGCTGGTCATCGTTTCAAATACCGGTCACTACTTCGTGCGGCCCGACGAGATCCTGTATGACAATGCGCTCAGTCAGGATAAGACGATCGCGTTCGAGGAAGGCGCGGTGCACGGCGGAACGCCGTGTTTGCCTTGCGCGACTTTGATCGATCCCACGGTCACGACTCAAGGACAGGCGAACGCGTACTGGGGCGATACGATCAAGCGGACCTTTGATTTTTATTCCGAGTGGCTCGCTGCCAGATATTGATCGGTTCGCCGGATTCCCCGTTCAGGGAAATGTCAGGCTTGCAGGAGGCCCACCTTGCTTATTGACACTCCGGAGACAGGAGGAGCAGACTTTAAATGTCAGTACGCGTCGGCCCTGGCAGGTGCGGCCGTATCGCCGCAGAATCATTTTCCCTTCACCCTTACCAACAACCGAAGGAGAGCGCCATGAGAGACAAGCGGTACCTCTTTTTGCGGGCAATCGGGCTGACCCTAGCCGTTGGCGTTGGTTTCATCAGCCCACTCATCGAGCCGGCCGCTGCGGCGGGGCCGCTCGTTGCACCGACCTTCCAGGTCGATCCGTTCTGGCCCAAGCCGCTGCCCAACAACTGGGTGACGGGCGAGGTCGGCGGGACGTGCATCGACTCGCAGGATCATCTTTTCATCGTCACCCGCGGTTTCCAGACAGGCGGTCTGGTTTCGCCGGAGGGCGTGGGCGGTACTCCCGTCAAATCCAGAGCTTCTCCCCCGGTCATCGAGTTCGACACCGACGGCAACGTGGTCAACAGCTGGGGCAGCACCGCGATCGTCGCGACCGGGCCGAACGCAGGCAAGAACGCGGACTTGCCGAACGGCATCCACGGCTGCTTCGTCGATTTCGAAGACAACGTCTGGATCGGCGGCAACAGTGGTGATGGCGTCGTGCAGAAGTATTCGCACGATGGCAGCACCCTGCTGCTCCAGATCGGAACCAAGTTCCTCTGCGACAACGATACGCCGGCCGGCGGCGCTTGCGTGAACATCTCGGCGGAAGGCCACAGCAAGACTCTCCTGAACCTGCCGGCGGACATCGCGGTGGATCCTTCCAACGGGGATGTCTACATCGCGGACGGCTACGGCAACCACCGCGTGGCGGTCTTCGACCGGTACGGGACCTACCTGCGCCAGATGGGCGGCGTGGGCACGGGTCCCGGCCAATTCACCGCCGGCGATGGCGGCCACCCGCATTGCGTCGTGATCGGCAAGAACGGCCTTGTGTACGCGTGCGATCGCGGCAACGACCGGATCAATGTCTATCAGAAGAACGGCACCTTCGTGCGGGCTATTCCCGTCATCCCCGGCACGGCTGCGCTCGGGACCGCCGGGTCCGCGTGGGACGTCGATTTCTCGCCCGACCGGCAGCAGACTTTCATGTACGAGTCCGACGGCGGAAACGAGATCATGTGGATCTTCGACCACAGGGCCGCGCTCCTCGGGTCGCCCAACGCGATCCTCGATGGTTTCGGGCGGCCCGGCCACATGGCCGGAGACTTCACCTTCCTGCACATGATGGCCATCGACTCGAAGGGCAATCTGTACGCGGGCGAAACGATCGGCGGCCGCCGCGTC
>Ga0193713_1000369_pt1 | contig 15284 bp, 11 predicted proteins | sample H3a2metaG_FD_143054 | JGI IMG/M metagenome (GOLD analysis project Ga0193713, IMG submission 143054) | Soil microbial communities from a riparian zone of the East river system, Colorado, United States - H3a2 | ecosystem: Environmental > Terrestrial > Soil > Riparian zone | place: USA: East River... | reverse complement strand
ACGTCGACGCGATTTTGATCAACACTCGTTCGCGCGCAATTTTTCGTTCTTCATAAAGCTGGATCAACCGCCGCGCCTTGTTGATCGAACCTTCGACATCAAACGACAAGCGCGCGTCGGTTTCGGTCGAAACGCGTCCCGGAACAATCTCGAGAATATCGCAACCAAATTGGACTAGCAGGTGATCGCAAATGTCTTCGATCTGATCGTGACCGCTCAGACCTGATTTCTTGCGATCCGCCAGCACCTCTTCTACCACATGCGCGTACTGTGGTTTTTGTGTGGCGGCATAAACCAGGCTCGGGTTCGTCGTCGCGTCCTGCGGCTTGAAATCCTTGATCGATTCAAAGTCGGCCGTGTCGGCCACGACTTTGGTGAACTTCTTTAGCTGTTCCAGTTGATTGAGTTTCGTTGTGGTTTTTTCTTTTTCATCAATAGCGGTGCTCATAATCAAATCCTCTCTCTTTAAGAACGTACGCCCGAACGAAAGATCGACAACAAAATTGCTTCGGCGTGCTATAACGCGTTCGCTTCGGCCGGCTTGATTTGCAGTCGCATGATTTGCCCGTGCCAGTACCAAATCTTTACGGGCAGTCCCTGCCGAATTGGGCCGTCGTGAAACGCCGTATGGTTAAAGCCGGCAATTATCAAATTGGCGGAATACGAAAATTTCACACCGTTAACGTCGAACGCCTCGATCTGGCGTGTGTTACGCCGAGACCGGCCGCGGTTCGGGCGCGCGGCGCGAGCCAAGCGCTGCTTTTACGAAATTATTTCCGAGCTCCCACATCGGCCCCGGGAATTTGCGGCACTCGGTCAGAACGTCGTCCAGCGCGTTCACGAACATATCGACTTCCTTTTCGCCGATGATGAGCGGCGGGAGAATTTTCATCACGTCCATCGCGTGCCCGGCTACCTGGGTAAGAATGCGATGCTTGCTCAACATCTGGGTCACGACCATCTGCGCGAAAAGCACCTTGTCGATCTTGTGCAAAAGTTTCCAAGCCATCTTGAGCTTGAACTCGCTCGGCTCGTGAAATTCGATCCCGATCATCAGGCCTTTGCCGCGCACTTCTTTGATGAACGAATGCTTCGCGCGCAATGCATCGATCTTTTCCATCAGTAGTGCGCCCATCTTCGCCGAGTTCTCCACCAGATTTTCGTTGTCGATCACTTCAAGTACTGCGAGTCCGCACGCCATCGCCAAGTTATTGCGTCCAAACGTTGTTGAGTGCACGACACAACGGTCCATCCGGCTGAACGTCTTCTGATAAATGTCGCGCCGGGTCACGATTGCGCCGCATGGCACGTAGCCGCCGCTCAACGTTTTCGCCAGCGTGATGATGTCCGGCTCCAAATTCCAATGCTGGAATCCGAACATCCTGCCCGTGCGGCCAAGTCCGGTCTGCACTTCATCGGAAATCAAGAGAGTTCCATATTTACGGCAAAGTTCCTGCGCGCGAACGAAGAAATCAGTTTTCGGTGATTTGCAGCCCTTGCCTTGAACCGTTTCAATTACGAGAGCCGCCACATCGCGCGAATGCAATTCTCGATCCAATGCCTCGACATCATCAAGCGGCACACGCGCATCGAACCCTTCCATCAGGGGCCCGAATCCTTCGGTAAAACTTTCGCAACCCATCAATGAGAGCGAACCGAGGCTGAGCCCATGAAACGCACTTTCCAGCGAGATAGCTCGTCTGCGGGCCGTCGCGGCCCGGGCAAATTTCAACGCGCCTTCCATTGCTTCCGTGCCGGAGTTACAAAAGAAAACTGCATCCAGATGCGGCGGCGTTCGTTTGGTAAGGGCTTCCGCGAGTAATCCGCTCAACAGCGAGCAATCCATCTGAACCATGTTTGGCAAATCGAGATCGAGGACATCGCGAATCGCCTGTTTCACGACACGATGATTCCGTCCGATGTTGAAAACGCTGTAGCCGCTCAGAAAGTCCAGATACGGCTGGTTATCCATGTCATAGAGGTATGCGCCTTCCGCTCGCGCATAGACCTTATCGAATCCGATCACTCGCTGCGCCGCCACAAGCGTGCGGTTCACATGCTTTTCGTGTAGCTGGTAGTTCTCGCCCAGCCGCCCTGCGATGATTTCCTTCACGTCAAACTCCATTCGTGCAACGCTCTACGATTTACGCCCGAAACGCAACCACAGCACTCCGGTTAAGGCTCCCAGTCTTGATACGCTTCATGCGCGCCTACCTGCACGCTTCATGCGCGCCTACCTGCAGGTTAGTTTTTCCAGGCGAATGTCGCTCCAATTGCGTGGCGAGCCATTGGAACCATTCAAAGGTTTTACGTGAACCGCTCCGGCGGCGCTCTTCTTCGACGTAAGGCCGCAGCTTCCGCCACGCAAGACGAACCGTGCCACCGACAAGGTCCGCCACAACACGCAGCGGAACGATCCGGGCATAAACGGAATACCCGAGCCCTTCCAGAATCACACCAACTGAGTGGGTTGCCTCCAGCACTCGCGCGTCCGCTTCGATTGCCGAAGCGCTCGAACCATCCGGGATACTGTGAACCGCAATCATCGACTTCATCCACTCTGGCGACAAGATCGCCTGGACGGCAGCGTAAGCGGCACGTTCCTGCCGCGCCCGTCGCGATCGCTGTGCTTCAACCAGCCCGAAAGCGACCCCCGTGATAACGGTGAGCGCGGTCGCCACATTCGCAATCGTGCTGAGATCCACATCTGTATTCTCCGCCAGACGTAGAAAATGAAAAGCCGCAGGATCCACACTGGACCCTGCGGCTTTGAGTTTGCGAAGCAGTTTCGCTTAGTCTTCAACAAGGACGCGTTCTACAACGCGCTTCTCACCGGTGCCGGCGTAATACACACGTACCTTCTGGCCAGCTCGCAGCGGGGCCGTCACGATCTTACCGGCGCCGTTGACGATGCGCGCGGCCGTGCCGAGCGCGAAGGTCACCGGACCTTCCTCGCTTCGAACAACGATGGTTTTGCCGGGCTCGTACGTGGTCACGGTGCCAGCCGAGTACGTGGTTGTCTCCGTAGTCGTGGCCGTGGCGGGTGCGGTTGTTGTCGTTTGTTCCGTAGTTGTCGTACTCGTCTGGGCGAACGCCAACGGGGCGGTCAGCGCGCAGGCGAGAGCAATCATTATTCTTTTCACTATCATGCCTCCCTTGTTTGTTGTTGTTCTTCCCCAAGGTTCGTAGCCAGGGGGATTCAATGGCCGGCTACCTAGCGCGGCCGTTGAGAGTTTGACTGTCACCAGGACCGAGATATTCGATCGAATCCACTTATCATCTCGTCGCGCATCAACAAAGTCCGAAGGATTGCACTCGAACCTGCGGCTCAAAATTTGCGAATGTATTTCGCTTAATCTTCGTCAAGCACTACGCGCTTGGCAGCGTGCATCTGGCCTCTCGAAGTGTAAACAATGACGGGACTTCCAGGCCTGATCAGATGTTGGTCGATTTTCCTGCCGGCTTTATTGACGTAATGGGCCGTCTTGCCGAGCACGTAACTAATCGGATTGTCTTCTCTCTCAGTACGGACAACGATTCTTTTCCCGGGCTCGTAGGTAGTTACTGTGCCTTGCGAACTCGTTGAGGTTTCCGTTGTGGTGCTTGTTTGCGCAAACGCCACTGGCACGATGAGCGTGCAAGCGAGTACGATAATTGTTTTCTTCACGATGACCCTCCCTCTTTTGCTATTGATGTCTATTCATGCTTCGTGGCTCGACGATTTAGCGAACGCGCACATGACGCTATTTCGAAGTAATATATAATTGGACGATTGAGCGAGCCCCCCAGATTCGTTAGTGTGCGATGCGTTATGGCTAAAGCCGTGCCGACTCTCGACCCGGTTGTCACACCGGATGTCGTGGCGGAACACGGCCTCATCCCCAAGGAATTCGAGCACATCAAGAAAATCCTCGGTCGTGAGCCCAATTTCACCGAGCTCGGAATCTTTTCAGTCATGTGGAGCGAGCATTGCTCGTACAAAAATTCGCGAAAAGAGCTGAAAAAATTCCCGATCACGGGACCCAACATTCTGGTGCGGGCCGGAGAAGAAAATGCTGGTGTTGTCGATATCGGCGACGGCTGGGCGATCGCATTTAAGATGGAAAGTCACAACCATCCAAGCGCGATTGAACCCTTTCAAGGTGCGGCTACGGGGGTCGGCGGAATCATTCGCGACATTTTCACGATGGGCGCGCGCCCCGAGTTTTGCCTGAATTCGCTGCGCTTCGGGCCGATAACGCAGCCGATATGGCCAGACTCAAATGCCAGTCCGACTCGGACCGAGCCAATGAAATCATTCAAGATCGCGGCAAACCGGCGTTTGTTTACTGGAGTCGTCAGCGGGATTGCGCATTACGGCAATTGCGTCGGAATCCCAACGATCGGCGGCGAGATTTATTTTGACGAAAGCTTCGAAGGTAATCCGCTCGTAAATGTTTTTTGCCTCGGCGTGTTGCGACATGAACAGCTTGCGCGCGGTGCCGCACACGGCGTGGGCAATCCAGTCTTTTACGCCGGCGCCGAGACCGGACGTGACGGTCTCGCTGGCGCAGCGTTCGCGTCGCGCGAACTAACAGAGCAATCGCGCGAAGATCGTCCTGCGGTTCAGGTCGGCGATCCGTTCAAGGAAAAATTATTACTCGAAGCGTGTCTTGAACTACTTGCCCACGGTGCCGTTGCGGGAATTCAGGACATGGGCGCCGCGGGTCTCACTTGTTCGACGTGTGAAACGGCGAGTCGCGCCGACAGCGGAATTGAAATCGATTTGGCCAGGGTGCCGAAACGCGAGCCGGGCATGAGGTGCCGAAACGCGAGCCGGGCATGACGCCGTACGAAATTCTGCTAAGCGAATCACAGGAACGGATGCTCATCATCGCCAAGAGCGGTTACGAAAATGTTGTGCGCGAAGTTTTTGAAAAATGGGATGTCCCCTGCGCCGAGATTGGACACGTGACGGACGATGGCATGATGCGAGTCCGCAACGACGGCTCGGTTACCGCTGAAATTCCAGCCAAACCGCTTGCTGAAGAAGCGCCGCTTTACTCGCGCGAGGCAAAAGCGTTGCCAAAAACTGTGGCGTTCGACTTCGCAACTCTTCCGAAGATCGACAATCATCAAGCCCTTCGCCAACTGCTCAGCGATCCGACGATCGCATCCAAGAACTGGGTATATCGCCAATACGATCATACTGTGCGGATCGGGACGATCGTGAAACCGGGATCAGACGCCGCCGTGTTTTTTGTCCGCTACGCAAACAAAATTCTGGCCGCCACGACCGATTGTAATTCGCTCTACTGCGCGCTCGACCCGCGGGAAGGCGCCAAAATCGCTGTGGCGGAAGCGGCGCGGAATTTGACTTGCTCGGGAGCAAGACCACTCGCCGTGACCGACAATTTGAATTTCGGCAATCCCTACAAACCGGAAAATTTCTGGCAACTACGCGAAGCGGTGGAAGGCATCGCCGAAGCCTGTCGCGCCTTCGGGACGCCTGTTACCGGGGGAAATGTGTCTTTATATAATGAGAGCCCGGCCGGAGTTGTCGATCCGACGCCGACTATTGGAATGGTCGGCTTGATTGACGAAGAACGGCATATTACGACGCAATGGTTCAAAAGCGCCGGTGACGTGGTCATTCTTGCCGGCCAAACCGGCAACGAACTGGGCGGATCGCAGTTCCTGAAAGTTTGTCACGGACGCAAGCAAGGTCCCCCACCCCGTGTCGATCTTGAACTTGAAATTAAAGTGCAAAGCGCAGTTCGCGATTTAATTCGCGAAGGCCTGGTGAAAAGCGTGCACGATTGCTCGGAAGGCGGGCTCGCCGTTGCGCTCGCTGAATGCTGCTTTAATCCGTCTGGTCTCTTGGGCGCGGATGTCGATCTTGATGGCGTAGAGCGCGCGAGGACATCCGCCAGTACACCTCAGATTCTCTTCAACGAGTCGCAATCGCGGATTGTAATTTCCATCGCGACGGCGAATGTGGAAAACACGATATCGATCTTGCTGAAGCGCGGCGTTCCCTTCCAGAAGCTTGGAAAAATCGGCGGCGATGAGCTTCGTATCCGCGCGAACCACGAAACTTTTCGCTGGCCGGTGGTCGATCTTTACGACGATTGGTTTAACGCTATCCATCGCGCTATTGAAGGTGAAACGGAAAGCATTCCGAGCTTGTGAAGCACTCTCGAAAACGCGAGATTGAATACGTTCCAATCTAGTGAATTATTTCGTGTGATCTCCCCCTCAGACAAACTAGACATCGACAACGCGCCTGACTCGGCTGTTCTCCCACAGCATGAGTGCGGGCTTTTCGGCGTGTTCGGCCATCCGAACGCGGCCGTCCTGACTTACTACGGGCTTTTCGCCTTGCAACATCGCGGCCAGGAGAGCGCCGGCATTGTCACGAGTAACGGTCCAGGCACGTCGTTCGTTCTGCACAAGGACATGGGCCTGGTCTCGCAGGTCTTTGGTCAGGCTGAGCTAGAAAAATTGAAAGGCACGCGTGCGCTCGGGCACACGCGCTACTCGACGACCGGCACGAGCACGATCAAAAACGCGCAACCCTTTGTGGTCGATTGCGTGCGCGGCCAAATGGCGATCGCGCACAACGGCAACTTGATCAATGCAGATCTTTTGCGCGACGAGCTGGAACGCAAAGGCTCAATTTTTCAAACGACCGCCGATAGCGAGATTATTTTGCATCTGCTCGCGCGACCGGCCGACAACGGCGCCAGCGTGTTGTCAGCGTTGCGCAGAATCGAAGGCGCATTTTCGCTTATCATCATGAGTGAGCGCGAGCTCATCGCCGTGCGCGATCCGTTCGGCTGGCGGCCGCTCTCCCTCGGCAAACTCGACGGCGCTTATGTGCTCGCCTCCGAAACCTGCGCCTTCGATCTCATTCACGCGGAATTCATTCGCGAGATCGAACCCGGCGAAGTGTTGATCATCGATGAAAACGGATTGCGATCGGAGCGGCCATTTCTACCGCAACAACCCGCCTTCTGCATGTTCGAGTATGTGTATTTCGCGCGACCTGACAGCATCATCGGCGGTGTAAACGTTGGCAAAGTGCGCACCGAAATGGGGCGCGAGCTTGCGCGCAAATTTCCCGTCGAAGCAGACATTGTCATCCCGGTGCCGGACTCAGGGAATTACGCCGCGCTTGGTTTCGCCCAGGAATTAAATATTCCCTACTCGCACGCCTTCGTGCGCAATCACTACATTGGTCGCACGTTCTTGCAGCCGAGCCAGCTCATCCGCGATTTCGATGTGCGTGTGAAATTGAACCTGATCAAGGAAATGGTCGCGGGTAAACGGGTGGTGGTGGTCGACGATTCAATTGTGCGCGGCACGACTGCGCGCGCCCGCGTGGTGAATTTGCGCGAAGCCGGCGCGAAAGAGGTGCACATGCGTGTGAGTTGTCCGCCGCATCGCTTCGCCTGCCATTACGGCATCGATTTTCCCGATCCGGAAAAGTTGATCGCAAACAGAATGTCGATGGAAGAAATCTGCAAATATCTCGGCGTGGACAGCCTCGGTTATCTCGATGTCGAAGGAATGGTGCGGGCAACGGGGCAAAAGATGAACAAATTTTGCCTGGCTTGTTTCAATGGTGATTATCCCCTGCCCGTCGATCCGGCGCTCGATAAATTCATCATGGAGAAACGAGAGAACCGCTCCAAAGCGCTCGCCGATCAGGAAAGGCACCCGACGTTGTTCGCAGATCTGAAGTAGGTAAATCGCCGCGGGTGGCGCAGGTTTTGTAAGAGAAGGCGTTGCCTTGCCGAATGAAGCTGACAGTTTCTCATACAGATTCGGAGAATGAGACCTGCGAAAAAACAAAAAGCCTACGCAGGCGCGGGCGTAGATGTCGATCTTGGTAACCGGCTTAAGCGCCGGATTCAGCAACTCGTTACTCAAACGCACGGGCCGCAGGTGCTCGGTACAATCGGCGGTTTCGGCGGACTCTTTCGAGTACAATTCCATGGGATGCGCGCCCCGGTCCTGGTCGCGAGCATCGATGGTGTCGGCACGAAATTGAAAATAGCCTTTGCCTTGGATCGGCATGACACAATCGGCGCCGATCTCGTAAACCATTGCGCAAATGACATCGCAGTGCTAGGCGCGCGCCCGCTTTTTTTTCTCGATTATATTGGCTGCGGAAAACTTGAACCACGGGTTTTCGATCAACTCATCCGCGGTTTTTCTCGCGCGTGCCGAGCTGCTGATTGCGCACTGATTGGGGGAGAAACCGCACAAATGCCCGGGATGTATCGGAACGGCGAATACGATCTCGCCGGTTGCATGGTCGGCGTGGTCGATCGTGCGAAAATTATCGACGGCAGCAAAATCAAGCCGGGCGACGTGATTCTCGGCCTCGCGTCAAATGGTCTGCACACGAACGGTTATTCGCTCGCGCGAAGAATTTTGTTCGAAAAGATGCGGCTCAAGCCTTCATCGAAGATCGACGATCTATCTGCCACGATTGGGGAAGAACTTTTGCACGTGCACAAAAATTATCAGCCACTGCTCGCAAAAGTTCCCAGCGGTATGATCAAAGGCCTCGCCCACATCACAGGTGGCGGTTTGATTGATAATCTGCCGCGCATCCTACCGAAAAAGTGCGACGCCATCATCGAGACAAGGAGTTGGCGTGTTCCGGGCATCTTCCAAATGTTGCAGCGAAACGGAGATGTCGATCCGGTGGAAATGTATCAGGTTTTTAACATGGGCATCGGCATGGTGGCGATTACTTCGGAGCGCGATGCAAAGCGGACGATGTCGATCCTTCGTGGAAAACAAATCGGCTGCATTGGACGTGGCGCAGGCAAGACTCATTTAGTTTTCTAATGGAGGGACATGCTCCACCCTGCAACTCGGATGACAACGCGAAGATCGATCAGGAGCTGTTTGCTTAAAGGTGAGTGTGTCAGACTTTCACGACCGACCGGACGAGACAGAATCAACTATATCCATCGCTACTTGAACCTCCGGGGTCGATTTGGGCTCGGCCTTTTCGTCTCGGCGTACGATCCGCTTCAAACCAGCGCGGCGGGCTGCAAGATCGACCAGCTCGGCTACGCGGGATTTCAGGGCATGTGCTCGCGTAACAAGAAAAATGACGAAAAGCAGATATGGAACGATGAACCAGAGGTCGACGTGAGAAATGTTGAGCTGTCGATATACCAAGAGAGCTAAGGCAACGAGGTTAAGGATGACCGTCGTCGTCACCAGGCGGCTACGAAGCCGAACGCGCGTCAGGCATTTTCCGCTGCCGTGATATTCGGTGACCGTCTGGAGTGCGACGCTCCACCAGAAATTTCCGTAAATTTGAATATCCCATTCATTCCAACCGGTATCAGTGGAATAGCGCCAACCTTCTTCATCGAGCAGCTGGAAGATAACACCCAGCAAGTAATGACGGTCTCTGCCCTCTTCACTCCAAAAAATCTGTCGCCTCAGACTGGCGGTAACCTTGCCGCCCGTGGGCAAATATTCGTGCGCTCGAATTACACTTCGCGGCGTCCGTTTAAAATGCAGCCAGGTGAAGTACCGTGACCAACCTCGCACCAGAGGTTGAACCAGGGCCAAGAACATGACGAGCAACCGCGCATGGACCGTGTCGAATTTTGGTTCGATCGTCGTACGCACCATGTAGGAGAGCGCCACGCACAGAGTGCCACCATACATGAGGTACGGCACGATGCGCAGTGCGGGCAAGAAGATTCCCAGACCAAAAAGGAAAATCGTAAGCGCGAACCATTCAATGCTGCTGAGATAAGCGGCGACTTCCGATTGCGGTGTAGGATAAATCGACTGAAAAAATCCTTCGCCGAAAATTCCGTGATAGATAACCGGCCGATTCATAAACCAGCTAAAACGTGGCGTTCCATAGATCTGACCACGCCATTTCGCAGTCCCAGTTGGGCCGAAAAAGATTAAATGTTTAAAACGCAGGAGGGATTCCGCTTCGCCGTAGCCATCCTGTTGTTTCAAAAAAGCTCGCAGTGTGAATCGGCGATGATGCCACACGATCGCGGTTGGGCTGAAAGCAATGACGCAACCGGCCTGTTGAAGTCGCCAGCAAAAATCGACATCGTCGCCGGCCTTGTGGTACTCGGCATCGAAGCCGCCAATGTTTTCAAATGCCCACCGATAGAACGCCATGTTACAACCGGGAATGTGCTCGGCGATTATGTCTGTGAGCAGAACGTGGCTGGGACCGCCCGGCGCTGCTGCCACACAAGCCTGGATCCAGTTTTGTGCCGGCGGGGTCACATTTGGTCCGCCTACTCCAGCATAATCGCCGCTCAGGAGCGTGCCGATTAAATAATAAAGCCAGTCAACATCCGCCATGCAGTCCGAATCGGTGTAGGCGAAAACCTCTCCCTTCGCGGCCGCCGCACCGGTGTTCCGCGCATGACTCAAGCCGCGATTTTCCTGATAGATATAGCGGACGTGCGGGAATTGTTCAGCGATGTCGCGCGTGCCGTCGGTCGAACCATCATCGACCAGAATAATTTCATAATCGGAATAGTTTAGCTTGCCTAAGGAATCCAAACAGGTCGCGAGCGTCCGGCCGCCGTTGTAAGAACAAACAATTACGGAAACAAACGGCACCCGCGGCAACGGGCGATGTGGCAATGTGGAATTCTCCTGACCAAGCCTTTCTTTCAGCGCGTAGAACGATTTCTTCGGACCAAGCCTTTCTTTCAGCGCGTAGAACGATTTCTTCGGCGCGCGCTGGCGCGTGACGATTCCAAACGCCCAATCGCTAATATCCTGCCCGCCAGTAAACCATTCGTCCGTCCATGTAAAAAAGACGGTTCCGGCGAGACCACATTTCACTACGCTGTCAACGTGCCAACTGAGCATTTCCGCCTGCTCTTCCTGGGAATGGCGGATCGTGTCCATGCCGAATTCGCCAAGGATGAGCGGGCGTTCTCCAGTTAAATTTTGAAGGCGGAGAAGGTAATGCTCGAAATCGCGCTGATCGTGCAGGTAAACGTTGAAGCAGCAAAAATCGACATTCCCCGGCAAGAGATATTCGGTTGGCGGATAAGTAGCATACGAAAAAAGAGTATCTGGATCGATTGCACGCCCGATCCGAATCAATCCCTCGATAAACTCCGCGACCCGGCGCACACCGAGCCAGCGAACCATCGTGCTCGAGATCTCGTTGCCGACGAGATACCCGAATATCGCCGGATGACCCGCATACGCGTTTACCGCCACACGAACTGATTCAGCAATCTGACGGCGCGCCTTTCTATCGCGTAAAAATTCGATGTGCTTCGCCCATGGCAACGTAACAATTACCCGCATCCCCGCGCTGGCGCAGCGATCGAGAAACCAACGCGGCGGAGTATGATAAATTCGCACGAGGTTTAGGCCTATCCGATCTCTCGCGCATCAGTGCAAGATCGACATCGACCTGCTCAGGCCGCCCAAGATAACTTCCGTCCGCGTCCGGCTTGAATGGTCCGTAAGTGACGCCTTTAACAAAAAACTTCCGGTCGCCTTCGAAAAAGAATTTCGCGACCGCGCGAATTCGCGAGTTTGCGCTCACAGCGGCAACTCCCTAGTCCAAGCACCGCACTGACGCAAAGGTTTTAAGGAAGCAGCTCTTCGCGTAACCGCTTTGATTTGCGCGGGCAATATCCTGGGGCGAGGCCATCGAGGGTCAATCAGCCTGCCTTAAAATCACAGTTCGCGAAGTGTTTGGCGAATGACCTCGGCCGTCTGTTCGATGTCTTCCAAAGTGTGCGCCGTCGAAATGAATCCCGTCTCAAATTGCGATGGCGCAAAGTAAACACCGCGTTTCAAACAGGCGTGAAAAAACTTCGCGAACATTTTCAAGTCGCTTCGCTGAGCACTGGCAAGATCGACAACCGGTCCCGAGGCAAAGAACAAGCAAAACATTGAGCCAATCCGGTGAAATGTGATATCCACTTTTGCCCTTGCGATCGCGTCTTTCACGAGTGTTTCAAATCGCCGGCCGCGTTCCTCGAGCAACTTCCAACCGTCAATTCGTTCCAGCTCGTGCAGTTGCGCGAGACCGGCCGCCATCGCAAGCGGATTTCCGGACAACGTTCCTGCTTGATAAACAGGACCATCAGGTGAGAGCTGGTCCATAATCTCGGCACGTCCACCAAATGCGCCGACAGGCAATCCGCCGCCGATCACTTTTCCGAGTGCACTCAGATCCGGTTTGATTCCATAGATTTCCTGCGTTCCGCCGCGCGCGAGACGAAACCCGGTAATTATTTCATCGAAAATCAAGAGCGCACCATGCTTCGTGCATTCCTCACGCAAGATGGATAAGAAATCTTTTCTCGGAAAATAAAGCCCAGCGTTGGCGGGGATCGGTTCAAGGATTATAGCGGCGATTTGATCTCTATTCTCATGAAACGCTTGTCGCACCAGATCGGAATTGTTGAACGGGAGCGAAATCGTTAGGTCGACAAAGGCTTCCGGGACGCCGGCGCTATCCGGCCGTCCATGCGTTAGGGCACCACTTCCTGATTTCACGAGGAGGGCATCAACATGTCCGTGATAACAGCCATCGAACTTAACGATTTTGTTATGGCCGGTGAATCCGCGCGCCAGCCGGATACATGACATCGTCGCTTCCGTGCCACTATTGACCATGCGCACTTTTTCGATCGAAGGCATCCACTTGCAGATCAATTCCGCCATTTCCACTTCGAGCGGATTTGGTATGCCAAAAGTCAGACCGCGCGCGGCCGCTTCTCGGACTGCACCGACAATTACTTTTGGGGCGTGTCCCAAAATTACCGGGCCCCAACTACCAACGTAATCGATGTAGTCGTTCCCGTCGACGTCCCAAATCTTCGCGCCTTGCGCGCGCTCGATGAAAAATGGGTCTGCACCCACATGACGAAATGCGCGCACTGGGGAGTTTACCCCGCCCGGGATGCGTTTTTGCGCGACACGAAACAATTGTGAAGAACGAGAGCTCAAAGAAATAAAACGTGGAACGTTCGACGCCGAACGTCCAACGCCGAATTGCACACTTTTGACACGCTACTCTGACACGTTAGTCTCAGTTCTGCGCAGCGGCGGGGTAGCCAAGTGGTAAGGTCGCGGTCTGCAAAACCGCTATTCGCGGGTTCGATTCCCGCCCCCGCCTTTCTTCATTATGTAAAACTGCGAGAAAGAACGTCAAAATAGCGAGAGTGAGACATCGTCCGAGGTGTTCAATTATGTTCAGATTCGCAACCAAAGAGACGCACGGGGAGTCGGTGAGGTCGCCGGATTTGCTAGCAACACGATGCAACCGACAACTGAACGTGAGCGTTATGTAGACAATCAGCAAGGAAAGGGCGGATGGAATTTTCACTAGGGACAACCCCATCGGAGGCGACACCGCATTGTCTGACCTGACCCCAATCGTCGCACCGGACGACTTTCCCGCGAGCAGGAAGAGTGTTTACCTTAACACCGCCTCTGTCTGCCTCATGTACAGCGGCGCGGAGCGGGCGGTGGTCGAATGGATGCATGATCTCGCCGAGAACGGGACGATTCATTTCGACGAGGCCGCTGAGGAGCGGGCCTTCGCGACACTGCACGCATCGGCCGCGCGGCTGTTCAACTGCCGTCCCGAGGAGATCGCGGTCGGATCGAGCGCGACCGAGCTGCTGGCTTCCCTCGCCTGGGCCGTCGCGCCAACTGCCGGCAGCAACATCGTCAGCACCGGTCTCGAGTTTCCCAGCACGATCTACCCGTGGGCGCGCGTCGCGCGCCACACGGGAGCCGAAGTAAGGCTCGACGATACGAAGGGCGATTATCCGCTGGCCGACGATCTGATCGGCCTGATCGATCCCGGGACCGCCGTCGTCTGCGTCTCCGACGTGATTTACAGCACCGGCCAGCGACTCGACGTGGCGGGGCTCGCTGAAGCCGCGCACCGGAACGGAGCCCTGCTCGTCATCGACGCAACGCAGTCGGCCGGCGGGTTCCCGATCGACGTCGGGGCGCTCGGGGTCGACGCCCTGATTACCGCCTCCTACAAGTGGCTGTGCGGGCCGTTCGGCGTCGCCGTGATGTATCTCGCGCCCCATCTTCACGAACGCCTCGAGCCGGGGCTCGTTGGATTCCGATCCCATGAGCGGATGTGGGTTCCGATCCCATGAGCGAATGTGGGATCTGCGTGCCGATCGACTGAAGCTCCCCCCGAACGCCCACCGTTTCGAGTTCAGCACCATGGCCTACGGGTGCGCGTCGGGTCTCGCCAGCTCGATCGATTACCTGCTGCGGCTGGACGTCGGGCGGATCTCCTCTAGGAACAAGACGCTCGCCGATCTTCTGATCGAGGGGTTGCGCGAAAGAAACGCCGAAATCCTGTCGCCCACGGACGACGCCGCGCGCTCCTCGATCGTCGCCACCCGGATCGCCGACATGGACGTGCGGATCCTGGCCGAACGTCTCAACGAAGCCGGGATCGTCGTGTCGGCGCGCAGGAACGTCCTGAGATTCTCCCCGCATCTTTACAATGACGCGGATGACATCCAGCAGGCGCTCACGGCGATTGATCGCTGCCTGAGCTGACGGCGTTGACATGCGCCAACTCCCAAAGCCATGTATGGGCCGAATTGGCGATCGCTGAAGGTTGCGATGACGCTCCCACAAAATGTAATGTGAGGAAGGCGAACAAGAATGCTAACCGCTCGCCCCGTTGAGCAGCGGCTTCGCCACTCGTCCCATCCGATTCCGCTTCCTAAATGCCGAATAATTCGGCACAATTCTCGCCGTGCAGCCCTTTAACCGGTGCTCCCTCGGAAGGGCAAGAAATAGACGCACAACGTGCGCCTTATTTTACGCACTTTGTGCGCACAATTCTCGTTAGACGGTAACGCGCGTTGGCTACTCCAGACCAAATTCGAAGCAGTTTCGCGCGACAAGCCTTTATGAAGACGCTGGAAGCGTCGCTCGAGCTTGTCGAGCCTGGTCGTGTCCACATTGCGGTACCGTTCTCTCCCGCGCTCACCCAGCAGCACGGCTATGTCCATGCGGGCGTGATTAGCAGTATTGCCGATAGCGCATGTGGATACGCGGCCATGACTCTCGCGCCGGCCGGCGCCGAGGTCTTGACGGTCGAGTTCAAGATTAGCTTGCTCGCACCCGCCGACGGTCTGCGATTCTTGGCTACCGCGTCGGTTTTGCGAGCTGGCAAGAGACTCTCCTTTTGCAGCGGCGAGGTGCGTGCCATCCGCGAATCGGGGGAAGAGCTGATAGCCACCGTGCTGTCGACCATCATCACCAAAACC
>Ga0193713_1000368_pt1 | contig 15318 bp, 17 predicted proteins | sample H3a2metaG_FD_143054 | JGI IMG/M metagenome (GOLD analysis project Ga0193713, IMG submission 143054) | Soil microbial communities from a riparian zone of the East river system, Colorado, United States - H3a2 | ecosystem: Environmental > Terrestrial > Soil > Riparian zone | place: USA: East River... | reverse complement strand
CAGATGCAAAGCTACCACCAGGGCAGTACCTAACTACTGACTTCCCTGTTTTGTCCGCAGGACCGACGCCACACATCCCACTCGACCAATGGGAATTTGTGATCGACGACGGCACGAATGTTCTGCGACGATGGGACTGGAAGTCGTTTCGTGACTTGCCCACTGAGACCTTCACGGTTGATCTGCACTGCGTTACGCGATGGTCGAAACTCGGAACATCCTGGGAGGGCGTTTCGGTCGACACCATGCTTGCAGACGTGAAGACAGATGCTTCTCACGCAATGGGGCGTTCATATGGTGACTACACCACTAATCTACCGTTGCGCGACCTCAGGAACAAGCAGGCGTGGATCGCGTTCCGCTTTGACAACAAAGATCTTGCACCGGAACACGGCGGACCTGCACGGCTTCTTGTCCCCCATCTGTATTTGTGGAAGAGCGCAAAGTGGGTGCGGGGTATTACGCTGATGCACCAGGACAAACCCGGCTTTTGGGAAAGTCTCGGCTACCATATTTATGGGGATCCGTGGCGGGAGCAGCGTTATTCGGGAGACGAGTGATGTGGCGTGTCGGAACAGTGGTTGCTCTACACGACGAAACGGCGACGGCACGGACGATCACGCTCGAGGTTTCAGATTGGCCGGGGCACGTCGCGGGCCAGCACGTTGACGTCCGTTTGACGGCCTCAGATGGATACTCTGCGGTTAGATCATACTCGATTGCCTCTGCGCCGAACTCTGAAAGGCGCGTTGAACTAACCGTCGAACGACTGCCTGACGGCGAAGTTTCACCCTATCTCACGCAAGAAATTGCAGTCAGCGACCGTCTGGAGTTGCGAGGTCCGATCGGAGGTTGGTTCGTGTGGCGCGCCCAACAGACTGAGCCGATCCAGCTAGTAGCAGGGGGTTCGGGCATTGTTCCGCTCATGGCCATGATTCGCTCGCGTGCGTTGGCGGGCAGTAGCAGTACCGCGCCGTTTCGATTGTTGTATTCCGTCCGCGAACCGCAAGCGGTCTTTTACCGTGAGGAACTCCGGGCGCTATCTGATCACGACCGTTCTGTGAACCTTACGTACGCCTACACACGAGTTGCTCCGAAGGATTGGCCGCGACCGCCCAGCCGCATCGACGCCGCCCTGATCGCGAATACGACCTGGCCGTCAAACCTTGTCCCGACTTGCTACGTTTGCGGCCCCACATCGTTCGTTGAAAGTGTTACTGGCTTCCTTAGCGCCTCTGGCAACAGCTCTGAGAAGATCAGGACGGAGCGCTTTGGACCCACGGGAGATCGGAAATGAATTCACATACCTACGACTACCTTGACGGCAACGCTGCCGCCGGTGAATTGACCGAAATATTCGCCACGGATATTACAGCTGCAGTGGGACAGTGTGCGCACTGCGGCGCAACAAGGCGCTTTGCCGAGGCCCATCTATACATGCAAGCTCCCGGTTTCGTGGCGCGGTGTTCGGTTTGTCAGCACGTGCTCCTTCGTCTTGTAAATGCTGGCCAGCGCGTGTTCCTTGACCTGCGTGGCTTAACATGTTTGATCCTCGATACATCACGACTCGTCGAGTCCGGCCGATAGCTCTGATTCTCAGAAAGCTTGGTTTCGCTGCTTTCGGGCCGGGCGCAGGAGAATTAATGGGTAAGGTTCAGGTCGCAATTCTGGCAGGGGCGCTTTATACGCTATTACGAGACGCCGTGTTCACTCATCCGACCATGAGTGAGAGTCTGGGAATGTTGTTTGCCCGCGTGCCCAAACGTCTTCATTGGCGATCCCGCGTCTCATTTTTCGTACGGGGTCGTCAGTTCCTTTTCGTCCGTATTGACCACGAACACGGCCAGCAGCTTGGCGGGTTCGGTCTTGCTCGCGTTATCATCCAGAGTGTGCCGATCACCAGGAAACTCGGAGAAGTTCTGTCCGGCGCGATAAGTGACGACTGGCCTATCATTGGATTGCGAGTAGTTGTTTTGGTTTCTAATTGGTGGGTACGAGCACCGGGGCGCCTTTGTCCTTCACAAAGAACACGACGAATTTCGCCGGTTTGGTTTGGCTAGCGTTTCGCCCGACGACGTGAACATCCTCAGGGCCTTCATAGAAAGTCTGGCCAGGTGTCAGAGTTACTTCTTTCCCGCCCCTGACCTGCATTACGATCGAGCCCTCCAGCACATAAATAAATCCATGTGCGTTGTGGCGATGTATTGGGTCCGAGCTGCCCGGAGGATACTCAATCACGAGCATCAGACCTTCCTTGCCAGGAAGGTCCGTCAGGTCTTTCGACATGAGCTCCGTCAACTTCGCTTCCTTGGGTTCCGTCGTGGCGGCCACATTGGACAAAGCGGCGAAGACAATTCCGCAAAGGAGAAGAGTGACCACTTTGCCCACCTTCCCCGGGAGACTTGATGGGGGCGTCGCTTGTGGCTCAATCGCTTTCTTCTGCGGAGTGGTACGGCTGAGCCACTCCTCGAAACGCGTCGTGCCGAGGCGGGGATTATCTCCGGGCACGAGGCTTTGATCGTTCACCTTTATGCCGTAGTAGCCCGCATTAGCGTCGGTGACCACGTTCCGCGGGTCGCCCGTCGCAGTTAGAAACTGCCGGACAAGTTCATCCTGCCGGATCTTGTCAGGTCCAGCTACTTCGACCATTGCATTCATCGGTTCTCCGAGAGCTACGTCTGCCACCGCGACAGCCACATCATCCGAAACCATCGGCTGCATAAGCACTGGCGATAACCGAATGGTTGAACCGTCAGTCGCCGACTGAGCTATGTTCTTCACGAACTCGAAGAACTGCGTTGCGTGTACGATCGTAAACGGGATCCCCGAAGCCTTGATCAGATTTTCCTGGGCCATCTTCGCGCGGAAGTAACCACTTAAGGAACCGGGACCACTTCCAAGCAGGCGATCCGTACCGACCACCGACAGCGCCATGTGATGTCTCACGCCCGCAGTCTTTTCCGCCGCAAGAAGGTTGCGACCCGACGTTTCGAAGAATTCCAAAGCAGGCTTGTCTTCGAAGGAAGGTGAGTTCGCTACGTCAACCACGACCTGAGCGCCTGCCAGCGCTTCAGCCAGTCCTTCACCCGTGAGCGTGTTCACGCCGCTCGAGGGTGATGCCGCCACCACCTGATGACCACGTTGGCGAAGAATGTTTACGACCTTTGATCCAATGAGGCCGGTGCCGCCAATAATCACGATCTTCATGGTTTTGCTTTCGGTTTCAGATGCTTTGTCTTTCATGATGAAAGGATCATGGCCACGTTATGGCTGTCCGTCTAGTCGCGATGCTGTGTCAGGCAGCGCAACAAAGGGGTTGAGAGTTAATAGTGAATTACTGTGGAGCGATCGCGGGACGTTGCGCTCTCAGAACATATTTTTGAATTTTGCCGGTCGCAGTTTTCGGTAACTCTTTGACGAAGGTCACACTGTGCGGCGCTTTGAAGTGCGCGAGGTTCGCGCGCGCAAACTCGCACAGCTCGCGCTCATCGGCGTGTGCGCCTTCGTGAAGAACAACAAAGGCATAGGGTGCTTCGCCCCATTTTTCATGTGGGAACCCGACGATCGCAACTTCCTGCACGGCCGGGTGTCTCAAAAGCACGCCTTCCACTTCAACTGAAGAAATGTTTTCGCCGCCGCTTATGATGAGGTCTTTCAGACGATCGCGAATTTCGACGTAACCATCGGGATGCACGACCGCAGCGTCGCCGGTATGAAACCATCCGCCGCGTAAAGCCTGCTCGGTTGCTTTCGGATCGTTGTAGTAGCCGGCCATGACCACGTTGCCGCGCGCGACGATTTCACCCTGAGTAACGCCATCCTGCGGCACGTCGTTGCCTTGCGTGTCCACTACGCGCAGCTCGCCCGATGTAATCAACTCAACACCCTGGCGCGCTTTGATCGCGGCCCGTTCGCCGATAGGAAGTGACGCGTGTTCCGCCCGCGATTCGCAGACAGTGATGAACGGAGCTGTCTCGGTCAGTCCGTAAACATGCGTGATCGTCCAGCCCAACTCTTCTTCAAGTCGCTGGATAGTCGATGCTGCGGGCGGCGCACCAGCCGTGACAACGCGAATTCCTTTGGGCGCGAGGCGACGGAGATTTTCCGGCGCGTTTGCTAACGAAATCAAAACTGTCGGCGCTGCGCACAGCGTGGTGACCTGCTCGGTGTTCATCAATTCGAAGACAGCGCGCGGCTCGCATTTTCGCAGGCAGATGTGAGTCGCTCCCGCGGCGGTTACCGTCCAGACGAAAGTCCAGCCGTTGGCGTGAAACATCGGAAGCGTCCACAAATAACGATCAGCACAGCTCAAGGGTGCGTGTAGGAGGGTGCCGACAGAATTCATCCAAGCATTGCGATGCGTGATCATCACGCCCTTCGGACGCGAAGTGGTGCCGCTGGTGTAATTGATTGTGAGCAGACCCGTCTCGTGAATGTCCGGGCGTGCAGACTCAGTCGAGCTCGCGTCAAGCATTGCTTCATAGTCCAGCCAGTCTTCGCCTTTTCCTGTTAGGGCGACGAAGTCCTTAACGCATGGTATGCGGGACCGAATGCTGTCGATCGTGCCAACGTAATCGCGGTCTGCGCAGACCATGCGCGAACCGCTATGATTGATCAGGTAAACAAAATCATCAGCCGTGAGGCGATAGTTTAACGGTACCAGCACAGCGCCGGTTTGCGGGACTGCATAGAACGATTCGAGCTGCGCGTGAGTGTTCGGTGAGAGATAGGCGACACGGTCGCCCGGGCCGATTCCAAGTTTCTGCAAAACCGCCGACCAGCGATCACATCGATTAAGAAACTCCGCATAGGTCCAGCGTGAGTCGCCTTCGATCACGGCGACACGTTCGGGATAGAGTTTGCGCGCGCGGCGAGCAAATTCGAGAGGTGTGAGTGGCGTTTCCATTAGTCTGGTGAAGCGGTCAATATTCCGAGAACGGCGGCGATTTTATCAAAGATCGTTGGGAGTTGAGAGCGTAAAAGCTCCGTCGGAGCCATGCTCCTTTGCGGAGTTGAGAGTAAGCGTGAAGCAACGACGTTTGTCAGATGGAGATAAAAAGATCTGGTTCGCAAGCTTCCACGAACGGACCAATCGATTGGTTCACTGGGGCGGTTCGCATTGATCCGTTGTTCGAGGCGCCTGAACCGGCACGTGTTCGTGCTGCAAGCGTCACGTTCGAGTCGGGTGCACGCACTGCGTGGCATACGCATCCACTCGGTCAGACATTGATCGTGACGTCTGGCCTTGGATGGGCGCAGCGCTGGAGCAGCCCGATTGAGGAGATTCGGCCTGGCGATGTGGTCTGGTTTTCACCAGACGAAAAGCATTGGCACGGCGCTACGCCGACCACCGCGATGACGCACATCGCCATTCAAGAAGCGCTCAATGGAAAAGTCGTCGAGTGGATGGAAAAGGTCAGCGACGAACAGTATCAGAAGAAAGGCTGAAAGCTGATAGCTGAGAGTTGAGTGCTTGAAGAAGCAACGCCCATCGGTGCACACTGCGCTGGCGTTAACGTCCAACGTCGAACGCCGAATTGACAAGTCTTCCGATAGTCTAAGACTATCTCGCCCAGACGCACAAAGTCTTGCATCTTACTGAGAGACGCCTGTTTATTGGTGTCTAACAAGTTATGAGAAAAACGTTTCTTTCATTGATTTGGGTGGTTGTGGCTGCGATGCCAACGCTAAACGCTCAGCAGGCATCGCCCAACCAAAACACGACTAAGCAACAAACTTCGAAGCCCAAGGCACGCCCGACCCAGGCTTTTCCGCAGCCAAGGGTTCAACCGACGCAGACCACACCTGCAAACAATAATCCCGGGCAGAGAAAAGGAATCGCTAACAATCCCGGGCATGGTAAACCAGCCAGTAACAATCCTGGAAATGGGAAAACAACCAACGATAATCTCGACAGTTACGCGGAAGCTATGCGCCGATACCGGCATGAACGACACGACCACGATTGGTGGAGGCAACACTACGTGATCATCGTTCTGGTCGGAGGCGGATATTATTATCAGGACTCGGGATATTGGTATCCGGCGTGGGGATACGATCCGAACTATGAGCGCTACGACTACGACGGACCGATCTACACCTATGGCAATCTGTTGCCTGACCAGGTCATCGTAAACGTGCAGAACGCGCTAAAAGCGCTCGGCTACTATGCTGGCGACGTGAACGGTTCGCTGGGAGTTAACACGCGCAATGCCCTTACCGCTTACCAGCAGGACTACGGATTGGATCCCACCGGTGTCGTGGACGAGGCGACGGTGCGTGCTTTGGGATTGATTTAACGAGGCGAGACCGCGGAGGGGAGTTGAGCCAGAAGAAGGCGCTTGGCACAAGTGCCTCTACAACGCGTCCGAATCGCTGTTGATCACCGAACCTGTTAAGAGAAGGAATTCGATTATGACAATGCTGAAAAAGAAAGCGGCCATTCAAAAAAGTCTGCCAGCGCGAGCTGATGCGCGCTGCCGCTTACGGTGAAGTGCGCGCCTTTCTTCGCCGGTCGAAAGACGCGACACTCGCGTTCACCGCAAGGATTGCCATCAACAGCAAGCTGAAGGGAATTGGCGAAATGACGGAGTTATCGATCGACACAAAAACGCGCCGTGTTCGTGTGCGCCTCGAATTAGTGGGCGAGGCCGAGCCAATCGAAGTGGAGATCACAAAATACAATCTCAAGGACGGAGATTCGGGTGCGCGGTTGATCATCGAGGAAGCGACGGCGTCGCGCGAATGGATGACTGTCGCGTTGCGCGAATTTGTTGTCGGCCGAACTATAGAAATTCCGGCAAAAGCAGGAGCACTCCTGAAATTGTTGACCTGAATTGCTCGATGACGGCGATCGAGCGGATTGCGACGAAACAATGAAAGTTTTTACCACAGAGGCCACAGAGGTCGCAGAGACAAATCCAAAGGGGATGCAACTTCACGTTGCCTCCGTGTTGAAACTCGCTGAGCCTCCCGGCTCGGTGGCTGCTTCCCTCGCAGCTTTACCTTCCATGTCGCAAATCCCGTTTTTACTTCATTCTCTGTGTGCGCCGTGGTTAATCCTATAGAATTTTATAACTGAGCGTGGCGCTACGTTCCGCGCGGGTGTCTAGTAAAAGAAAGAGAGGACTCAAAACATGCATCCAACTACATACAACGCGAAAGCCTACTCCGCTGCCAGTGCGACATCCGCACTGGCTTCTACCACCATCCCGCGACGCGATCCGACCGAGCGCGACGTGCAAATCGACATTCTTTTCTGCGGCATCTGCCACTCCGATCTGCATTCTGTGCGCAACGAATGGAGCGAGTTCATGCCGACTGTTTACCCGATTGTCCCCGGCCACGAGATCGTCGGCCGCGTAACAAAGGTCGGCTCGGCAGTTGCCAAATATAAACCCGGCGAGCTCGTCGCCGTTGGGTGCCTGGTCGATTCCGATCGCACCTGTCCACAGTGCAAAGGTGGCTTTGAACAGTACTGCCCGAACCTGACACTCACATTCAACTCACCGGACAAATACCTCGGCGGTGTTACGTATGGCGGCTACTCTGCCAGCATCGTCGTCGATGAACACTTCGTTCTGCGTGTCCCTTCGAACCTGAATGTCGCCGGAGCGGCGCCGCTTCTTTGCGCGGGGATCACGACATACTCGCCCATGCGCCACTGGGGCGTCAGCGAGGGGAAGAAAGTCGGCGTGGTTGGTCTCGGCGGGCTGGGTCACATGGCCGTGAAGTTTGCTCATGCGTTCGGAGCGCATGTCGTCGTCTTCACCACCTCACCTGGAAAAAAAGAAGACGCGCTCCGCCTCGGCGCCGACGACGTTGTGGTGTCCCGCAATGCCGACGAAATGCAGAAGCACGCCGGCAGCTTCGATTTCATTCTCGACGCCGTTTCCGCCGATCACGACATCAACGCCTATATCAATCTGCTCGGACGCGACGGAAATCTTACTCTTGTCGGCGCTCCGGCTGAACCGTTGGACGTCACGGCGTTCAGCCTGATCATGCGACGGCGCAGTCTCTCCGGCTCTGCCATCGGAGGCATCGCCGAGACGCAGGAGATGCTCGATTTTTGTGGCAAACATAACATCACCGCTGACGTCGAAGTCATTCCCATTCAGAAAGTGAATGACGCATACGAGAGATTGCTCAAGTCCGATGTGAAGTACCGGTTCTCCATCGACATGGCCTCTTTGAAATCGGAGTGAGCAGAAAAGTTGATAGTTGATGGTTGAGAGAAATCAGGTTGAACAGAAGAAAACAAAGAGAACGAATCTTTGGTTTGATCTTAGTTTGCTTCGTTGCCTTCTGTTAAGCGAATCTGAGGTGTAAGCTGCGAGCTTTAGATATGAAGAAACGCAAACTTGGAAAAACCAACCCTCTGGAAGTCTCGGCGATCGGGCTCGGGTGTATGGGAATGAGCTTTGGCTACGGCCCGGCCAAAGAAAAGCAGGAGATGATTTCGCTGCTTCGGAAGGCCGTCGAACTCGGGGTCACATTTTTCGATACTGCTGAAATGTATGGTCCATTTACGAATGAAGAACTCGTGGGCGAAGCGCTTGCTTCTTTTCGAGAGCGCGTGGTGATCGCCACCAAATTCGGTTTCAAGATTAGTCCGAAAGGCGAGCAGATCGGCCTCGACAGTCGGCCGGAGCACATCAAGGAGGTCGCCGATGCTTCACTGAAACGACTCAGGACCGAAATGATCGATTTGTTTTATCAACACCGCGTTGATCCGGATGTGCCGATCGAAGATGTGGCCGGAGCGGTGAAGGATTTAATTCGGGAAGGCAAGGTCAAGCACTTCGGTCTTTCCGAGCCGGGAGTGCAAACAATCCGTCGGGCACACGCAGTCCAACCGGTGACGGCAGTCCAGAACGAATACTCCCTGTGGTGGAGAAAGCCTGAAGAGGAAGTAATGCCGGCGCTCGAGGAACTCGGAATCGGTTTCGTTCCATTTAGCCCCTTGGGAAGAGGCTTTCTCACGGGAAAGGTCGACGCAAACACGACGTTCGAGAGTTCGGACTTGCGGAGCACGCTTCCGCGCTTTACGCCGGAAGCACGGAAGGTAAATCAGGCACTGGTTGATTTGCTCAGCGAGATTGCAAAACGGAAGAAAGCGACACCTGCTCAGATCGCGCTCGCCTGGTTGCTTGCCCAGAAGCCGTGGATCGTACCGATTCCAGGTACAACAAAACTAAAGCGCCTCGAAGAAAACATTGGAGCAGCCACAATTGAACTCACCGCGGATGATCTCCGCGAAATCGAAAGCGCTGCATCAAAGATCAAAGTGCAAGGCGCTCGATACCCCGAACACTTGGAACAATTGGCCGGGCGGTGACGAAGTAAGAAGTCGGAAGTCGGAAGTTACTGTAGAGATCAGAAGTTCGTTTCCTGGGGTCGTGATTTCCTTAGAAGACTGCGATCTAGCGCTTGAAGAAGCCGATGCCGCGGTCGGGCAGGAAATACATCGCGGCCGGCAACGCGATCATGACCAACGCGAGTGGCGTGTAAACGAACGCCATCGCAATGGCCGCGATATAGATGACAATCGCGATAAGATTTTTGCGCGCCATTCTCCTGTTCAACCGCTTAAACTCGAGTTCATGATGATGACGGGCGATCGATGCGCGCAGGAGATAGAAAGAAAACGCACCCGCAGTCGAGACGGCGGCATAAAGGGCGACCGGAAACGGCAAGGCGTGATTGTCGCCGAGATAAACTGTGACCCAGGGGATAAGCGAGATCCAAAAAAGCTGGTTCATGTTTGCCCAAAGAACGACCGCATCGACACGGCTGACGAGGTGAATGAGATAATGATGATTGACCCAGTAGATCGCGATGATAATGAAGCTAAGGACATAAGCGAAAAAAGTTGGCCACATGCGGGCCAACGAAGCGGGCGTCGGATCGTGCGGCGCCTTCAACTCCAACACCATGATGGTAATGAGGATTGCCATCACGCCATCGCTGAAGGCTTCGATGCGGTTAGATTTCATGCGAGATCAAAAAGTTGATGGTTGATAGTTGATTGCAGTGGTTAGTCTCCAATTATCTTGAGCAGCACGCGCTTCCGCCGTCGCCCGTCGAATTCGCCGTAGAAAATTTGTTCCCACGGGCCGAAATCCAGTTTGCCCTTGGTGATTGCGACGACGACTTCCCGGCCCATGATCTGCCGCTTGAGGTGGGCGTCGGCGTTGTCTTCGCCGGTCCTGTTGTGGCGATAGCTGGAGGTAGGCGCATGCGGAGCCAGTTTCTCCAGCCACATCTCGTAGTCGTGATGGAGCCCTGGTTCATCGTCATTGATGAACACGGAGGCAGTGATGTGCATGGCGTTGATCAGACAAAGGCCTTCGGTCACGCCGCTCTGATGAACGAGTTCCTCGATTTTCGGTGTGATGTTGATGAACCCGCGTCGATCCGGCACTTCGAACCAAAGATGTTCAGTGAGCGATTTCATTCAAAGAGATTGATGGTTAAGAGTTGTGTGTTGAGAGTCAAACATCGAAAAGCTAGAATCGCTGCGTAATAGAAAGTAATGCATGGACATCAGGATTCGGGAAGGGACGCCGGCGGATGCCGAGATTTGCGGCAGGATTTGTTACGACGCATTCAAGACGATTTCAGAGGCGCATGGGTTTGCGCCTGATTTTCCGGCGCCTGAAGTGCCGATTGGCTTGCTAACATCGATGCTCGCAAATCCAAAGTTTTACGGTGTCGTGGCGGAGATTGATGGGCGCGTCGTGGGCAGCAATTTTCTCGACGAACGCAACCCAATCGCAGGTGTGGGGCCAATCACCGTCGATCCGGCGGTGCAGAATCGCGCCGTCGGTCGGCGTTTGATGGACGCTGTCCATGATCGCGCGGCGGCGAACAATTTTGCTGGTGTCCGGCTCATCCAGGCTGGATTTCACACCCGCTCACTGGCGTTGTATGCGAGACTTGGCTACGACGTTCGTGAGCACCTGGCGTGCATGCAAGGCAACGCGCTCAACATTGCTATCGAAGGGCATGTCGTCAGGTCAGCGGAAGAAGCGGACATCGACGCCTGCAATCGCGTGTGTCGGCAGATGCACGGGCACGAGCGCGACGGGGAGTTGCGCGACGCGATCGCGCGAGGCACCGCGACGGTTGTGGAGCATGATGGACGGATTACCGGTTATGCGACGATCGTTGGTTTCTTTGGGCACGCCATGGGCGAGACAAACGCGGATGTAAAAGCGCTCATCGGCGCGGCAAAAGAATTCGCCGGGCCAGGTTTTCTCCTGCCGACGCGCAACGGCGAATTATTCCGCTGGTGCCTAAGGAACGGTTTGCGAGTTATGCAACCAATGACTTTAATGAGTCGCGGCCTTTACAACGAACCAGCCGGCGCATTCCTGCCATCGATACTGTACTAATTGCGATTACCAGCTGATTGCTTTCGGATTTCCTGATTCTTAGCGATTTTCTTCCAGAATTTTTGCGATTCTTCCGATCGTGTTCCAACTGCGGGTGGTAACCGGCACGCCGAGGAGCTTCTCAATTTTGCCGAGATAGCTGATCGCCTTCATTTGCCGGCGATATAGACCGAGGACGAATCGGTCTTGGATCGCGATGATCTTCAGCAGCCAGTCGTCGTCCGAAGGCAGATTAAGAGGAAGACGAAGAGGAAGGGGAAGAGGAAGACGAACAGGTTTGGCTGCTACGCTCACGAACCTGGTTATGTTCGGGCCCGAGGGTTGTTGTGAGAATGGATCTTTTGATGCGAGGTTCATGATGTCGCGCGCGGGACAAATCATGATCTCGCATTTGAACGGCAACTTCTTCGCGATCGCATTGCGGAGAACTGATTCACTAACATCTTCGCGCACAACGAACGTGCCAACCGCGCCAATGTTAACCAAACCGAACTTGGCCAGCTCCTTGGCGATTTGTACCGGCTGACATCGATTAGCTTTGCCAACGTTTACCGCACGAAGAAAGACCACCCAGTGCATCGCCGTGTTCCTGATTTGTTTAGGAATTGTTATTTGTAAGCGATCGCGGCGCTGGATGGGCCGGAAAGATGAAGCACTTTGAAAGATTTAAATCCGACTTCGCGGCACCATTTCTCGAAGTCCGCGGCGGAATAATCGAACGCGCCGCCGAATTCGATCAGCATGTTTAGCGACATCAGCAAGCCGAACACATTTTCGCGGCGTGCGTTATCAATCAGGGCTTCGACCACAATGAACGCGCCCCCGGGTGAGAGCGCATCGTAGGCCGCGCGAATGAGCTGCATCTTTTTCTCCAGGTTCCAATCATGCAAAATCATCCCCATCGTGACCACGTCGGCTTTCGGAAGCGGATCCTGGAAGAAATTACCGGATGCAATGCGGGTCCGATCGGTCAATCCAGCTGCGGTAATGTACTTTTTCGCGACGCGCTCGACGGGTGGCAAATCGAAGCTGATGCATTTTATGTGCGGGTATTTCTTCGCGACCTCGATCGAGAGCAAACCGGTCGCGCCGCCGACATCGCAGAGGGTGCGATACCGTGAGAAATCAAATTTGTCGGCGAGCGCTTCGAAGTTGATGCGCGAAAGGCCTGTCATCGCGTCGAGGAATTGCTCGAGCTTCGTCGGATCGGCATACAACTCGTCGAAGATGCCTTTTTCACCATGCTTGGTTTCGTTTTGCGGTTGTCCGGTGCGAAGAGCTTCCGGCAAATCATGCCAGTACTTGAAGAGCCGCGCGTTAAGCATCTCTAGAATTCCGCCGATGTAGCGGGGGCTCTGGCGATCGAGATAAAGAGCAGTGGCAGGCGTGTTGAAGTATTTCGCGTCAGCCCCGTCGCCTTCGCGCTCGAGGAATTTCATCGCCACAAGCGCATCGAGAAAATCGGCGACGCCGCGGCGATGCAGGCCGAGTTCTTTCCCGATTTGCGCGCCGGTGAGCCGGCGCGCGCCGAGTTTGGTGAAAAGATCAAGGGTAACTGCGGTGAGCAGGACTTTCGAATTCCAAAAACCGAAGCCAGTCTGCAGAATTGCGTCAGGTGTTAGCGAGGTCGAGTTCACGAGGCCGGATTTAGCATGAGTGATGTCGCTTTGCTAGCGAGCCGTGCCCGACACTGTTTAATGAGGAGTCCGCCTTCGAATGCAGAGATGATCGAAGATTCAATTGTCAGCTAAGCAACCAATCTTCAAGATCGAGGTCATGAAAGAGTTTGACGGAAAGGTTGCGCTCGTAACCGGCGGAGGATCAGGAATCGGCCGCGCCACGGCGCTGGCGTTTGCTCGCGAAGGAGCAAAGGTCGTTATCGCTGATCGTAACGTTCAGCGCGGCGAGGAAACAATCTCGATGATCCGCGGCGCCGGCGGGACAGCCAGTTTTCGGCGGACGGATGTTTCGGTTGCGGCTGAGATTGAGGCGCTGGTGGACTACACGATGACGACGTACGGCCGGCTCGATCTGGCTTTCAATAATGCCGGCATCGAAGGAGATGTGAAACCGCTCGCCGATCAGACTGAAGCCAATTTTGATGCTGTGATGGACATTAATGTCAAAGGCGTTTGGCTCTCGATGAAGTACGAGATCCCCCGGATGTTGGAGCAAGGCGGCGGCGCCATCGTGAACTCCTCGTCGGTCGCAGGCGTAGTCGGGTTCCCGGGAATCGGGATCTATGCTGCGTCGAAACACGCCGTGGTCGGTCTGACCAAAACCGCTGCGTTGGAATATTCCGCGCTAGGCATTCGCATCAACGCCGTCAATCCGGCCGCGATCGACACTGAAATGATCGATCGCCTCGCCAATGGCATGAATACGAAGAAGGATGACCTTTCCACCTTGCATCCCGTCGGTCGCATTGGTCGCGTCGAGGAAGTGGCTGAGGCCGTTCTGTGGCTGTGCTCGAGTAAGGCGTCTTTTGTGACCGGACACAGTCTGATTGTCGACGGCGGATTCACCGCTCGCTGAAGTGGCCGCACTTTTGCAATCTCTCAGGAACGCAGGAATCCAGGAATTAAAACGGTCGAGCTGGAAATCATTTTCGAAGTAGCAAATTAAGAAAGCTCCATCATCCTCCATTATGTGGCGAACTACCGCAGCGCAAATCAGTTCGGTGATGCTGGCATCGTTTCAATTGTTTGCCCAAGGGAAAGAACGTCCTATGGAACACGCGACCTTTTATCGCACGACACAGATAGATGGCCTCTCCATTTTTTATAGAGAAGCCGGGCCAAAAGAGGGGCCAACGATACTCTTGCTCCACGGACTTCCGTCTTCGTCGCGGATGTTCGAGCCGCTGTTCGCGCGGCTTTCCGATCGCTTTCACCTTGTCGCGCCCGACTATCCTGGCTTCGGACACAGTGATTGGCCGGACCCAAAGAAATTTGCGTACACATTCGATCACATCGCCGAGATCATGAACCACTTCACCGAATCGCTCAAACTCTCGCGTTTCACTCTTTACATGCAGGATTACGGCGGCCCGGTTGGTTTTCGCATGGCACTGGCGCACCCCGAGCGTGTAGAAGCTTTGATTGTTCAAGACGCTGTGGCGCATAACGAAGGCCTCGGCGCAAATTGGAAAACGCGGCGCAAGTTTTGGACAGATCGCGCGGCGAACGAAAACGCGCTTCGCACAAATCTGTTATCACTGCAGACAACGCGGACACGCCATGTGGGGAACGATCCGAACGTGGAACGCTATGATCCTGATCTCTGGACCGATGAATTTGCCTTTCTGAGCCAGCCAGCTCAGGCGCAAATTCAAAGCGATTTGTTCTACGACTATCGAAGTAACGTTGACGCGTACCCTAAATGGCAAGCATGGATGCGCGAGAAGCAGCCGCGCCTGCTGGTGATTTGGGGTAAGTATGACCTGTCGTTTGATCTTGGAGAGCCGGAACGCTACCGCGCGGACGTTCCGAGCGCTGAAGTTCACGTTCTCGACGCGGGTCACTTTGCGTTGGATACCGCATCGGACCAGATTGCGCAGATCGTCCGGGGCTTCATGAAGTAGCGGCGGCTAAGCGACGGGCTGGAGCAATCGTGAGCAACCAATGAGCAGCTGGCTACTGACCTTTGTCGTTTACGGGCGCCGACATGCCACCGAGAATTTGCCATGTATCATGAGCGCGAACCCATGTGTGGGTGATGCGCAATACATCCGTCCTGACTTCGCTGTCGTCGCTCGCAGCCCAGGTGGCTTTGAGTCGGTAATGGTTGATTGCGACGTCCCCGGTTACATGAATGGCGAGCTGCTCGATCGAGTAGGACTGCAATCTCACGCCTTTCGATGTGTTCGCCGTGATCCAATCTGTGATGTGATCTTTCGGGACCGGCGCTGAACTGACAA
>Ga0193713_1000367_pt1 | contig 15329 bp, 14 predicted proteins | sample H3a2metaG_FD_143054 | JGI IMG/M metagenome (GOLD analysis project Ga0193713, IMG submission 143054) | Soil microbial communities from a riparian zone of the East river system, Colorado, United States - H3a2 | ecosystem: Environmental > Terrestrial > Soil > Riparian zone | place: USA: East River... | reverse complement strand
ATATTGATGCGGGCGCGGCTCCGGCAATTCGAGCGCGCTGAGAATCCAATCGTAGAGTGGCCGGTGCACTTCGAATTCCAGCGTGCACACCGAATGCGTAATCCCTTCGATATAATCGCTAAGGGTGTGCGCCCAATCGTACATCGGATAAATGCACCATTTGTCCCCGGTGCGATGATGCGAGGCGTGCCGGATGCGATAGAGCACTGGATCGCGCAGCCAGACGTTCGCGGCGTTTACGTCGATCTTCGCACGCAACGTGCGCGCCCCGTCGGGAAATTCCCCCGCTTTCATTCGCGCAAACAGATCGAGGTTTTCCTCAATCGAGCGATCGCGAAAGTTACTCGCCTTCCCCAGCCGGCGATATGCGTCCGTTTCCTCGGAAGTCATATCGCAAACGTACGATTTGCCTTTGCGGATGAGGTCGACCGCGTATTCGTGGAAACGGTCGAAATAATCCGATGCGAAAAACGGGGCGCCACCGACATGCTTGTCCGCCCAACCATCGATGAGCCAATGCACGTCAGTCATGATTGACTCGACATATTCCGCTTCCTCCTTGATCGGGTTGGTATCGTCCATCCGGATGTTGCAAATGCCGCCAAACTCGCGCGCGATTCCGAAGTTGAGGCAAATCGATTTTGCGTGGCCGATATGCAGGTAGCCGTTGGGCTCGGGTGGAAAGCGCGCGCAGATTTGTTTGTATTTGCCCGCGCGAAGGTCGTCCGCGACGATATTGCGGATAAAATCCGAAGGTCTTTCAGTTTCAGTCGTCATCGTAACAAGCAAAGCTACCGGCGAAGGAACACATCGACAACTTTCGCACAAAACGTCGCCGCGCTAAGTTAGCCCTCAACGCGTGTCATCCTGAGCGAAGCGAAGCGGAGTCGAAGGACCCCGCGAAACTACCCTGGGTTCTACTACGGGATTCCTCGACTTCGCTCGGAATGACTGCGACGAAAGCCGCTGAATGAAAGAGCACACCACCCAACGCTACACGCTCGCTGATCTTGAGAAGTGGGATGATGTCGCGCCCGACATCGATCCCCCGATTCGCCTGGGCGTTCTTGGTGATCCAGTCGCGCATTCGCTCTCCCCGGACATACAAAATGCCGCTCTGCGCGCCTGCGAGATCGACGCGCAATACGCTCGTTTTCATATACGGCCGAATGAATTGAGATCGGCCCTGCGCTTTTTGCGAAACCTGGATTTCATAGGAGTGAACTTGACGGTGCCGTACAAAATTGCGGGGTTCGCGCAGATCGACGAGGCAGATGAATTTGCCAGTCGCGCAGGATCGGTGAACACGATTCGACTTCGCAATAAGAAACTCATTGGCTCGAATACCGACGGCGAAGGATTCCTGCGCGCCATCCGCACGGAATTCTCCGTCGATTTGCGCGACCTGCGAGTGATGATAATTGGCGCCGGCGGCGGAACGGGACGCGCTATTGCGTGGCAATGCGCGCTTGAGAATTGTGAGCGTCTCGTCCTCGTTAATCGCACCTTGGAGAAAGCAAATGCACTCTCGGAGCGGTTGCGCCCATTTTTTATGGAACCTCGCGTGCTTGGCCCCGCAGCGCGCCTTGAAGCTGTAGCATGGGAGGAATCGGCAATACGCACGCAACTTGCGGACACGGATCTTATCGTCAACGCGACTCCACTCGGGATGAATTCGAGCGATCCAGCGGCAGTCCCAGCCCGATTACTTGCACCGCATCACATGGTTTTCGATTGCGTATATGGGCCATCCAAAACTGCTCTGCTTCGCGCCGCCGAACAAGCCGGCGCGCGCAGCGCGAATGGAATATCGATGTTGCTGCATCAAGGTGCGCTCTCGTTTTCCATCTGGTTCGATCGCGAGCCGCCGATTGAAGCGATGCGCAAAGCGCTGTAGCCGCCTCGTTGTGTCGAGGCGCCGCTTAATGTTGGCAGAAATGCGGCGACACAGCGCCGTGGCTATATCCCATATTTGTAATTCGCTCCAAAACCGCCATATTAACCGATGGTAAGCGCCGGTATAAACTTTGGCAGTCAACGGCGGACAGGTGTTGATCTTGCACAAGAGTTGCAAGTGCTCAAGCGCGAGCGAAACGCTGTTATTCTCGCCCATAATTATCAGGTGCCCGAGTTACAGGATGCTGCTGACTTCGTCGGCGACTCGTTAGGTTTGAGTTATCAAGCGGCGAAAACGGACGCTGACGTGATCTTGTTTTGCGGCGTTCATTTCATGGCCGAAACGGCGAAGATTATTAATCCAACCAAGCGCGTGATTTTGCCAGATCTCGATGCCGGCTGTTCACTTTCCGAATCGTGTCCGCCGGAAAAACTGGCGCAGTTTCTGAAAAAGAACGCGGACAAAAATTACTACGTCATCGCCTACATCAATTGCAGCGCGGGAGTGAAGGCGTTGGCCGACGTGATCTGCACCAGCGGGAACGCCGACAAGATGGTGCGAGCCGCTCCGGCTGAGCGAAACATTCTCTTTGTTCCGGACCAAAATCTCGGCGCGTGGGTAATGGAACGGACGGGACGCAAAATGGATTTGTGGCAGGGCAATTGTTACGTGCACGTCGAGTTCACTGCGCGGAGCATTAACCACATTCGCCAACAATATCCGAATGCACCGGTAGTGGCGCATCCGGAATGCACATACGCCGTCCGTATGCTGGCCGATGAAGTTTGTTCCACAGAGAAAATGGTGACTTTTTGTAAAGAATCGCCAGCGCGCGAGATCATTGTTGTTACTGAAGCCGGTCTGTTGCATCGCTTGCGAAAGGAAATTCCTAACAAAACCTTCATTCCCGGTCCGACAGATAATTGCTTTTGTGGCGAATGCCGGTTCATGAAAATGAACACGCTCGAAAAAGCATACGACGCTCTGTTGAACATGGGACCGGAGATCACTTTGCCAGAGCCATTGCGCAAGCGCGCAGAGCTACCCATTCGGCGCATGCTTGAGCTAAGCAAGTAGCTCTAGCGCGACGGTCGATCTGGGAAAGCTGACTGTAGCCGGCTCGCTGTGCCTGCCTCGCCTTGGCCGAGCAAAGGCAGGTCGGGCTGCTTCAAAGGCACGCCGACGTCAGTCTCTTTTCGCTCGCCAAACTGGCAGGAAACTTCCACACTTGCAGTCTATGAAAACATTCATTCAAACTCTGCAAGGCCGAAAACTTTCGGCGTTTGTCATTGCCACCTTGCTTGCCTGGCTTGGGCTTTTGCCAAATACGGGAGCGGTCAGCCCAGCGCCAGACGGCGGCTATCCCGGGGGTAATACAGCGGAAGGGCAAAACGCACTTCTAAGTCTCACCAGCGGCACATATAACACCGGAGTTGGCTTGTTTTCGCTCCTTGGCAACGCAGAAGGCAGTTTCAACACTGCCATCGGCGCCGGAGCCCTCCTTGCCAACACCGCACACCAAAATACGGCGATTGGCGCCGGCGCGCTTTTGAGCAACACCGACGGTGTCAAAAACACAGCCCATGGAGCGTTCGCACTTTTTGGCAACACTGCCGGCAACAGCAACACAGCCAGCGGCGTTGGTGCGCTCTTTAACAACAGCACTGGCTTCAACAACACGGCCATCGGCTACAATACGCTTCTGAGCAACACGACAGCTGGTGACAACACGGCCATCGGTACTACTGCTCTCTTCAGTAACACCACGGGCGAATTCAACATTGCCATCGGTTCTCAAGCTCTCCGGGACAACGTAACTGGTGACAGCAACACTGCTATCGGAGATTCCGCTGGTTTCAACATCACGGGCAGTGGCAATGTCTGCATTGGCGCCGGCGTCAATGGGGTTGCTGGCGAGAGCAACATCACCCGTATCCGCAATGTGTATGGGTCAGTGGCGACTGAGCGGGCGGTTTACGTCACTTCAGACAATAGGATCGGGACGCTGTCTTCTTCACGCCGCTACAAGGAGCAAATCACGCCGATGGAGAAGGCCAGCGAGGCGATCCACTCGCTCAGCCCGGTAAGCTTTCGTTACAGGAAGGAGGTTGATCCGGCGCGCTCCCTCTGTTTTGGCCTTATTGCTGAGGAAGTAGCCAAGATTAATCCAAATCTTGTGACTCTGGACTGCGAAGGTAAGCCAGAAACAGTGCGCTACGAAGCTATCAACGCGATGTTGCTGAATGAGTTCATCAAAGAACATCAGGCATTCGTCGAAGAATGCCGCAAGGTTGAGAAATTGGAAGCAACCGTTTCCAGGCAGCAGAAACAAATTGAAGTTCTTGCCGCAGGCCTAGAGAAGGTGAGCAACCAAATTGAGCTAAGCAAAGCTGGGGCGCGAACGATCGCCGACAATTAGCGGATGTTGTAGGGCGTCTGTATCAGACGCCCTACAATCTCGTCGAGAAACAGGGCTTAACACAAACGCTCTACATTGCTGACGGGATCACTCGAAATTTTCTATCCGTGACATCCGCTTAATCCGGGGTTCTGTCAAAGTTATGAGTGGCGACAAATCCATCGAGGAACGAATCGACCGGCTACAAGCCGGCGGCATTATTGATCTGCATTTCGATTTGCCGATGGACTTGTATGAAAAGCGCCAGCGCAAAAATGTGCTTGAAACCGAATTCTTGCCGGAACTCGAAGCTGGAAACATCGGCGTCGTCGGCGTCGCGATCTACATCGAGGACCGTTATCTGCCGGACGCGGGCCTGCGTGTGGCGCTCGATCAAATTGCGCGTCTATATGCTGAGACGCAGGCGTGCCAGCAGTTCGCGATCTGCAAAAACTATCGAGAAATCCAGCAGGCACGTGCAAAAGGCAAAATCGCTCTGTTCATCACGTTCGAGGGAGTTGAGCCGCTCGGAACGGATCCGGATTTATTGCGCATCTTTTACGAGCTTGGCGTCCGGGCAATTGGACTTACACATGCCCGAAGCAATGCGGCAGGACATGGTGGAATCTTTGCTTCGAGGGGTTCATCGCCGGAGGGTCTTACAGAGTTTGGTCGTGATCTGGTGCGAGAATGCGAGGCGCTCGGCGTAATTATCGATCTTGCACACATCAACCCGGCAGGCTTCGACGACGTTTTATCTATGTCGACAAGGCCGCCGATTGTTTCGCACACCAACGTCCGGCACTACTACGATATCGAGCGCAATATCAGCGATGACCAGATCAAAATGATCGGGGAACGGCACGGTGTGATTGGCGTTAACTCCGTGCTAGTAAGTCCGAAAAAAGAAGAAAGCACTCTCGATCGTTACGTCGATCACATAGAACACATAGCCAATTTGATTGGCATCGATGGAGTAGCCGTTGGATTTGATTTCTTTGAGTTTATCTATAGCCAGTGGCCAGAGTCGGCGAAGAGAGAGCTCGCCGAAAAACTTACAACGCCCCAATTCATTCCCGATTTAAAGAACCATTCCCACGCGGGTAATCTCACTCGTAAATTGATCGAGCGCGGTTTCAACGACGAGCAGATCGAAAAAATCCTCCGCGGAAACTGGTTGCGGATTTTCGAAAAGTGGCTGTAGCCCCGCTGTTACTCTTGCTCGCCGCGCATATGACGTGCGTAGCTCGCGCCTAGCGAATTTTGCTCGTGATCCGAATAAGCTCTAGTCATCCTCAAAAATTTGCTGGAAGGTTCTCAACGCGATTTAAAGCAACACTATGACAACAGTAACTCCAGACAACGAGTGCTCGGAGACTACATGCAGATGAAAGCCGTGGGTACTTGCTTCTATGGAGCCTTCACGGGAAATGGCGTTCCCTTTGGTAGACCTTTCGCCAACCATGACCCAATCTTCTTTAAAGCCTGCGTTGGATCTAAACCAAGGCCTACTCCAACGCCAAGGCCCCGTCCGACGCCAGCGCCGCGTCTAACGCCGCCGCGGTAACCAACATCGGTTACTGTAATCAGAGGTAGTTCTAAGACGTGCTCGAGATGGCAAACTACCTGGGCGGAATAGAAATCGTATATGTGACCAACGCGCAGACCACCACCATCCCGATCATAGCAATGATAAATATAGCATCTGCGATTTTTTCGAGGCGATGCATTCTGCGCAGCCCACGCGAGCGAAGCGCCCAGTAAGAAAGCAAACAAGAGATCAGAAACAGCAGTGCGTCGGCAGCAAGCAAATCATCCGCTAGCGTGTCTGCGGTTCCGAGCGTGATAACAACGCGGATCAATCCAATAACTGTCAGGCAAACGCCGACCATCGCCGAAGAGACGGTGAAGATGTGGATGCAAATGTCCTGCTCAAGGTGGCTGTCAGGACCGGGTTGCGGCTGCTTTTCTCCTTTCATGCGATCGTTATTTAGACTGATCGCGAAAGCGACTGTTCAGAGAATTGCGCGGCTGATAGAAGAATTGAAAGGTGCACTAACAAGAACTGCATTTGAAATTCATTAACTTGACACGGCGCACCGAGATTGGTGCGAATTCGTATTATCTCGAGATGGGCCGCCATCGACTGGTGCTCGATTGCGGTATGCATCCCAAGGAGACCGGTGAAGATGCGCTGCCGAATTTCAAAGCGATCGCAGGTCAGGAGATCGACGCGATCCTGGTCTCGCATGCCCACCAGGATCACATAGGCACATTGCCGGTACTGATGCGGCGTTTTCCAACCGCGCGCATTTTCATGACGCAGGCCACGGCCGAGATCGGCAGCGTGCTTTTGCACAACTCGGTTAATGTGATGACCCGCCAACGCGAGGAGATTGGTCGCACTGTAGCGGGGTTGTATCCGCTTTTCACGCATCGGGAAATCGATCGCGCATCGGAACGCTGGCGTTGGTGCCCGCTGCGTCAACGAATCTCCATCGCCGGCGAGCGCGCACCTCAGCGCGAAAAAGACGCGCCGATATTCGAGTTTTTCGATGCCGGACACGTGCTGGGCTCGAGCGGAATTCTGCTGCGCGCGGAGGGACAAACGGTCTTTTACACTGGGGACGTCAATTTCGACGACCAAACGATCATGGAAGCGGCAGTTTTTCCGGAGGAAAAGATTGACGTCCTGATCATGGAATGCACGCGTGGCGACCACGCAAAACCCGCTGACTGGACACGTAGCGGGGAAGAGCGACGCCTGGCAGAAGCGATCGGCACAGCTTTTGAGCGCCGCTCCTGCGTGCTCATACCGGTGTTCGCGCTCGGAAAAACGCAAGAGATTCTGGCAATGCTTTACAAATTCCGTCGTGAAAGGCTCCTGCCTGAGTTTCCAATTTATATCGGCGGTCTCAGCTCGAAGATGACCGATATCTACGATCGGCGCGCGCACATGACTCGCCGGCAACTGCCGCGTCTGCAATTAATGCGAGAAGCCGCACCGTTCATTTTGAACGACGAAACAGTGCGTGACGCGCCGCTGCGCCCGGGACGGGTTTACGCGCTTTCCAGTGGAATGATGATACCAAAAACACTCTCCAATGTCCTTGGGCGTCTATTAATCGAGAATCCGCAGCATTCGATCTTTTTTGTTGGCTACGCCAGCCCGGAATCGCCTGCCGGTCTTCTGCGCGAGGCGAGAACGAATGGCGAGGTTGCTCTTGATCCCGACAAACCGGCCCAGCACGTCCGCTGCAATATCGAAGAATTTCAGTTCAGCGCGCACGCGACGCGCGAGGGGCTCATCGATTACGCCAAAAGACTTTCGCCGGGCAAGATTGTTCTAGTACACGGCGATCCACCAGCCGTGGAGTGGATGCGCGCAACCTTGTCGGCGGCGCTTCCCCGGTCAGAGATCATTGTGCCAGTGCCGGGAATAGAATTAGAATTGTGATCGGTGAACAGTGATCGGTGATCCGAAACTGAGCCGCCGACACAATCCAAGCTGTTCGCTGATGACCTTCAGAAATGCGCATTGCCTCCTGGAACATTAATTCGCTGCGCAAGCGCCAGGACCGCTTATTCGCCTGGCTGGAGGCGACTACGCCGGACATCGTTTGTTTGCAGGAGACAAAATGCACGGACGATCAATTTCCGGCGCTCGCTTTACGGGCCGCCGGTTATTACGCGGCTTATCATGGGGAAAAATCGTATAACGGCGTCGCGATTCTGTCGAAAATTGGGCTACAGGATGTGCGTCCATCGCTCTGCGATGAAGTAGTCGATCCGCAGGCGCGCGTGACTGCGGGAACTGTTGACCGCGTGAGGGTGTTTTCGATTTACGCGCCCAACGGACAGGCGGTCGGCTCCTCCGCCTACCAATACAAACTCCATTGGTATCGTCGCCTGCGAGATTGCATCGCAAAAGAAAAATCCAGCGATGTTGTGGTGTGCGGCGATTTCAACGTCGCACCGGAAGACATCGACGTTTATGATGCCGACCTGTGGCGTGGCGCCATTATGTGTTCCGATCGCGAACGCGCTGCGTTTCAGGAATTGTGTGAAATCGGCTTGCGGGACACACTGCGGATTCATCACAAGGAAGGTGAACTTTTCAGTTGGTGGGATTATCAGATGCGCGCGTTTGAAAGAAATCGCGGCCTGCGCATCGACGCGATTCTGGCTACCGAAAACCTGGCGAAGCGCTGCAGCGCATCAGGGATTGACCTTGAAATGCGCAAGGGCAAGGAACCATCGGATCATGCGCCGGTGTGGGCGGAGTTTACGGATTAAGAAACGCCGAACGCCCGACGTCGAACATTGGACGCCGAATTCGGATTCTGAATTGGACGTTGAGCGTTGGGCGTTGGACGTTGGGCGCTAATGGCTAACAAATCGGGCCTTCGCGTCTCGAATCCTCCGCTAAGGCCTCTCATGATTTGGGATGGTGAGTGTCATTTTTGCAAGCGGTGGATCGAACGTTGGCGCGAAATCACGGCAGGCAAAGTGGACTATGCTACGTATCAGGAGGCAGCAGCGCGCTTCCCCGAAATTCCAGTCGAACAATTCAAGCGTGCTGTTGCACTCATCGAGGCGAATGGCGAAGCCTACTTTGCCGCGGAAGCCGTGTATCGCTCGTTGCGATATCGATCTTCGAGGAAATGGCTGGCGTGGAGCTACGATCACGTGCCTGGCTTCGCAGCAATTTCCGAGACTGCTTACAAATTCATCGCTCACAATCGAAACGTCGGATCAACAGTTACTCGTTTGCTCTGGGGTAAAGATGTGCGGCCGCCGATTTATTTTTGGGCGCGGCGCTGGTTTCTCCGCATGCTTGGCCTGATCTATCTCATCGCATTCGTTTCGCTTTGGGTCCAAGTCGATGGGCTTGTTGGCAGCAACGGAATGTCGCCGGTAAGTCAGTTTCTGCCGGTAGTTCGGCAGCAAGTCGGGTTAGATGCCTATTTTCTTTTGCCAACGCTTTGCTGGTTCGACTCGAGCAACGCGTTTCTACATTTCCTTTGCGGTGGGGGCGTTGTTCTTTCGTTGCTTTTGATTTTCGGCGTCGCTCCTGCGCTTTCCCTTGTCGTGCTTTTTGTCTTTTACCTGTCACTCACCATTGCTGGACAAGTGTTTTTCAACTTTCAATGGGATGTTCTTCTGCTGGAGGCCGGCTTTTTGTCGATCTTTCTTGCGCCATGGCAACTATGGCCGCGGGACCTTTTGTTGTGGCCGGCATCGGCGGTCCCGACTACAGCCACCTCAGCTATAGCTTCTCCGGTCTCACGTGCGGGTTTGTTTCTGCTCAAGTTCCTTCTCTTCAAATTAATGCTTATGTCCGGCGTCGTGAAGCTAGCCAGCGGCGACGATTCCTGGGGTTGGGTGAATCATTCGTTTCATTGGAGCGCGCTGACAGCACTTGATTATCATTACTGGTCGCAACCGTTGCCGACAGTCTTCGGTTGGTGGGCAGACAAAACGCCGGAATGGTTCAAACACTTCTCGGTCGCATTTTGTCTCGCTGTGGAGATCATCGCGCCATTTTTTATCTGGGCGCCGCGACGCCCCCGGCTGGTTGCTGCTGGATTAATGATCTTCCTTCAAATGGTAATCGCTCTCACCGGCAACTATTGCTTCTTCAATCTGCTGACTATCGCGTTGTGCTTGCTATTGATCGATGACGCGGCAATCGGTCGAAGCATGGAGGGGCGAGCTCCTGCGAGCCCGGCGTCGCAGGAGCTCCGCCCTCCAAATGCCAGATTGATAATGAGTCGACTGTCGACGTATGCGGCGATTGCAGTGATTGTTGTCACGTTTCCAATCAACGCGTGGCTCATTTTCAGCGCGTTCAAGTCGCAAAGCCGACCGCCAGGGTGGCTGGCGAACTTCTACGAACAACTGGAAGCATTTCGAATCGTGAATGGCTACGGACTCTTTCGCGTGATGACCAAGGACCGTTGCGAGATAGTGATCGAAGGCAGCACCGATGGCATTAATTGGGCCCCTTATGAATTCAAATGGAAACCGGGCGACGTGAAACGCGCCCCCGGCTGGTGCGCACCGCACCAACCAAGACTTGATTGGCAAATGTGGTTTGCCGCCCTGGGAACTCCCGAGCAAAATCCATGGTTGATCGGGCTAATCGTCAGGCTGCTCGAGGGATCGCGGGATGTGACCGGATTGCTCGCGCATAACCCGTTCCCGGATAAACCGCCCAATTACATCCGCGCGATGTTTTATCGCTATCGTTTTACAAACATTGAGGAGCATCGGCAAACCGGTGCGTGGTGGAAACGCCAGGAACTTCGGGAATATTTGCCGACGATCTCCCGCGATCAGCTGCGTCAGTAGCGAGAGGGCGAACGCGTTCTCTACAACCCATAGTTAGATTAGGCGACGAAATTGCATTTGCCTAAACATCGACCCGCCGCAACGGGTCGATCCATCTTGAGCCGCACGGGCACTTGAATATATTTGGCGCGTGTCGAAGGAAGGTCAGATCGTAACGGAAGGCACGGTAACCCAGGTACTGCCGGGAACGATGTTTCGGGTCGATCTACCAGGACAACGCAATGTGCTCGCACATATTTCTGGTAAGATGCGCAAGCATTTTATCCGGATCGTGCCAGGGGACAAAGTTTCCGTCGAGCTTTCGCCGTACGATCTGACAAAGGCGCGTATTGTTTTTCGCGAACAGTAATTTCTTTGTTTAGCTGGAACCCGCTGAAACCTCAAAGGCGTCCAATTGCGATTGGTTTTGGGTGCTCTACGTGCCGCTTAAGTTCGTCAAGAGATGTGTTTGCCGAATTTGTGAAGCACGCGGATAGTTGCAGCTAGAATCAACTGGAGATTACCAATGGCAGAAGAAAATAAAGCAGAACAAAAGACGTCGGGTGGAGCGGATGCTCGCGACAGGCTGGAGAGCAGTAAAGAACATGCGCGCAAAGCAGCTGAAGATTTGAAATCGGCAGCAGGAGCCATCGCTGAAGAATATCGCGGCAAAGCGGAGCAGAAATGGGGCGAAGCACGCGGCAAAGCAGGACAAGCATGGGGGGATGCGAGGGATCGCGCCCGTACGTTCCAGGAAGACGCGGAACAATACGTCCGTGAGAATCCGACCAAGGCGATATTTACGGCGCTCGGAACTGGGTTTGTGCTGGGTCTGATCTTCCGGCGTTAACTCCGAAAGCCTTCGGAGATGATCAGTGAGAGCCCTCGGTCCCGCAATCCTGCGGGGCATCCCGGTTTGATCGAGAACCTCTTGGCGCTGATAAGCGCACTTGCGGAGTTTTTTGAGAGCCGCTTTGCCCTTCTCGCCGAGGAATCAAAAGCGGCCGCAGTGCAATTATTAATACTGGCTGGTTGCTTGATTTTCGCGCTACTCCTGTGTGCGCTGGGTTATGTTTTCCTCATAACGGGCGCCGTTGTCGGGTTAGCTCATCTCGCTGGAATTTCATGGCCATGGATAGCACTCGCCGCCGCTGCGTTGCATTTTATAATCGCGCTGATGCTGCTCGTGATTGCGCGGAGCCAAATCACCAAGCCGTTTTTCCGCGCCACTTTGGCTGAATTAAAGAAGGATCGTGAATGGGTGAAACACCTGGACGCAACAAATCAATCGACGAGCTGACAGCGGAAATCGTCAGTTCCCGCGAACGCGTGGGCCGCGAGTTGCGCAGCTTGCGTCATGAGCTGGACTTCCCGGCGAAATTTCGAAGATCATTTCGAGAACAAACCATCTCCTGGATCACAGCCGCAGCCGCGGTCGGTGCGCTGATCGCGTTGGCGCCGATGCGGAAGAAAAAAATCTACGTTGATGCAAAAGGTGGTCGTAAATCGCAGAAGAAACTGGTAAAAACAGGCTTTGCCTTAGCTGCGCTGAAAGTTGCCGCCAGTCTGGCCCGGCCAGTGATTGTAGAGTTTGTCAAAAATCGACTGACCGATTTTGCAGGAAAATCACGCCGCAAAACATAAGGCCCCCAATCAAATGTGTCCCATGGGACGCGCTCGTTTTAGGATTTACGCGCTGGGCTGGGTTGCGTAATGATTGCCTTGGGCGCCCATGATCGCTAACTCTCCGGACCTTCCCGTGAAATCGCAGCCGATGCGGCACGTGGATGATTATCTCGAGGTCGGCCAAAAAGCCGGCGCGTCTGATGTCCATTTGGCCGTGAACGCGCAGCCGAGATGGCGATTGCATGGACGCTTGGAACCTGTCTGGCCCGACGCACCGCTGCTGACCGCCGAACAGACTGCCGCGCTGGCTGAGGCATTTGTTCCCGACGTGTATAAAAACGAACTCAATACCCGCGGCGACTCGGATTTTGCGTATGAAAACGAGTTCGCACGCTATCGCACCAGCGTGGTTCGTCAGCGGCTTGGGATCGAGATTGTCTTTCGCGTGATCAACAGTCGCATTCGAACCATGGACGAATTGGGGTTGCCTGAGCGCCTCAAGCTACTCACCCGTTACCAGAACGGGCTGATCCTGGCGACCGGTTCAGTAGGGACGGGCAAATCGACGACCCTGGCGGCATTGGTCGAGCAGATAAACATGGAGCGCCGCGACCACATCATCACACTGGAGGACCCGATCGAATACATTTTAACGTCGAAAAACTGTCACGTTACCCAGCGGGAGATGTTCACTCACAGCGACTCTTTCGCCACGGCGTTGCGCGCTTCACTCCGCGAAGATCCAGACGTGATCATGGTCGGAGAAATGCGTGATTTGGAAACGATCTCTCTCGCAATCACTGCCGCTGAGACCGGCCACCTTGTTTTGGCAACACTCCATACAAGCAGCGCGGCCCGCACGCTTGATCGATTGCTCGACGTGTTTCCGCCCCATCAACAGGAACAAATTCGGGTGATGGTAAGCGAATCCCTGCGGGGCGTCATCAGTCACCAGCTCATACCCCGGGCCGACGGCACCGGACGCGTCCTGGCTTTGGAGATTCTTACGAACACACCCGCCGTCGCGAATGTTATTCGCGAAGCAAAGACCTACATGTTACCAGGCATTATTCAGACCGGCAAAAAGCAAGGCATGCGCTTGATGGATGATACTCTGATCGAACTGTGTCAGCGCGGCTTGATCAGCGCTCAGGAGGCTTACGCGCGCGCCGAGCAGAAACAAATGGTGCGCCAACAACTGGGAAAATGACGAAGCACGAATGACGAATGACAAAGTAGATTCGAATCACCGAGCCCGGACGGGAAGTGCGCGCTTTCAGCGTCACGCAACGGACGTCCCTACCAATCCTCTTCGGCGGCTTTTCATCATTCGAGCTTCGTCATTCCTTCGTCATCTATCATTCGTCATTCGTCATTAACCAAATGGCCTACCTGGATCAATTTCTCAGCGTAATCGTCAAACACGGCGGCTCCGATCTGCATTTCGCAGAGGGGGAGCCACCGAAAATGCGTGTCCATGGAGACATCATGCCCATTCGCGCAGAGCCGATTTCACGTGAGGAAGCCATTCAGATGATGAGCGAAATTTGCGGAGCGCGTAACTGGGAAACCTTTGAACAACGCGGAGACCTGGATTTTGCCTATGAAATGGATGAAGCCTCTCGTTTCCGCAGTAACTACTTCAAGCAGTCAAATGGTTACGGTGCGACGTTTCGGCTGATTCCAACCAGGATTGCTACGCTCGAAGCCCTGGGCATTCCGGTTGTTGTAAAAGACTTTGCGAATTTACGCGGAGGTCTGGTGCTTGTGACTGGTCCTACCGGCTCCGGCAAGACCACCACGCAAGCTGCGCTGATCGACTACATCAATCAGAACTTTGCGAAACATGTCGTGACAATCGAGGAGCCAATCGAATTTGTGCATGACAACAAGCGAAGCACCATCACGCAGCGCGAAGTGCCAACGGATTCGAGTTCGTTCGCTGCTGGACTAAAAGCTGCGCTGCGCGAAGACACCGACATTGTGCTTGTAGGAGAAATGCGCGACCTGGAAACAGTTTCACTCGCTCTAACCGCAGCCGAGACCGGTCTTCTCGTGTTCGGTACGCTGCACACTAACAATGCGCGCAAAACGGTGGATCGAATGGTGGACGTTTTTCCGGCCGACCGGCAACCGCAGGCGCGTGCCATGCTCGCAAACTCGCTGCGCGGTGTGGTGGCTCAATTGCTCTTAAAAAGAGCGGATCGACCCGGCCGAATAGCAGTAAACGAAATCCTAATCGCGAACGCCGCCGTCGCCGCAATTATTCGCGAAGGCGCAACGCAAAAACTCCAGGATGTGATCGTGTCAGGCAGAGCGGAGGGGATGCAGTTCATGGACGACGCGATCTGGGTGCTCCTCGAAAAAGGCATTGTCTCCCCGCACGAAGCTTTCATGAAAGCGATCGACAAAAACCGGTTCAGACCATTTCTGCCTCCAGAGGAAGAAGCGCTAGGCAACGCTGCCGGTTCCGTCCGAAACGACGAGAAACGGCTTTCCGGCAACCTTGTAAACCGATCGGTGCTCGTGCGCCGATAGGAACGCACTGAGAAAGAAGTTTCTTCAAATACACCAGCGGACAAATCAACGCGGCCACCGGTGTTAACGGACTCTTCACCAACACTACCGACGGCTTCAACAGGCCAACGGTCAAGGTGCACTTTCTTTATCTCGGATAGTCTTCAAGGACTTTCAAGTAGCTGGGTCGGGATGGCCGGCCTTGGAGATTAGGAGAACAGCGGTTCCCCTTAGCTGGCCGGCGCGAAACCGATCAAGCGCGATATTGGCATCTTCCAATGGGAATGTTTCCGTATTCGTCTTGATCGGAACTCGCGGCGCTATATCGAAAAATTCTTCGCCATCGCGCCGGGTGAGGTTGGCCACCGACGTGATCACTCGTTCCTCCCAGAGATCGGCATAAGGAAACGAAGGTATGTCACTCATGTGAATTCCACCGCAAACCACAATGCCACCTTTGGTGAGCGCTCGCAGCGCCGCAGGCACGAGCGGACCGACCGAGGCGAAAATAATCGCAGCATCGAGTTTATCCGGCGGCATCTCGTCGGAGCCGCCGGC
>Ga0193713_1000366_pt1 | contig 15347 bp, 12 predicted proteins | sample H3a2metaG_FD_143054 | JGI IMG/M metagenome (GOLD analysis project Ga0193713, IMG submission 143054) | Soil microbial communities from a riparian zone of the East river system, Colorado, United States - H3a2 | ecosystem: Environmental > Terrestrial > Soil > Riparian zone | place: USA: East River... | reverse complement strand
CGCCGCCGACTGTTCGTGGCCGAGCGCACCAGGCAGCAAACGCACGATTGCATCAACCAGTACAACCGCAGCAATCGCACCATTTGTGAGCACATAGTCGCCGATGGAAACCTCAAGATCGACAAGATGTTCGATAACGCGGTGATCGACCCCTTCGTAATGACCGCAGATAACGATAAGATGCTGTTCTCGCGAGAATCGCTCTGCCATGGATTGATCAAAACGGCGTCCAGCCGGCGACATCAGAATAATTGTCGGTTTTCGATTTTCGATTTTCGATTTTTCGTCAATTTGCCCCACCAGTGTTTCTACGGCCGCAAAAATTGGCTCCGGTTTCATGACCATCCCCTGCCCACCGCCGAACGGAGCGTCATCGACAATGTGATGTTTGTCCTTCGTCCAGTCGCGCAGGTTATGGATGCGAAGATCGATAATCCCATTCTCCTGCGCCCGCTTCATGATGCTTTCGCTCAGCGGAGCCCGGCAGATTTCCGGGAATAACGTCAGGATGTCGATCTTCATTCGTAACCCAGGCTTCCAGCCTGTGAAGGTTAACCGATTTCAGATACCGGCAAGATGCCTGTGTTACTCCACGATTTCGAGAGTGGCCCGTTGGCCATGCCGAGCGGCCGAACTAGCGAGCAAGGCGCGAATCGCGTGAATGGTTTGGCCATTGCGGCCGATGACCCGGCCGACGTCGCTCTGTCGTACTTGCAACTTGAAGATCGTGGTTTTTCCGCTGGGAATTTCCGAGAGCATCATCTCATCTGGATATTCGACCAATTGTCGAATGACGAACTCGAGGAATTCTTTCACGTCGCTTCAGGCGTCGATGCCGATGGGTCGGGAGGAGCGGTCGGAGCGGGCTCCGATTCGACAGGCGCTGGGGTTGCTGCTGCCGTGGCAGGCACGCTTGATTTCTTATTTTTCTTGAGCAAGCTCCGCACAGTGTCCGAAGGCTGAGCACCGCGCGCGATCCAGTATTCCGCCCGATCCACTTTCAGCGTGCTGTTATGTCCGGGTTTCTTGGGATCGTACGTGCCGATGATCTCGATGAATCTCCCCTCGCGTGGACTGCGGCTGTCGGCCACCACCACTTTGTAATACGGGCGATTCTTTGCTCCTTCTCTGCGTAATCTGATTGAAACTGCCATGTTAAGTTTTCATTCGCGCCATTTGCGCCATCATCTTTTTCATTTTGCCCGCGCTTTTCATCATCTTGCGCATTTGACCGAAGCGCCGCAGCAAATCGTTTACCTCTGTCACGGTGCTGCCGCTGCCACGCGCGATGCGCTGACGACGCCGTGCATTTAGAATGTCAGGGCGTGTCCGCTCTTCGCTCGTCATCGAAAGCACAATGGCTTCGGTGCGCTTGAGCTGCTTCTCGTCGACCGAAAGGCCCTGCACGTTACTCATGCTGGGCAACATGCCAAGAATATTCTCCAGCGGCCCCATCTTTCGCATCATTTTAAATTGGGCCAAGAAATCATTGAAATCGAAGGAGGCCGTTCGCAGCTTCCGTTCCAGGCGCGCGGCTTCCTCTTCATCGACCGCTTCGGCCGCTTTCTCGACCAGACCAATCACGTCGCCCATTCCGAGAATCCGGCCGGCCAGTCGCTCCGGAACGAACAGCTCGAATTGGTCGAGTTTTTCGCCGGTCCCGGCGAATTTGATTGGACACCGCGTCACTTCACGCATCGACAAAGCCGCGCCGCCGCGTGCGTCGCCATCGAGTTTGGTCAAAATGATGCCGGTGATTTCTAAAGCGTTGTTGAAATGGGTTGCGACGCTGACCGCCTGCTGGCCGGTCGCAGCATCGACTACGAGCAGAGTCTCTTGCGGTTGCAAAAATTGCTTCAACTCTTTGAGCTCCTGAATCAGCGCTTCATCGATTTCCTGCCTGCCCGCCGTGTCGAAAATATCGATGTCAGCTCCGTCCCGGTCACGCCATTCGAGTGCAGCTGCGGCGGCGCGTTGAACATTCTTCTCATTCGCATCGGGAGTGTAAACCGGGACTTCAATTTGCTTTCCCAGCGTAGCGAGTTGCTCAATCGCGGCCGGCCGTTGCAAATCGCACGCGATCAAAGCCGGTGCGTGACCTTGCTTTTTCAAAAGACGCGCAAGCTTAGCGGAGGAAGTCGTCTTGCCGGAGCCGTTGAGTCCCACAATCAAAATGCGCGCCGGTTTTTCGAGATTGAGTGGCGCAGCGTCGCCCCCAAGGAGCGCAGTCAACTCATCATGGAAGATTTTTATGATCTGCTGCCCCGGCGTGATGCTGCGAAGGACGGCTTCCCCGAGCGCCTTTCCCCTCACGCGGCCAATAAATTTCTTCGCGACTTGAAAGTCGACATCAGCCTCAAGTAAAGCCAGGCGAACCTGGCGCAAGGCAGCGTCGATGTTCGATTCGCTGATCGTGCCGTGACCGCGCAGTTCTTTGAAAATGTCCTGAAGCGTATCGCCGAGTTGGAAAAACATAATGTTAGAAAATCACGCTGCGTTTGAGCGAAGAGGTCGATCGGCCGCTCCGTGGGCGATGCTAAAATAATCCAGCTTCGCCGCCACTCGCACCATCGAGCGCGGAGCGCTCGATCCACCTCACTTCTTCGGAGTTGGAGTTGCTCTTGCCGCCGCAGACACCGGTGCAGCCGCGGCCGCCGCGTCGATCCCGAAAGTCCAGTGCGCCTCGACTTTTTTGCCTTCCGCTTTCGCGCTAACAATCACCGTGCACGAGTTTCCGCGCAATTTTTGCGTCACCTGATATGAGACCGTGCCGGTTTTCGGATCGTAACTCACGGGAACGACACCGAGTCCGCTGACCCGCATTTGCACGCTGCCGGGCTCGATTGCGCCGACGCGGCTGAGGTTCGCTTTGATAAGCGGGAGCGTCGTGCGCACGGTGCTGCCATCCGCCGGCTGGGTCGAGAGATCAGCCGCGCCGACTTCAGCCACCGCGGACGCCCCACCACTGGAGGTGCCGATCATCTTAACCGCGTCAACGAATACTTTCGGCTTGTTCGCTTCAATCGCATAACGACCAAGCGAATCGAGCGGAGAGGTAAAAGTGATCGGCTGGCCGTAAACGGTAAACATCGCTTCGTACCCGGCATTTCGCGCAAGTTCTTTGACGTGCTCGTTATAATTGCCGAAGGGAACGGCGAAACAATTCACTTTGATCCCTAGCCGCTGCTCGAGCAGTTCCTTGGAGCCGACAACTTCATTTCGGACCCATTGCTCGTACGCTGGTCCGGTCAATTTCGTTCTGGTCCTCTTCCCGCCGGGAGCAGCCAGCATTATATTATGCCCTTCGCGCAAGTCTTGATGCGTCGCAGTATGCGCTTCGATATCGATTCCATTGTCACGCATGTCGGCGAGCTGTTCCCACGTGATCGCCTCTCCGCCGCCCAAGCTTCCGCCGCGTACGCCCTCGGTATAAATGAACATCGTGAACGGGTATCCAAATTTCTTCATGATCGGCCACGCGACCTCGTATTGAGATTTCCAGCCATCATCGAAGCTGATGACCGCGCATCGCGGCGGTATATTTTTGTCGCCGCGCCGCCACGCCAGCAAATCTTGCATGCTGATTACGGTAATCCCGGCATCCTTGAGTTGTTTCATCTGCGCCTCGAAGTCGGCCGGTGTGATCTCGGTGCCCGGATAGCGAATTTTGTCGACCAAACGATGATAACAAAAGATAATCGTCTGCGCTGTTTGATCGACAACGGTCTTTGTGATTTTCGGGGATGGCGCTGCACCCGCCACACCTGGCCCCGGACTGCCGCCAGCAGTCTCGCTGGCCGGTGCTGGCGTTGAACTCACCGGCTCGGAACTGGTGGTGGTGGTTGAATTTCTCTTACACATTGAAAAATTCAACGCCAAGAGCAAAGGCAGAATCGCTAATCGGATCATCATAAAAGTGGTAAAGGCCTTTAAGTGCAGCAGCCCAAAAAACAAGTGCTTTTTGATATGCAATCGCCGAAAAATAGATCGCTGACTGGCGAAAAACCCCTTGGTGAAAGACGCATTGTTTGCTATTTAACCAGAATGCCGCGCCTGATCAGCCGTGTTCTCGCCCTTGGTCTCCTGGTCCTGTTGGCTGGTTGCGCGACCGCGCCAAAAGCGGCGAAAAATACGAGCAAGACTTTTACGACGGTGGTGGTGGACGCGGGACACGGCGGCAAAGATAACGGCGCATATCGCCGTTACGGTCCGCCAGAGAAAATGGTTGCTCTTGATGTGGCCCAACGTCTCGATCGCAATTTGCGCGAATCGGAATTAAAAACCGTGATGACGCGATCCACAGACGTTTTTATTCCGCTGGATCAACGCGTTGCCATCGAGAATTCGCAGAAAAATGCCATTTTCGTTAGCATTCATTTCAACGATTCGCGGCGGCGCGGCGTTCACGGCTTCGAAACCTATTATCATTCGGCCGATTCATCTGAGCTGGCGAATCGAATCCAATCGAAGTTGATGACGATCCCGCACTCGATGAATCGTGGCGTGCATACAGCGAATTTCCGCGTCCTGCGCCTCGCCTACTATCCGGCCGTCCTGGTGGAGTGCGGATTTTTGAGCAATCGATCCGAGGGCAACCAGGCGCGCGACGCTGAATATCGTGAACTGCTGTCCGAGAGAATCGCAGAGGCAATTGTCGAGCACCGCTACGGACCCGGTGTGTATCACGCGTCTCCCCAGGTAGCCGCCGCGCAGCCGCAACCGGCGAGCACCGGCCAAGAGGCGGCGCCAGCCGCTGCTCGTCATTAAAATTCTTTCCCCAGCTCTTCGCGGCCGATCGCGGCGATCACGATCAGTGCAACAAAAATGATGAGCGCGAAAAGCGCCAGCGCTTTCGCATAATCCGGATGCCCGCTTGCGTCCCGAAAATGGTCGGCCAGCCTTGCCTCCACCACGGCTGTATTCGCGGCGAATAAATTCCCGAGCTGATACGCAAACCCCGGGAAAGTTCCCCGCAGCTCGCCCGGTGAAAGCTCATTTAAATGTACCGGCACAATCCCCCATGCGCCTTGCACCATGAATTGCATGGCAAATCCGCCGATCACCAACAGAGAAAAACTCGGCGAAAAAACCCAAGCGGGAATCAGAAGGATTCCGAACACCGCTGCGAAAATGATCACGCGACGCCGGCCGAACTTCTGCGACAGGTGCCCCACCATCGTTCCGCCGCAGATCGCACCCACCGCGTAGATGACTCCGATTGTCGATTTTAGTTCGACGCCGAAGCCACGCTGTTCGCCGAGAAATGTTTGATACATGTCCTGCGTTCCATGCGACATCGCGTTGAACGCCGTCATCAACAGGATCACGTAAAGAAAAAGCAACCAATGCTGCTTCACAGCTGCGCCGAGGTTCGGCCAAAAATACGTGGTAGATCTTTGCCTTAGCCACGCGGGCGATTCCGGCACGCGCGCGCGAATGTAAATGACCAAAAATGCCGGCAACGCACCGGCGACGAATAATCCGCGCCATCCGAAAAACGGAAACACAATTCCATAAGCGAGCGCCGCCAGCAGAGAACCGAACGCGTAGCCTTGCTGCAAAATTCCCGAGAACAACCCGCGCGCCGCCGTAGGCAACGATTCCATGGCGAGCGATGCGCCCAGTCCCCATTCTCCGCCCATGCCGATCCCGTAAAGCGCGCGAAAAATCAGCAGCCAAGTGTAATTCGGCGAAAACGCCGTGAGCAATTCCATGGCCGAATAAAAAATGATGTCGATCATGAGTGGAATGCGCCGGCCGAATCGATCGCCCAGCAGCCCGAAAATGAATGCACCCACCGGACGCATCGCCAGAGTCACGGTAATGGCGTAGCTGAGCTCCGCGATGCTCGTGCCGAAATCGTGCGCCATCGCCGCGATCACAAACGTGAGCAGAAAAAAATCGAAGGCATCCAGCGCCCATCCGAGGAAGCAAGCGACAAATGTATTGCGTTGATCCCGGTTGAGTAATTTGAAGAGCCGGAGCGCTTCCACACCTCTGATTTAGTTGTCGATCAAATAATTGGAAAGCGCGGAATGCGCAGATTATCAAGTGGTCTTAGCTAAAGGCCTAAAGGCGAGTGAGCGGGAGCAACCAGTGAACCTTCCTACCTTGGAACGTGTCTCTGACTGGGGTTAAGTTGAGCAGGAGCCAGAGTTTGGCCAAGAAACACATCTACGTATCATGATGCGTCAATTTGTTTCTTGATCACAGGCGCAAACGCCGTTTAGTTCTCGGACAATCATGTCGTCCGATCTTTATCCGCTGGAAACACTTCTGCGCCAACGCATCGTCGTGCTCGATGGCGCCATGGGCACGATGATCCAGCGCTATAAACTTCCTGAGGACGATTATCGCGGACAACGGTTTCGCGATTGGAAGGGCAAGGATCTCAAAGGCAGCCTCGAGCTTCTTCTTCTAACGAAGCCGGAAGTCGTCGAAGAAATCCACACGCAATATCTCGACGCTGGCGCCGACATCATCGAGACCAACACTTTCAGCGCCACCACCATCGGGCTGCACGATTTCCTTTTTACCGGAGAACCGCCTGCCGGTCGCAAGGATCAGAATTTCTTCCAGCGCGTGGTGGACGATGTCGATCTCCGCGCGCTCGTGCACGAGATGAACCTGGCGGCGGCTAAAATCGCTCGGCGCTCGGCAGATCGCTTTGCCGATCAAACCGGAACTCGCCGGTTTGTTGCTGGATCGATGGGACCTCTTCCCGTGGCGGTGTCAATGTCGCCAGATGTAAACGATCCCGCTTTCCGCGCCGTTACGTTCGATCAACTCAAACAAACGTACTTCGACCAAGCGAAGGCGTTGGTCGAAGGAGGTGTCGATCTTTTGTTAGTTGAAACCATCTTCGACACGCTGAATGCCAAGGCGGCGCTCTTCGCCATCGCGGAAGTTTTTGAAGAAGCCCGAAAGAAACTTCCGCTGATTATTTCCGGAACAGTGACCGACCGCTCCGGACGAACGTTGAGCGGTCAAACCGTGGAAGCGTTTCTCATTTCGATTGCACATGCGCAGCCGCTTATCGTCGGGCTGAATTGCGCGCTAGGCCCGGATGAGATGGAACCGTATGTCGAAGAGCTGGCGCGCATTTCGCCGTACTTTATGAGCGCGTATCCAAACGCGGGTTTGCCCGATCCATTATCGGAGACTGGTTTCCCTGAAACGGCGCAAAGCTTTGCGCCGAAACTACAAAAATGGGCGGAGAACGGCTGGCTGAATCTGGTTGGAGGCTGTTGCGGAACTACTCCTGAACACATTCGCGCAATTGTAAAAGCGATTCGCACTTGCAAACCGCGACAGATTCAATCTGCAATCCACAATCCGCAATCCGCAATTCTCCAGCTCTCCGGGCTCGAGCCGCTCAACATCACGCCGGAGATGGGCTTTGTCGTCATTGGCGAGCGCACCAACATCACAGGCTCGCCCAAGTTTTCGAAACTAATTCTGGCGGGCGATCTCGAAGGCGCGCTGGCGGTTGCGCGTCAACAGGTCCAGGGCGGCGCGAACCTTCTCGACGTCAATATGGACGAGGGCATGATCGATTCCGAAGCGACCATGACGCGTTTCCTGAGCCTGGTCGGCAGCGAACCGGAAATCACGCGCATTCCGCTCATGATCGACAGCTCAAAGTGGAGCGTGATCGAAGCGGGCCTTAAATGTGTGCAAGGCAAAGCCGTCGTCAATTCCATCAGTTTAAAGAACGGTGAGGAGGAATTTCGTCGACAGGCCCGACTGATTCGCCAATATGGCGCGGCCGTCATCGTGATGGCTTTTGATGAGCGCGGCCAGGCGGATTCGTTCGACCGCAAGATCGGCGTCTGCGCACGGGCGTATGACCTCTTGACCAAGCGCGCGAACTTCCCGGCAAATGACATCATCTTCGATCCGAACATTCTGACTGTCGCGACGGGTCTCGAAGAGCATTGCAATTACGCGGTCGATTTCATCGAGGCAACACATTGGATCAAAGAGAATCTTCCTGGCGCGCGCGTAAGTGGCGGCGTAAGCAATATTTCCTTTTCGTTTCGCGGAAACAATACCGTGCGCGAAGCCATGCACGCGGCGTTTCTCTTTCATGCCATCCGCGCCGGTCTCGACATGGGAATCGTCAATGCAGGGCAGCTCGCCGTTTACGAAGAAATCGAGCCGGAACTGCGGGAGCGTGTGGAAGACGTGCTCTTAAACCGGCGCTCTGATGCGACGGAACGGCTGGTCGAATTTGCGGAAAGGGTAAAAACCAAAGGCAAAACGCCGATCAAAGACGAAGCATGGCGCACGCAACCTGTGGAAGAACGCCTGAAGCACGCGCTGATAAAAGGCATCGTTGATTACATCGACGTCGATACGGAAGAGGCACGACAAAAATCAAAACGTCCTCTCGATGTCATTGAAGGTCCGCTTATGGCCGGAATGAGTGTGGTGGGCGACTTATTCGGCTCGGGCAGGATGTTTCTGCCGCAAGTGGTCAAAAGCGCGCGGGTGATGAAAAAAGCGGTCGCTTACCTGATGCCTTTCATGGAGGCGGAAAAATCTGCGGGCGCGAAACCACAGGGCCGCATCGTCATGGCGACGGTGAAAGGTGACGTGCACGACATCGGCAAGAATATCGTCGGGGTCGTATTGCAGTGTAATAACTACGACGTCATCGATCTTGGCGTGATGGTGCCGGCCGCAAAAATCCTGGAAACGGCGCGGGAGAAAAAAGCGAATGCGATCGGATTGAGCGGACTGATCACGCCATCGCTCGATGAGATGGTGCACGTAGCACAGGAAATGGAGCGCGAAGGATTCGATCTGCCGTTGCTAATCGGGGGCGCCACCACCAGCCGAGCACACACGGCGGTGAAAATCGCGCCGCATTATCGATCAAGTATTGTCCATGTTGTCGATGCGTCGCGCGCGGTCGGCGTTGTAAATTCTCTGTTAAACGAGCAGTTGAAATCAGAGTTCGAGATGAAAACGCGTGGCGATTACGCACGATTGCGCGAGGAGCATTCGGCGAAGGTTCGCGGGAAAAAATTACTGACGCTGGAAGAAGCGCGCGCAAATCGAGCGCGGATAGACTGGAACGTCTACCAACCACCGACACCGGAGTTCACGGGCGCACGCGCGGTTTGCCCGGCGATTGCCGATCTTCGAGACTACATCGACTGGTCGCCCTTCTTTCACGTCTGGGAACTGCGCGGCCGTTACCCGGCGATATTTGATGATCCGGTGATCGGTAAACAGGCGCGCGAACTTTTCGACGACGCGCAAGAACTTCTCGAACAAATCGTCACGAAGAATTTGCTGAGAGCGCGCGGCGTCCATGCTTTTTGGCCGGCAAACGCCGTCGGTGACGATGTCAATGTTTACGTTGATGGGGCGAGAAGAGAGAAACTCGCGATATTCTATTTCTTGCGACAACAGATGCAGAAACCGGCGGGCCAATTCGATCATTGCCTGGCAGATTACGTTGCGCCGAAATCAAATCCCGAATCCGCAATCCGCAGTCCCCAACAGGCGGATTATCTCGGCGGTTTCGCCGTTTCCATTCACGGCGCGGATGAACTCGCAAAGGAGTTTACGGCTGCGCACGATGATTACAGCGCGATCTTAGCGAAGGCACTGGCAGACCGATTCGCGGAAGCGTTCGCGGAGTATTTGCACAAGCACGCGCGCATCGCGTGGGGATTCGGGCGCGATGAAAATTTGTCCCATGCCGATCTTATTCGCGAAAAATATCGCGGCATTCGGCCGGCAGCAGGCTATCCCGCATGTCCCGATCACGCGGAGAAGCGAACCCTTTTTGATTTGCTGGACGCCGAAAGAAACGCCGGCATCAGACTAACGGAATCGTATGCGATGCATCCTGGAGCGAGTGTAAGCGGTCTCTACTTTTCACATCCCGAGGCAAAATATTTTGGCGTCGGACAAATCGCGCGCGATCAGGTCGTTGACTATGCCGCGAGAAGAGAGGAACCAGTCGCCGCAATCGAAAAGCGGTTGGCTCCGAATTTAGGCTACGAAGCTTAGATCGAATTCTTTGCCTTGGCGCTCGTTAATAGCAGGGCCCCGGCGCTTTCCGCTGAAACAGTGTCTGAATTTTTGGTTTCTTTCGCAGGCCAGACCACTTTCCAGGCAAGGCCACACTTCTCGAGCGTCCAGATGACATAGCGGGTCAGGTCAAACTCCCACCAGCGCAATCCATGTGCCGCACAACGCGGCTGCGCATGATGATTGTTATGATATCCCTCGCCGAATCCAAGAACGCCGATCCAGAGATTGTTTCGGCTATGATCGGACGTATCGAAGCTGCGATATCCGAGCCTGGGCATATGGCAGATCGAATTGACCGACCAAGTCACGTTATAGATCACCAGCATCGGCACGTAGAGGCACCAAAGCATTCCGGCCAATCCAAGTGTGAAGTAGAGCGTCAGCGCCAGAGCAAGATGCGGCAGGACGTAGAGCCAGGAGCGCTCGCACAACCGGCAGTACCAAATTTTGCGGACATCGGCAGCGTAACGTTTTGAGCGCTCACGAAATTCAGGCGGCTTCCGGATCAGCCACATCATGTGGGCATAGGGAAATCCGTGCACCGGGCTGTGAATGTCTTCGTCGGTATCAGATTTGAGATGGTGGTAACGGTGATCCCCCACCCACGTAACCGGATCGCCGGCCAGCATCACGGCAGAGCCGGTTGCGAATATAAACTTGAGCCATTCCGGCATTTCAAAGCCACGATGGGTCAGGTAACGATGCAGATAAAGCGTTGTGCTAATCCCGCCCCAGAAAAACAGCGGGATAATGATGAACAGATAAGAAGAATGGAACCGCGTCAGGAGCCCAACAACTCCGAGCAATTGCAAGAGAACCAGCACGATGAAAATGAGGAGATTGAGTTTCTCGTGCTTAAACATATGGCGCAGGGACAGGAAGCAGCCAACCCGGGCCACTCAACTCCAACGCCGGACCCTCCAATGGAATGGGTCGATTGGCAAGAGGTTCTTTTTTGAAAAATGATTAATGCGCGGAGTGGTGGTACGTGATAATCATCACGCACAATGGCGGGGTGTAGCTTAGCTTGGTAGAGCGCCTGGTTTGGGACCAGGAGGTCGCAGGTTCAAATCCTGTCACCCCGACCACTAGCGGTTAATGTTCCACTGTTACGTTCTGCGAAGTCTGAAGACGGGCCGTCGTTATGTCGGATCGCGCGAAGATTTGAGCGACCGCGTTCGCCGATACAATTCGGCGGAGTCGAAGGCCACCAAGCACGGGGCGCCGTGGATACTGGATTCGAAGTGAAAGTTTCGCAACACGTCGAGAAGCTTTGGCGAGAGAACGCTTTTACAAGACCGGCAGAGGGAGAGATGAACTGGATGAATTCCTGTAGAGCGGTCGCCGCGGCGACGCGACTACCCCGGGTCAGTGGCTCCAGGCTATGTTTACTGTTATGTTTTGCGAAGTCTCAGGACCGGACGACGCTACATAGGATCGGGCGGACCGGCCTAGACCAATCGCTACGGCGACTCACTCCGACCGCAACAAAAAAATGAAACCAACAGGGCTGATTCTATTGGCAATACTGGGCACAGCGATACCGATATTGAACGGGCAAGATGCGGCGCCACCGGATGTCGATCTTTACTCAGGACAGAAGCAGCCAGGCATTACGCCGACAGCCATACCCTCTCTAGAACCCAACGGCCCTCCCGACGTGCCGGAGTTATCGCAGCTCGACGAAGCTTTTAAAAAACAAACGTCTTTGGGCAAAGAAGCTGATCAACGCCGGCTGCATATCGAGTGGCGAAAATTGAAAAACCAAGTGGTGAATGATCCGTCCATCCGCGCCGCGAAGGCATTCGCCATGGCTGCTCGCACGGATCTGGAAAAGCGGAACCGGCTTCGCAACTATTACAACCTTTATTATGACCGGATGTCGGCTCTGGCTTCCAGCGCGGAGGTGAAACTAGCATTGAATGCGTTGAAGACCACATATTTTAAGTCGATTGATCAACCGCGCGTGCGACCCTCGCCGACCCCTTCCTCACAGACGCTGGCCGCGTCTTTAAAAGTGCCGGCGGCTTTCGCACAGCCAGCGGCGAATGCTGATATTATGGGCGCGGCTAAAAGTACCGGCCAGCTCAACCTCTTCGTCATGGCGATGAATTTCACCGGCAAGGCGGCCACACTGAAGGAGAATGGCTCAGTTACTGTGTTCGCGCCGACCGATGCCGCATTCAAGGGCGCGCCTCCAGGAACGATCGATTCTCCCCCCAACGCCGAGCAGCTCGGCAACCTGCTCGCCTATCACGTCATGCAGGGCGCGGTCACTTCTACAGAATTGACGACCAGGAACGCGCAAACCCTTAATGGCGCGAATCTCGACATAAAGGTCGCGAACGGACAAATAACGGTGAACGATGCTCACGTGATCAAAGCCGACGTGAAAGCTTCTAACGGCGTGATCTACGTAATCGACAAGGTCTTGATTCCGCCCGCGCCGGGGGCTTCCCCTCCGCCAGCGGGTTCTTCGCCGACGCCAACGCCAATATCGACACCCGAGCGAAAACACAATAAGAAACATGGAAGATAGTGTTCACGGGGCCCTTGCCGACGCATATCGTGCCGTTATTCTAGACGCGATTTGCGGCGCGTTCGTCTAGTGGTTAGGACACAGCCCTCTCAAGGCTGGTGCACGGGTTCGACTCCCGTACGCGCTGCCACTACAAATGCGAAATTCGGCCGTTTTGATAACGTTTTGAGGATAAAACTGAGACCGCGTGGAGGCTGAAAACAAAACTCATATCTGCTGCGCTCCTACAGGCTCGCGCTCCATATAGCGCCGCAACTCGCTCATTCTTATGCGCAAATTGCGTCCCACACGAAATGCTGCCAGCCGACGAGGATCGATCTCCCGTCGAACCGTTCACACGCAGACGCCGAGGATTTTTGCAGCACGCGAAAGACTCACACATTCATCCGCTGCGTCAGTCTTTTCGTTCATTTCGTCTCACCTCTAGCATTGCGCGCCATTTCTTCTTGAATTCCGCTCGCCGCCTCTCGTTCGCCTCTTCGCGTTGTTTCGTAAAATACGATCCTGCATAGCCGCCAAGCGATGCTTGTGCGCTATCGGTCTTCACAGCCGCCTTCAACTGTGCAGCGACACGCTGCCCCATCGGGCGCGGTGGGCGACCAGCCTTCAGCTCTTGCTTGTTCCGATCCCACACTTCCCGCATCGACACATATTTACGACCGAGAAAAATAAAATCGGTCAACTTCCCCAGCCTAACGAGTTCGCCAACCCGTTTCGTACTCACGTCGAGAAGCAGCGCCGCCTGCGCATGATTGAGTAGACCCTTCTCCTCTATCATCGCCTCGCTCATCCTTTCCATTTGACGCCGAGCCTCCTCGCGAGCCGCCGCCCTATCCGCCGGCGCAGCTTGCAAAGCGAGCGTTGATGAAGCAATCGCAGTTATTTCAGTAACGGTAATTGACGTGATCGTAATGCCCGTGAAGTATTTGTCAACATCTTTTTTGTTTGGCCCCTTCGAGCACACCAACCTGACAGCGTTTCTCGAACTCGAAAGAGTCACGCACGACGACAGTAATTGAAATCAAACCCGCATCGTAACGGCTGGAAAGTTTTTGAAGCGCCCGGCGTCGAGGCTGTTTTTTGAAGAAAGATCAGGCAATCAATTATGCCGCAGAACCGCATGAGCTTTCGCTCCGGTGAGATTCGCATTTTGGATTCGAGCGGCAACGTCGAACACACGATTCCATTCAACGAAGCGGGTCGAAAGCTGTGACGCGAGCCAGTCCGCTGGCCAGCCGTCGGCTGCATCGCTTTGTTAGGCCCCTTAAAAGACGGCGAATACAAACACGCCACGGTCAAGATACGTCCCGATATCCGCAAAGTTGAACTGCATCAAGCAACTGTTTCCGATGTAGTTGGTCTTCTTCTCGACTGTCGAAGGCACCTTAATGGTGAAGTTAAGCATCTCCATTTTACCTGCGGCCACTGCGAGTCCGGTGAATGCCGGCTCAGTCAAACGTGGGAAGCGGGTGTCCACGTTCAAGAGGAATGTGCCGACAGTCGGGTCAACGTTGCCGGAGCCGACCCAGACATGCGCGAATAGCCGCGTGGCTAGCTCAGGGTCAGGGTTGTAGATGCCGAGTCTGTAATCGAAGGTCGCTCCCGGCGTCGTGTTACTCCATCCTTGCAATATGATCATCGGGGAGTTGACGCGCTTGAGCTTCTTCTCGATTTCCTCCGGTGTGACGGCGGTGAAGTGTTCGCTCTTGTTCTCGCGTTTATGCTTCTCGATCGCCTTTTGGATGTTCCGAATGTGCTCTTTGATCTGAGCTGTTGTGAACTTTCTTTGCTTGCTCTTGGCTGGCATATTCTCCCTTTCTCATTGTTATTTTGTTCTTGAATAACGGGTTGGACGGGTCCCTTGTCGACTTCATTCTTCGCGTGGTAAACTCGAATCTCGATGAGGCGCGCGACGGCCACGACGGCCATCTTTCTCATCGCAGCGATCGTACTGACGGTCGACTGCGCATTAGCAAAGTCGGCGCGATCAGTAGTTACCTTTGTATCGGAATGTGTGTGCAAACACTCTCATGGAGTAGATCGTTGGGCCCCATGGTGAACAGCGCACAGCACGTTTACGAAATTCGACCGCGCAAAGATCGACGTGGGGTCGATTTGATTTCCGACGTGTTGCCGTTTGGTCGCTTGTGGTACATCGAGGCGAACGCGATCAGCAACGCAATCGGCTACGCAAAGTTTTTCAGCCGTTCACACGATGTCGCGATTCGCGTTTACGGAGAAGCTGGCAACGTGATCGAAACACACGACCACACGGGCGACTTCAAAGAATGGTGAGTTCATTTTTGCCCCAAAAAACGCCGCGGCTGCTATCAATGGGGCATGCCCCCATAATACGGTTCCGGGGGAGGTGGCCCTATGTATCGATAGGGCGTGTCGGATTCGCTCGCGCAAGAGACCAGCATTAGAGCGAGAATCAAAAGTGCAGAAAAAAGAATAATCGAGCGAGTAGTTTTCATAGAATTTTTGGCTAGTGGAACTTCACGATTCTCAGTCAGATCGTTGTGGTGTCAACGCCCGTAACGCATGAAAACGTGCCCGCAAAAGTAACAACGGGATTACCTTCGTACGGGAATTACCCATACGATAGGTGCTTATTCGCGTTTACGATGACGCGGGCAACGTGATCGAGACGCACGAACACGCGGGCGATTTCAAGGAGCCAGGATGTCGATGCACCCCACAGATGAAGAACAATGCGCAATCAGCACCTGCGCCAGATAAGGGGTGTGGCGAG
>Ga0193713_1000365_pt1 | contig 15348 bp, 11 predicted proteins | sample H3a2metaG_FD_143054 | JGI IMG/M metagenome (GOLD analysis project Ga0193713, IMG submission 143054) | Soil microbial communities from a riparian zone of the East river system, Colorado, United States - H3a2 | ecosystem: Environmental > Terrestrial > Soil > Riparian zone | place: USA: East River... | reverse complement strand
GCTCGACCCGGCGCGGAACAAGGTCAACATCGAGGCCGATGGATCCACACGCGAGGTCGGATTCACCCAACTTATCTACGCGCTTGGCTCGCATGTCGACACCGACAATGTGCCGGGCGCTTCGCAGCACGCCTTTCGGCTCGACCCCGGCGAAGGTCTACGCTCTGCAGCGGCACTGCGAACTGCCATGCACCAGCTTGCCGGACGGCCTGCCCGCGTGCTCGCCGTCGGCGGCGGGCCGCTTTCGATCGAGGCGGCCGGCGAGGTCAAATCGACCTGGCCCGACATGGACGTGACGCTCGTGAGCGCCACGCGTGCCGGAGATTTCACCAGCGAGAAGGTTCAGGCAGTGCTCCGGCGCGATCTGGCGAGACTGGGCGTAACACTCGTCGATGATGAGCGCGTCAGCGAGATCACAGCAAACGAGGCGGTCACGGCGACCGGACGCCGCTTCCCGCACGACGTCTGCATTTGGGCGGCCGGCATGCGCGCGCCCTCGATCGCCAGACAAGGCGGACTCGAAGTCGATGCTCAGGATCGCGTAGTGGTCGGCACGGATCTGAGGTCTGTTTCCCATCCCTCCATCCTCGCGGTTGGCGATAGCGCCCATCCCAACGGGTCAACCGGGGCTCCATTTCGACCGTCCGCGCTGACGGCCGCTGTCTCCGGCGTCTACGCGGCCGAGCAGGCCGTGGCTCTAGTTGTCGGCAAGACCATTCGGCCATTCAGTTTCTCCACATTTGCCCAGGCGATTGCGGTCGGCCGGTTCGCCGCATTGTTTCCTCTTGACGCCAACGACAACCCGATACTGATCGTAATGGGCGGACGTGCCGCTCGACGATTGCGCGACGTTCTCGTCTGGCTGGTGCTGCACTTCATTACCTTCGAGCGGCACTTGCCGGGCGTTCAGACATGGCCCGGGCACAAACGTGCGACGGCCTCCTTGGTCGGCGAGGCCGGCAGTGATGGTTCGGCCAACTCAACTCAGCCCGGATATCAACGGCCGAGCTCTTAGTTGACGTGGCAAGAGCGGAATTTTAGCGGCGGCGCCCCTTGCGATTTTGCTTGATGTCTCGATGCACACAACGCGCAGCGGCCTTTTAGCTGCTTGAGAGATTTAAACTCCCGTTCCAATCCATCACTGGCTGCACCGGCGAGGTCTCACGCCATCTCGTGCAAATTGGCAAGCCAACATGGCGCGGAATGCCGAGAATGCCCTTGGGCAGCTCGCGGCCGAGATACACATTTTGTGCGACCGTGAGATCGGGCGCAAGAAGGATTTCCTGATGAACCAGGACGATGCCGCGCCGCTCCGCGTCGACCGGTCCAGTCAACGTCACGGTCTCACCGTCGATCCTCAATTCGCCGCGCGTCGGCTGCAAATGACCGGCGAGCAGCTTCATGAGAGTCGACTTGCCGGCACCGTTCTCGCCGATGATGGCGTGAACCTCCCCGGGATTAACCGCCAGGCTGACATCCTTCAGCACCTCGACCGGGCCGAAGGACTTCGACAGCCCGACCGCCTCCAGCAGCGGACCTCCGGCAGTGACGGACGGCTGGGCGGCGGGCGTTTTCATCCGACCTTGGTCCATACGTTTCCGGCCTTCGAAGACGCTACCGCAGCTTCGATGAAGCGCATGCCGGCCAAGCCGTCATGGACGGTCGGATAGATCGTTCCGGTATCGGGTGAAGCGCCGGTCCGCGCTGCGCGGATTGCGCGCGCAGCTTCGGCATAGATTGTGGCAAAGCCCTCGAGATACCCCTCGGGGTGTCCGCTCGGCACGCGGGTGACGCGGGCGGCTTCCGGCAGCGCCCCCGCACCGGCGCGGGTGAGCAACTGCTTCGGCTGGCCAAAACGGGTGAACCATAGGTAATTCGGATCGGCCTGCGTCCATTCGAGCCCACCCTTGGTGCCGTAGATGCGCAGCTTGAGGCCATTTTCGTTGCCGACCGCCACCTGGCTCGCCCACAGCATGCCACGCGCGCCGCCCTTGTAGCGCAACAGGATCTGGACGTCGTCGTCGAGCAGGCGGCCAGGCACGAAGGTGGTGAGCTGCGCCAGGAGTGCATCTGTCTCCAGTCCGGTGACGAAAGCAGCGAGATTGTAGGCGTGCGTTCCGATATCACCGATGCAGCCGCCAGCCCCAGACCGCTTTGGATCGGTGCGCCACTCGGCTTGCTTGCTCCCCGAAAGCTCGGCGCGCTCCGTAAGCCAGTCCTGCGGATATTCTGCCTGTACGACACGGATGTCGCCCAACTCGCCTTGCGCGATCATGGCACGCGCCTGCCGCATCATCGGATAGCCGGTGTAGTTGTGGGTGAGGACGAAGACCTTACCGCTCTTTTCCACGAGATCGACCAGCCCCTGTGCCTCCGCCACGGTGGTCGTCATCGGCTTGTCGCAGATCACGTGGATGCCGGCCTCGAGGAAAGCCTGGGCGGCCGGCGCGTGCACATGGTTGGGCGTCACGATCGACACCGCTTCGATCCCGTCTGGGCGCTCGGCCTCGGCCCTCGCCATCTCCTCGAACGATCCGTAGGATCTTTCGGCTGCAATGCCGAGTTCCAAGGCCGACGCCTTGGCCCGGGCAGGTTCTGAAGACAGCGCACCCGCGACCAGTTCGAACTGCCCGTCGATCCGCGCCGCTATGCGATGAACGGCACCGATAAATGCGCCCTGACCGCCGCCCACCATGCCAAGTCTGATGCGGCCGCCTGTGCTGTCGTGCCCGCTTGCTTCGATCGCCATGCGAACCTCCTAAGCCAAGCCGAGCATCTTGCGGTTCGCAAGATCGTCGGTGCCTGCGCCGGCAAAATCGTCGAAGGCGCGCTCGGTAACGCGGATGATATGATGCTTGATGAACTCCGCGCCCTCGCGCGCGCCGTCCTCCGGGTGCTTGAGCGCGCATTCCCACTCCAGCACCGCCCAGCTGTCGAAATCATAGGCTGTAAGCTTGGAGAAGATGCCGCCGAAATCGACCTGTCCGTCGCCCAGCGAGCGGAACCGCCCTGCCCGGTTCGCCCAGCTCTGGAAACCACCATAAACGCCCTGCCGGCCCGTGGGATTGAATTCCGCATCCTTCACGTGGAAGGCCTTTATGCGCTCGTGATAGATGTCGATGTAATCGAGATAGTCGAGCTGTTGCAGCAGGAGGTGCGACGGATCGTAGAGCAGGTTCGCCCGCGCGTGGCTCTTCACCCGTTCGAGGAACATCTCATAGCTGACGCCGTCATGCAGGTCTTCGCCGGGATGAATCTCGTAGCAGACGTCGACACCGTTCTCGTCGGCATAGTCGAGTAGCGGGGTCCAGCGTCTTGCCAGTTCATCGAACGCCGCCTCCACAAGGCCGGCCGGACGCTGCGGCCACGGATAGATAAAGGGCCATGCCAGCGCGCCGGAGAAGGTAGCATGCGCCTTCAGGCCGAGATGTTTCGATGCTCTGAGCGCGCGTTTCACCTGGTCGACCGCCCATTCGGTGCGTGCCGACGGGTTACCGCGCACTTCAGGCGCCGCAAAGCCATCGAAAGCAGCATCATAGGCAGCGTGGACCGCGACGAGCTGCCCCTGGAGATGAGTGGATAGTTCAGTGATCTCCAATCCGTGCTGTGCCGCGACCCCCTTGATCTCGTCGCAATAAGTCTTTGAGTCGGACGCCTTCTTCACATCGAACAGGCGCGCGTCCCAGGTCGGGATCTGCACACCCTTGTAGCCGAGCGACGATGCCCATTCGCAGATCGCGTCAAACGAGTTGAACGGAGCCGTATCTCCGGCGAACTGCGCCAGGAAAATGGCTGGACCTTTTATCGACTTCATGAGCTTTCCTCCCGACTCCGGCTTTTTGCCAACACGATTCGCTCAACTGCGGCAGCGGTTGATCCACAAGCAATGAAACTCGGCGTTTCAATATTGCCAGGACAGGGACGGTCCGGGGATGACCCGGACCGCCAGGAAACTTGTCTGCTAGAAAACGCCGTTACTTCAACATCTGGGTGACGTTGTCCTTGGTGACGAGATCGAGGCCGGTATAGACGATCTCCGGCACCTTCTCGCCCTTCTTGATCGCCAACAGAATGTCCATCGACTTCTCGCCCATCTCGAACGGCCGCTGGCCGGTGAGAGCGTTTGAGTAGCCGTCACGCAACAGTTCGAGCTGCATCTTGAGCGTATCGGCAACGACGAGCGTGAACTTGCCGGCGTCGATGTCCTTCTTGTTCTTGTTGACGAACGCCTTGTAGCCCTCGGGCGCGAACATCGGCCAGCCGCCCACCGGCACGATCGCACCCAGGTCCGGGGTCGCGGTGCGCAGGTCGGCCATCTGCTGAACGGCAAGCGCGGAGTCGTCATTGCAGAAGGTCGGCGAGCCTGACACCTCGACCCATTTCGAGCCTTTGAGCGCTTCACGGACGCCGTCGACGCGTTCGGCTAGGTTCTTGGCGCCGGGGCCGCCCGAGATCATGGCATACTTGCCACCCTCGGGCCTGAGCTGGGCCAGTTGCTTGCCGAGCGCGAGGCCGAAGTCCTTGTTGTTGGTACCGATGTAGGCGAGGCGCTTGGAGCCCGGCGCATCGGCGTCGAAGGTCACGACCGGGATGCCGGCCGCGGTCGCCGCTTCGATCGACTTGGTCATGGCCGCGACATCGGCAACCGAGATCGCCATACCATCCACCTTCTGGGTGATGAAGTCTTGGATGATCTGCGCTTCGGTCGCCGGCTCGTGCTCGATCGGCCCCTTGTAGATGCATTCGACATTGCCGAGTTCCTTGGCCCGCTTCAGGCAACCGTCGCGCGCCACGTCGAAGAACGGGTTGTTCATCGCCTTGGGCACCACGGCGAAACGGTACTTCTGCTGGGCAAATGCCGGGCTCGCCATGATTACGACGGCCACGGTAGCAAGAATTATTTTCTTCATAGGTTTCCTCCACGCTTTCATGCCTATCCTGAAGATCGTCTGGTTCGGGAGGCGGATAGACCGTGCCGTTGTGGCACCTTCCCGGTCAGTATTCTCAAATCATGCGCGAGCGTATCCGGTCGACCAGCACAGCCAGGATGATGATCACGCCGACCAAGGTCTGCTGCCAGTAGGAATTGACCTGCGCCAGCACGAGGCCGTTGCGGATGACCTCGAGCAGGACGCAGCCGACGATGGCGCCGAGCGGGCCGCCGATGCCGCCCGCCAAATTGGCGCCGCCGATGACTGCGGCCGCGATCACGTTGAGCTCATAGGACGTCGCCATGTTCGCGGGCGCCGAACCCAGCCAGCCCGAGATGATGATTCCCTGCAGTCCCGCGGCGAGCGCGCAGATCACATAGACCTGGATCTTGACCCGGACCACCGGGATGCCGGTCAGTTCGGCCGCCTTCTCATTGCCGCCGAGCGCGAAGACGTGGCGGCCGAACGCGGTGTGATGCAATACCATGGCCATCACCAGCGCGAGGACCACCAAATAGATGAAGGGCGCGGGCATTCCGAACAGGGTGCCCGACGTCAACCCGTAGAAATATTCGGCGTCGGGCCCGCCCGGAAAACTGCCCCTGCCGTTCGAGACGACATAGGCAAGGCCCCGCACGATCGAGAGCATGCCAAGCGTGGTCACGAACGGCGACAGCCCGAGCACGGCGATGCAAAAGCCGTTGATGAGCCCGACGATCAGCGCGGCTATGAGCCCCGCGAGGACCGACACCAGCATAATCAGGCCCGGCATGTTGGCGAGCACGGTCTTGCCGTCGGCGGCCAGGTGCACGAACAGCGACGCCCCGGGCATGTCCGGCGTCGACAGGCCCGACATCACCATCGACGTGACCATGGCGGAAAAGCACATCATCGAGCCGACCGAGAGATCGATGCCGCCGGTAATGATCACGAAGGTGACGCCAAGGGTGGCGATGGCGATGAAGGAGAAATTCTTCGCCACGTTCTGCATGTTGCCTTCGGTAAAGAAATACGGGCTGGCGAAGTGCATGGCGACCAGCAGCAGCAGCAGCGCGAGCGTGACGTAAGCGGTCTGCGAAGCGAAGACGCTGCGCTGCCACCATCGGGTTATGCCGATATTGGAATAGGACACCGGTGATTCGATTGGCACGGACACTATGCCGCCTCCTTCGCGCCGGTGATCAGGGCCGTCACCTCTTCCGGACTGGTGTCGCGGATCGGCTTGTCCGCCCGCTTCTCGCCACGACGGAGCACGATGACGCGATCGCAGACCGCGAAGACATCCGGCATGCGATGCGAAATCAGCATGACGGCAACGCCCTGTTCCTTGAGGCGGTGGATCAGGCTCAACACCTGCTCAACCTGCCGGACCGAGATCGCCGCGGTCGGCTCGTCCATCATGACGAGCTTGGCGTTGGATAGTCGCGTTCGCGCGATGGCGACCGCCTGGCGTTGGCCACCGGACATTTGCTTCACGAGATGCTGCGGCCTTGTCTCGGAACGCAGCTCGCCGAACAGCTCGAGCGCGCGTGCGGCCATCGCCTTGTGGTCAAGGAAGGCGAACGGACCGAATTTCCATTTGAGTTCGCGTCCGAGGAACACGTTGGCTGCGGCCGTCAGATTGTCGGCGAGCGCGAGATCCTGGTAGACGACCTCGATGCCCACCGCGCGCGCATCGATCGGACGATAGAAATGAACCGCGTTGCCCTCGAAGCGGATCTCGCCGTGGTTCGCCGGAAAATTTCCGGCGATGATCTTCACGAGCGTCGATTTTCCGGCGCCGTTGTCGCCCATGAGGCCGACCACCTCGCCGGGCGAGACCCGCATGTCGATGCCGTGCAGCGCGCGGATCGCGCCGAAGTCCTTGCCGATGCCCGTCAATTCCAGAACCGGTTGCCCGGCCGCAGCCGCCGTTATCATGGCGGTCCTCCTGTTGATGTGATGATGCGTCCGATCATGTTCGTTCCAATCAGACGTATCGGTTGACCAGGGATTCCAGATATTCCTGACGTCCCGAACGAGGCTGCGGATCCAGTCCGTCAGCAAGCGCCCGGTCAGCAAGGTCGGCGAGCGAGCGCTGCCCCGCGAGGATGGCGCGCCCTTCCGGGCCGGCCCACCCCGCATATCGCTCGGCGAGCGGCGCCGTGAGCACCCCGGCATCGAGCATATCGGCGGCAGCAAGCAGCGCCCGTGCGCAGGCATCCATCGAACCGACATGGGCATGGATCAGGTCGAGCGGATCGATCGACTGCCGCCTGATCTTAGCGTCGAAGTTGAGGCCGCCGGTGGTGAAACCGCCACCCTTCAGCAGTTCGTGAAACATCAGCGCAAGCTCCGGCACATTCATCGCGAACTGATCGGTATCCCAGCCGAGCAGATCGTCGCCGCGGTTGATGTCGAGCGAGCCCAGGATGCCCAGCGCCTCGGCGAGCGCGACCTCGTGCTGAAACGAATGGCCGGCGAGAATGGCGTGGTTCTGCTCGATGTTGAGCTTGACGTCGGCCATGAGGTCGTAACGCCTGAGGAAACCGTAGCAGGTGGCAACGTCGAAGTCGTACTGGTGCTTGGTCGGCTCTTTCGGTTTGGGTTCGATCAGGATCGGCCCCTTGAAGCCGATCTTGTGCTTGTGCTCGACCACCAGCGACACAAAGCGGCCGAGCTGGTCGAGTTCGCGCCCGATGTCGGTATTGAGCAGGGTCTCGTAACCCTCGCGTCCGCCCCAGAGCACGTAGTTCTGGCCGCCCAGCCGATGCGTCACCTCGAGTGCCGCACGGACCTGCCCGGCGGCGTAGACGAACACCTCCGGATCCGGATTGGTTGCTGCACCAGCCATGTAACGGCGGTGCGAAAACAAATTGGCCGTTCCCCAAAGCAGCCGCATCTTGGCGGCCGACATCTTCTGTTCGAACAGATCGGCAATGGCGTTGAGGTTCTTGACCGACTCGGCAAGCGATCGGCCTTCCGGCGCAACGTCCGCGTCGTGGAAGGTAAAGAACGGCACATCGAGCAGGCGAAACAGCTCGAATGCGACATCGGCCTTGGCACGAGCAAGCGCCATCGGATCATCGCCATGGTGCCAGGGCCTGAGAAAAGTCTCGCCGCCGAACGGATCGCTCCCGATCCAGCCGAACGAATGCCAGTAGCAGACGGCGAAGCGCAAGTGATCCTCGAGCCGCCGGCCACGCACGATGCGGTCCTTGTCGTACCAGCGGAAGGCGAGCGGTTTGTCCGTCTTAGGACCACCATAGGCGACCGGCTCGGTGGTTGCGAAGAAGTTCGTTGATGCGTTCACGCGGACAACTCCTTGAGCGCGGGATAAAGTTTTCGCCACCGCCGATAGGCTTCATCGTAGGCGGCCATCGTCGAAGCGCGCGGCAGGAAGCTCGCGAGCCGGCTCGGACGGGTGCATACTTTCGCTGGCTCTTCTCGTGTGGCTGCCAGCCGGCCGAGCCGCGCAGCTCCGAGCGCGGCACCGACCTCGCCCTCCTCGACGCGGTGGACCGGAATGCCGAGCACGTCGGCGATGATCTGCGCCCACAGCGCCGAGCGCGATCCGCCGCCCACGAGATCGATCTCCGCGATCGCAGGACTGGAGCCGCCCATCGCAGCGAGGTTGTCGCGCACGGCGAAGGCCACACCTTCGAGCACCGCCTGAACGATGTCATCGCGTCCGGTTGCGCTGCGCAGACCGACGACGGCGCCGGCAGCCGTGGCATCATTGTGCGGCGTGCGCTCGCCGTCGAGATAGGGCAGGAATTGCACCGGGCTCGGCCGTTCGACGGCCTCGCCGAGCGGGGCGAGCAATTCGGATTCAGGCGTTGCCAGAATGCGAGCAAGCCAGCCAAGCGAGGCGGCGGCCGACAACATCACGCCCATCTGGTGCCACAGGCCGGGAAGCGCGTGGCAGAAGGCGTGGACCGCCGAGCGAGGTGCCGGCGCAAACCGCTCCGTGACGCGGAACAGCACACCCGAAGTCCCCAGCGACAGGAAGGCATCGCCAGGCGCAATGGCGCCGAGTCCGATCGCGCTGGCTGCGTTATCGCCGGCGCCACCGGCGACCACCACGCCGGGTGCCATGCCCCAACGCCGCGCGAAGTCGGCAGATAGAACCGCACTTGGTTGGCTGCCTTCGACCAGTCGCGGCATATGGTGGAGACCGAGCCCCGTCGCTTCCAGGATCGTCTCGGACCAGCAGCGCCGACCGACGTCGAGCCAGAGCGTTCCGGCCGCATCCGACATGTCCTCGACCATCTCGCCGGTCAAGCGGTAGCGGACATAGGCCTTGGGCAGAAGAACGTGGGCTACTCTTGCGAAGACATCCGGTTCGTGCCGCGCCACCCACATGAGCTTGGGAGCTGTGAAGCCCGCCATCGCAAGATTGCCGGAGATCGCGTGCAGCGAGGGGCACCGCCGTTCGAGTTCGGCGCACTCGGCATGGGAACGGCCGTCATTCCAGAGAATGGCCGGGCGCAGCGGCTGGCCGTCGGCACCGAGCATCGTGGCGCCATGCATCTGGCCGGCAAGGCCAATGCCGCGAACCTGCGCGGTTTCGCGCGGATGCGTGGCAGCGAGATCGTCGACCGCATCGATCGCCGCGTCGACCCAGGCATCCGGGTCCTGCTCGGACCAGAGCGGCGCAGGATGCGACAGCGCAAGCTCGCGCGATGCCGCAGCGACGATCGCGCCAGCGTCATTCACGAGCACGGCCTTCACACTGGACGTGCCGATGTCCATCCCCAGATACACGAGCCTTCCTCCCTTTCGGCTCCCACGCGGCGTGCGAACGGCGTCGCCTTTCCCGCAAAGAACCGGCTTCTTGAGCTTGGTCTGCCGCTCCGAACCGCCTTATGGCGGTGCGCGCTACGGCAGATTGTCCCTCATCACGATGTCGATCCGGATATTCTCCTGTTCACTCAAGATCGGCTCGCCTCGGGCGAGCGCGAGCAGCACGCGGATGGCGGCCCGCGCCTCATGCCCGGGGTTCTGCGAGATGGCCGCATCGATCACACCGTGCAGGAGCAGCTTGCGCGTCACGACAGTCACGTCGTGCCCGACGAAAACCACCTGCTTCTCACGCCCGGAGTCGATCAGCGCCTTGGCAACGCCGGGCGTTCCGGCGCCGACATTATAAAGACCGGCAATGTCAGGATGATCGCCAAGCAACCTCATCATGAGGTGTTCTGAGCGTTCATCCGCGTCGCGCCCCTCTAGAACGGGTAACACATCCAGTTGCGGAAATTCGGAGGCCATCACCTGATTAAAACCGAAGATGCGTTCGGCATGGTCACGCAAGCCTTGCGAACCGGCGACAATGGCGACCTTCCCCCGACGAGGGCCGACCAGCCGCCCGACCAGCGTGCCGGCGGTGCGCCCGGCAGCGATGTTGTCGATGCCGACATAGTGATGGCGGCGCGAAGACGGCACGTCGGACACCAGCGTCACGACATTGGTGCCGGCATCGACAAGATCGTTGATGGCGGCGCGGACGCTCGGATGATCGAGGGCCACGACCGCCACACCATCGAAGTCGCCGGCGAGGGATTCAAGGGTGGCCGCGAGAGCGGCAGGATTGAACACGTCGGTAGCGACCATCTCGACTGCAAGGCGACGGGCCGAAAGCCAGGTCGACATCTCGCCGAGATAGGACTGGATCTGCTGCATGAACAGATTCGGCCCCGACGGCATCACAAAGGCGAAGCGCCGTGCTCGCCCGCGAGCCAATTCCGCCGCAGCGACATGGGGTTGGAATGCGTTCCGCGCGATCGTCTCCTTCACGCGCCGGACGGTGTCCGGTCGCACGCCGGCGCGATTGTGGAGGACACGATCGACGGTTGCGAGGCTGACGCCAGCCTGGCGCGCAATGTCCTTGAGTGTGAGCGTTATGTTCGCTTCTCGCTTCTCCATCCCGTTACACTAGCAGAGGCCATATGAGGTAAGCAACTCATTTTGAGGGTACGGCCGCCGACCATCGCTCTGCGAGGCCGGCTTCCGAAGGCAGGACACCGCACCAGATCCCACAAGCGCTCAGTTTGGTAAGCGCCAGAGCGCCGTTGTGTAGGGCATCATGCAGTCCAGCCATTACACCTGCCGGCGTTCGAACCTGTGCGAAAGGTTGGCGGGAGAATTTGTCTCAAAACTGCAGGCGATGGCGGGCGAGCTTTCGGCCATGCTCCGGTGACAATGCATGTTGGTCCTGCAACCACCTGGACCGGCATCGCTCGGCAAGTCAGACGGCGCCCGACGCGAAGGCGAATTTCGCGCACAATGGGGCTGGCCGCGATGGAGTGAGCGAAAGCGATCGCAGCAAATCGTAGTTTCCGCGGAAGAAAATCGTGCCGCTTGGTAGCGGGGGAGGAACCCGAACCCCCGACCTTGGTATTGTTCTTTAGCGATCCGTCGAAATAGTCGCCACACTGATCGCGCAGATTGCCCCATTTGCCCGCCTCAATATCCAAATTTACGACGCGCACGTAGTAGACCTGTATCAATGGGTCTGTGCGCGTTATCTCGTTGGCGTGAAGGGCGCAGATACGAAAGCAAAGCGCGATTTGAGCTCGGCATTCGACCGCATCTCGGAACAGATCACCTGACTTCCAGCCCAAAGATCCGTGTGGGAGGCCGACTCGAAAAACAAAATTCACTTTATATTTTAATAGGATCTGGCGGTGGGTGCGGTCTGGTGCGAACCACTCTCAAAGGGAATTCGCCTGTTATTTGAATGAAAAACTCAAGATTGAGCGTCAGAATGTGGTCCCGCGCAATTTCTTTCCGTGTTTTCTGGGGTTTAACCGAATGGGCAAGTAATTTGTTTCTCTCGAGAACACGCTGACAACAGGCGATGAACAGGTTCGAAACAGGCCTGTATCAGGCGCTAATGTAGCGCCGGGAGCCACAGCAGCTTGAGGTCCTTCGTGGAGGCTGCACCCAGACTTGACTCGTTTGCAGATAAAAAAATCGCGGAGCGCATTGGAATGCCTCCGCGATGCTTCACTATTTTCAGTCTCTTGCTACGGCAAATAATCAGGATCGATTACTGAGCGCAAATTCTTGGTCAACGCCTTGTACTCATCCGTCACATCCTCGGGAAACTTTCGCACGATCTCCTCGGACTTCAATAGCTGCTGGAGACAGTCAAGCTGTGTCTTTAAATGGTCCAACGTATGCCTTTGACGCATCTTGTTCCATTCGAGCGCCATCGAGAACTGCCGCACGGCAGCTCTCGGCGGACACGTCGCGCGCTGCGAGGACTGCGCCTACACCACGATCGCCTACAACAGCTGCCGCAACCGGCACTGCCCGAAGTGCCAGGGCGCGGCAGCGCGGCAGTGGATGGCGGCGCGCGAGGCTGAACTGCTCCCAATTCCCTACTTCCACGTCGTCTTCACACTGCCGTCGGCGGTTGGCGACGTCGCCTACCAGAACAAGGCCGTGATCTACGATCTGCTGTTCAAGACCTCGTCGGAGACGATGCTCACCATCGCGGCCGACCCGAAGCACCTCGGAGCCCGCATCGGCATCACGTCGGTGTTGCACAGCTGGGGCTCGGCCATGACCCATCATCCACACCTGCACATGATCGTGCCGGGCGGCGGGCTCTCCATGGATGACAGCCGTTGGATCTCATGCAAGCCTAACTTCCTTCTGCCTGTGCGTGTTCTGTCGAAGCTGTTTCGCCGGTTGAAGCTGGAGAGGCTTCTGGCGGCACACCAGGCGGGCAGCCTGCGGTTCTTCGGCTCACACGCGCATCTTGTCGACGCGAAGGCATTCGCGGCGTTCCTGGCTCCGCTCAGCAAGAAGCGCTGGTTCGTCTACGCCAAGCGCCCGTTCGCGGGCCCGAAGGCCGTGCTCGCCTATCTGTCACGCTACACCCACCGCGTCGCCATCTCGAACCGCCGCCTGATCGCAGTCGACCAGCGGAGCGTCACGTTCAAGGTCAAGGATTACAGGATCGAAGGCCCCGGCCGCTATACGACGATGACGCTCGACGTCGGCGAATTCATTCGCCGGTTCCTCATCCACGTGCTGCCCAAAGGCTTCCATCGCATCCGCCACTACGGCTTGTTCGCCAGCGCGAACCGCGCCGAGACGATCGCACAAGTGCGCGAATTCCTGGAACTGGCAACGCCTGTGACCGAAGACGCGCCCGAAATCGATCCAGCGGTGGCGCAGCCACTCGCCCAGCCTTGCCCCTGCTGTGGCGGCCGCATGTTCGTCATCGAGACCTTCGAGGCCGGCTGCCAGCCACGCCACCGGCCAACCGTGCCTCTCGTCGCCATCAGGATCGACACCTCATGAGCGCGGCCACGACATCACGCACCCGCATCGCCAAGCGCGTTCCTCGTTGGTCACAACCCGGCCACGGCGACGCTCGACCGGACAGCTACCCGACATCACTTTCCACAGCGCAATCTTCCCCGAAGGCCATCGTCATGGCTGCCCAAGCGAGCCCGAGACCCACCAGCGCCCGCCATCACCTGACCGCCACGCTCTTGCCCCCAGCGTCCACCGTCAACGCCGCGATCAAATCCCCATAACGCGCGCGTCACCATCTGCACCTCATCTCCCGCGGGTTCCTTCACTGGAGGCTTTCGGACGACGGCCCCGGTGCAAGCCCAATCGTCGCGATGGGCCGTCGTCCGAAACCCTTCACAAAAGCGTCGGTTTGGCTATGTCCGAGTCACTTCCGCTTTTCCCCCAATAGCGGCGGCATAACGGACATCGCGGCACTTCGCATTTGTGCCACAAGGGGACTCGCCATTGTCTTCGATCCCTCGTCAGAAAAGCGTTCAGCGGTAGCCTCATTGCTCCCGGACGCCTCCCTTCCTCAGCCCATCGAGAAGGTCGTCGTACTCACGACGAAACTGCGGATTACTTGACATTGCGTAACCAAATTCACGATCCCACTGCACTGTGAAGTCTGGTTGGATCTTATTCAATTCGGCTAACGTCTGCCGTGCCTGCTCCAATTGCCCCGTGGTTCCGTAAGCCGAGATCAGATCTCTATAGGCCAACCAGAACACGTTGTTCATATTGATCGTCCGCCTGCATTCCTCGATAGCTTCTTGATATTCGTGCAGGTGCAGGTGTGCATGGCAGAGGTTAAAACGCCAAGATACAGCAGAAGGATCTTTGGGGCTGAGGCGGAGAGCTAGCTGACTCGCGGAGAGGGATTCGCGCGCCCGCCCGGAGAGGATAAGTGCAACTCCTTTGGTACCGTAGGCGAGCGGGAAATTTGGATTGATTTCAAGCGCAGCGTCGTAGTTAGGCAACGCCTGTTCGGGGTGCCCATATCGAAGAATGTCTCCCTTGACCACGAGTGCCATCGCGGTTACCGGGCGTTTCGAAAGGGCTCTGTCGATGAGGTCGGTCGCTATCTTTTTGTCTTCGGCCACGGACGCAGACCATCCGAGGAGCACATCAACGGCGAAACACCACGCTTTCCCGATCATTGCATCGACGTTGTCCGGGTCGAGGTGCAGCGCACTGTCGAATAGGTCCTTTGCCTGCGCAATTTGCGTTTTCGACCGGCGCTCATAGAGCTTTGCCCAGCCGCGCATGCTGAAGTCCATGGCGTCTGGATTCCTGGATCGGTCCGCTTCGCTACGGCGGCTTTCGGCTTGGATGAGTTCAATGTCGAGCGAGCGGGCGAGCCGCGCCGTGATCTGGTCCTGCAAGGCGGCAGGATTTGTACGATCGCCATCGAAACGATCCGACCAGACGTCGCGGCCGGTCGGAAGATCAGTAAGGGATACGTTGACCCGGACCTGATCTCCGTTGCGCCCCACCGCGCCCTGTACTGCCCACCGGATGCCGAGCTCTTTGCCGAGCGTCTTAACGTCGACCTGCTTGTTTTTGTATGTAAAAGCCGTTCCGCGCCCGATGACGAACGCGCCGGGCATTTGCGCGAGATCGGTCGTCAAGTCGGTCGTAATGCTGTCAGCGAAATAGTCCTGCTCCGGATCGTTGTTGAGGTTCGCGAATGGCAGGACGACGAGAGATAAGCGGGGAATGATGTCAGGCCGGGCCGTGGCCTCCCTCTGCGTCTGTTGCTTTTCCGGAAACACATCTGTACGGAGCGTCTTCCACACATTCCAGTAGCCGACGAGGCCACCCGCGATCGCGCCGACGGCGGCAATCGAGGCAAGCGCCCCGCCGATCAACCGCAATCGTGCCCGCAGGCGACTCTTTAGATTGCGATTGGATGGCGGTTTCCCCGGTTGCTCCTTATCGGACGTCGCTTTGTCCGGTTGCTCGTTATCGGATGTCGGTTTGTCCGGTAGGTCGTTGGAGACTTCCGAGTTCGTCACCGTTGCCTCCCCGCAGGGGCCAAACGCCCGAATTCCAAACACTAGCAGATTTTCGCGGCTTCGGGTTGGTCAAGGTTGCTGACTAAGTTCACGCCTCTCTCAAGTTGTTG
>Ga0193713_1000364_pt1 | contig 15359 bp, 10 predicted proteins | sample H3a2metaG_FD_143054 | JGI IMG/M metagenome (GOLD analysis project Ga0193713, IMG submission 143054) | Soil microbial communities from a riparian zone of the East river system, Colorado, United States - H3a2 | ecosystem: Environmental > Terrestrial > Soil > Riparian zone | place: USA: East River... | reverse complement strand
TCCCGGTGGGAATACCCCGCGCCTTCGGCGATCATGTCGATGTCCGGGTATGTGCAACGATCCTGCGGGTCGGAATTGCCGATCTCGAGCACCTTGGCCGGCCGGCCGGATTTATTGACCAGGTGGTGGCCATCGGGGTCGCCGCGCCTGAAGGCGGCGCAGTCCCCGGCATGCAATATCTCTTCGCCGGCGTCGGTAACCAGCGTTAGCTCGCCGTCCACAACCCAGACGAACTCATCCTCATGGCTGTGCCAGTGACGCTGGCTGGACCACGCACCCGGTTCGATGACGGTCAGATTGACGCCGAACAGGGTCAGCCCCGCGTGGCGCGCCAGTCGTTGGCAGGATTGAGCAGTGCAGGGGGCGTCGAAGGGGCGCGGATAGCTGCTGCCAGTTTGCGCGGCCACGGTGGAAAGGTTGATCTTTTTCATATTGCTGGACCCCACAAACGATGCGAGATTCTGAGCCGCATACCGCACACGGGCAAGGGAGGGCTGTGGGTCCGGTGTCAAGCGCCGCAGCGATGGCCGTGCGCGAGGGCGGCGATGCAGGGCATTTCCGGCGACGTGAACCTGGTGACTCCACGGACGCTGCTGCCAGCCACTCCGGGCACGAAGACCAACGCTTTCAGGCTAGAGTAGGGTTTCTCGACACACCCCATATAGGCTTGGACCTTGCCCTTGAAGTTGCCGGTCATGCAGCGAACATTGCTCTGGATGGTGCGCCGATCCGCCACGGTGCTGTGGGCCGCCGCCGGGCTTGTGACAATGACGAGCCGCGCCAATGCCGACGAGGACCATTGGATCACCGATGCCAAGGGCTGCAAGTTTCAGAACACACACCTACTGGCGCACGGGTCCGTGGCCTGGTCTGGCGCCTGCGTGGCCGGATACGCCGAAGGCGAAGGAATCCTGTCCTGGACCTACTTAGGGAAACCGAACGGAAGCTATGAGGGGGACATGCATGCCGGGCGCGCCGATGGTATCGGCGAATATCACGACGCAAACGGGGATCGCTACGAGGCTGAATTCTACGCGGGCAAACACGATGGCCGAGGCACATACACGTTCGCCAATGGCAACCAATACAAAGGGGATTTTGTCGCCGGAAAATCGACGCGGCACGGCACACTGACGCTCACTGATGGGCGGCACTTTTCGACAGACTTACTTACGGGGCCAATACGGGCGGGTTTTTATAAGGCCCCAGCAACCCTGCTTGTTGTGTGTTTGACCGCCAGCAGCCAGTTGGAGTCCTTGAACCTGGTTCGTACTTCTGGAACTTCAGAAATTGACGAGCGAGCGACGGCCTTTGTAAGGGTGAGGGCCACAACTGGCGAGAAGCTGGTTGCCGATCCGGTTCCTGGGTGCCACATGGTAGGTGTTGCGTTCAGGAAGGACGGCTACGAGGTATTCAGCAATGATTATTGGCTCGTTCTTACAATTATTGATTGACGCTAAAAGTTCTGCGCCACCCTCGGCGCCACTGAGCGCAATAGAGCACAACTGAAACCCACAAAAGTCACGCAAACTTCTGATCATTTCTCTATGTATTGAACGTGTTGGATGAGATCTACGAGATTCGCGACGGCAGCAGCGGCGTCGGGATCGACGCTCCGCAATATGGACCGCGACACGGCCTGTACTTCGGGCTTTCAAAGTCGACATGAGGATAAGGGTTCACCGGCCGCCGTAACGGCGGTCGGTAACTGCGGCCAGTGCAGTAACAGCTTTGCTGTGCGCCTCTAACCCTGCTTGAGAAGCTGGTTGACGAGTAGATCGCAACGACCAAGACCTAGCATGTCATGCTTAATCGTGATGCCGAATGAGACGTTCAAGTCTCGGGCAGCCTGGGTTGTTGGTTGGTAATCCTTGCTATTTGAACTCTTCCGGAATTACTCGGCAGCACGACAGCGGTCACTGGTGAGCGGACTCTACTCCCGTCAGGGACTACGGCAGGTTGTCAGGTTGGTCCCACCGAACCCAGGTGTCAGGAAAATCAGGGGAAGTCCAGTGGCGACGCTCGTCGCTGACGCGCCAGAACCCTCGACGGCGGGATGTCCGAAAAACTGGAATCACTGAGCACTAGGGCATAGCCTCGCATCATATGTTTTGCGCTGGCGATGGGAGGGGGTGGCCATGAACTTGCGGATTCCAGGCCCTGACCCGCGCTGTCTGGCGCTGCGGGCGGCGACGATCATGCTCGCCATGGTGCTGCAGGCTTGCGCGCCCCTACCGAGACTCGGACCTGTGCCGGAAGCCCTGACGGAGCAAGCGGTCGTTCCGGGAATGCCCGACAGTCGAATCTGGATGGACCGTGACCTGACGAGCTTCGTCAAGGTCGTCCTTGAAGACAACGCCCGCGAGCGCTCCGCGCTATTGCAGGCCGGGCGACCGGTCGACCCGCTCCCACCGGTGTATTTTCTGTCCATTTCGGGTGGCGGCGACAACGGTGCGTTTGCGGCGGGCGTCTTGTCGGGATGGACAGACAGCGGGACCCGCCCGGACTTCAAGGTGGTCACGGGCATCAGCGCGGGTGCTCTGATCGCTCCGTTCGCATTCCTGGGCCCGGCCTACGACGAGGTGATACGCAAGGTCGCGACCTCCCTTAGTCCCGGCGCCGTGTTCCGTGCACGGAACCGCCTGAAGGGCCTGCTGAGCGACGGAATGGCGAGCAGCGCTCCAATCCGCCAACTTGTCGCTCACTATGTGACACCGCAGCTGCTCGCCGAGGTCGCACGCGAGCACGCCAAGGGACGCGCACTTGAAATCGCCACGACCGACCTCGACGCCGGTCGCCAGGTCACCTGGGATATGGGTGCGATCGCCGCACGCGGCACGCCGGAGGCACTGAAGCTCTTTCGCGACATCATGATCGCATCGATGAGCATTCCCGGCGCGGTATCGCCAGTCATGATCGATGTGGATGTAGGCGGCAAGCACTACCAGGAGATGCACGTCGATGGTGGCGTGATTACACAGCTGTTCGCCTATCCGTCCCACGCGCTGGCGGAACTCGAGAAGGCGACTGGTACGCCGCTGAACCGTCCGGTTCTTCTGTTCGTCATCCGGAACGGACGACTGGAGCCCGAGTGGTCCGCCACGTCGCGCCGGACGCTCAGTATCGGTAGTCGTGCGATCAACGCACTCATCCAGGCGGAGGGCGTCGGCGACGTCTACAGGATCTATCGCACTACGCACCAGGATCGCGTGGACTTCAATCTGGCTTACATCGGTCGAGACTTCCCGCCCACCAGACACGAAATGTTCGACACTTCCTACATGCGGAGGCTGTTCGATTACGGCTATCAGGCGGCGCGTCATGGCAGTGTGTGGCGAAAGACTCCGCCGGGCGAGAGTGAAGTTACCCCTTAGCTCCAGACCGCGGGACGTCTACCACATGAAAGTGGACTACTGAATCACGCGACACTCCCGCAACCTTGCGGTCCCTCCAGACAGCCCGATCTCCGCTGAAAAGCCAGGCAGTCGGGTTAAGGGTCAGTGTGGAAGGCACACACTCAACCTGAAAATCCGCCTGTCCTGGGAGCCGGCTAAGCGAGCCAGCGTCCGCCCAGGCATGAGCTTATGCCATGCAAGCAACTCGCTCTCTCCAAGGAGGTAGCGCACGCCCCCCCGCATTGGGACGGGTGGGCGACTCGCCTGAGCAGTATCGATAACAGGGAAATGCGGGAAGAATTGCGCCCCATACCGGGGTCGGGCTCCGGCTTTGTCACCCAGACAGGAAGGATCGCCGCATGAACCGCTCACTCAAACTAGCCTCGCTTGCACTAATCGCCCTCGCCGCCGCCGGCTGTGCGCGTAACGAAGCCGCCGAGGCGCCGCCCGCGCCGCCCCAGGTGAGCGTGGCGAAGGTGATTGAGAGGCCCATCACCGAGTTCGACGAATTCACAGGTCGCTTCGCCGCGGTGGACCGCGTCGAGCTGCGGCCGCGAGTCTCCGGCTACATCGCCTCGGTCAATTTCACCGAAGGTCACGAGGTCCACAAGGGCGAGGTCCTTTTTGTCATTGATCCACGACCCTACCAGGCGGAGTTCAAGCGCGCCGAGGCCGAGCTCGCCCGTGCCACGACGCAGCTGAATCTCGCGCACTCCGAGCACGTGCGCGCACAATCGCTCCTTGAGGCTCGTGCCATCTCCAAGGAGGAATTCGAAGCGCGAGTTTCGAGCACCGAGCAGGCAACGGCGAACGTCCAAGCCGCGGATGCGGCACTCGACGCCGCCAAGCTCAATCTGACCTACACGCAAGTCCACGCCCCGATCTCCGGGCTCGTCAGCCGCGCCGAGGTCACCGCGGGAAATCTGGTGACCGCGGATCAGACGCTGCTCACGAGGTTGGTGTCGATCGATCCGATCTACGTCGAGTTCGAGGGCGACGAGCAGGTGTACCTCAAGTACGCCGCCCTCGCGCGCGCGGGTCTGCGTCCCAGCTCCCGCGACTCCCAGAATCCGGTATGGGTAGGTCTCGCCGATGAGCAGGACAGCCCCCACCGTGGTGTCATGGTGTTCCTCGACAACGAGCTGAATCCCGCAACAGGCACGATCCGCGCCCGCGGACGCTTCGACAATCACGATCGGCGCTTTACGCCCGGCATGTTCGCGCGCGTGAAGCTGGTGGGCAGTGAACGATACGACGCACTCCTCATCAATGACAGCGCCGTGAGCACCGACCAGAGCGTCAAGTACGTGCTCGCGGTGGACTCGCACAACAAAGTTGAATACCGGCCGGTAAAGCTGGGCCCTGTGGTGGACGGCCTGCGCGTGGTGCGTGAAGGTCTCGCGCCCGGCGATACCATCGTCGTGAACGGTCTGCAGCGTGTGCGCCCCGGCATGCCGGTTACGCCGCAGGTGGTCGCCATGGGTCCGCAGCCCTCGACCATGGGCGTCGTGGCACGGAACTAGCCATGAAGCTTTCGAATTTCTTCATCGATCGGCCAATCTTTGCGGCGGTGCTGTCGACGTTCATCACGATCGCCGGTGCCGTCGCCCTCTTTAAACTGCCGATCAGCGAGTACCCGGAAGTCGTTCCCCCCTCCGTGGTCGTGCGCGCCTCGTATCCGGGCGCCAACCCAAAAGTCGTCGCGAACACCGTCGCCGCGCCTCTCGAGCAGGAGATCGTCGGCGTGGAGGACATGCTCTACATGTCTTCGCAGACGACCATGGATGGCTCGCTGCTGCTGACCGTAACCTTCCGCATCGGCACCGACATCGATCGGGCGCAGGTGCAGGTCCAGAACCGCGTCGCGCAGGCCCTGCCGCGTCTGCCGGAGGAGGTGCGCGCGCTCGGCGTGACGACCGTGAAGAGTTCCGCAGACTTGATGATGGTCGTTCACCTCGTCTCCCCGGAGAATCGCTACGACTCCCTGTACCTGCGCAACTACGCCGCCCTCAATATTCGCGACGTGCTCGCCCGCCTGCCGGGCATGGGCGAGGTGCGCGTGTTCGGGGCTGGTGACTACTCGATGCGGGTCTGGCTCGACCCGCAAAAGCTCGCCGCCCGCAACCTCACCGCCGGGGACGTCGTCGGGGCCATCCGCGAACAGAACATCCAGGTGGCCGCAGGCCAGATCGGCGGTGCGCCCGCCACCGGCGCCGCCTTCGAGCTTGCATTGAACGCCATGGGACGCCTTTCGGACGAAGACCAGTTCCGCGACATCATCATCAAGACCGGGGCCGGCAGCGAAGTGGTCCGGCTTCGAGACGTCGCGCGCATTGAGCTCGGTGCCTCCCAGTACGAGCTGCAAAGCCTGCTCGACAACAAGAGCGCGGTCGCCATTCCCATCTTCCAGGCGCCGGGCTCCAATGCGCTCGAACTCTCCACGGCCGTTCGTGGCACGATGGCGAAGCTCAAGCAAAACTTCCCACAGGGCGTCGACTACACGATCGTCTACGACCCAACCGTGTTCGTGCGTCAGTCGATCGAGGCGGTGGTGCGCACGCTTCTGGAGGCGGTGCTGCTGGTCGTGCTGGTCGTCATCCTGTTCCTGCAGACCTGGCGCGCCTCCATCATTCCGCTGGTCGCAGTGCCGGTGTCGATCATCGGCACCTTTGCCGTACTGCTCGCCTTCGGCTTCTCCATCAATACGCTGTCACTCTTCGGGCTGGTGCTCTCGATCGGCATCGTGGTTGACGATGCCATCGTCGTGGTCGAGAACGTTGAGCGCCACATAGCGCGCGGTCTCGCGCCGCTCGCGGCGACGAAGGCTGCCATGGCAGAAGTGAGTCGCCCGATCATTGCGATCACTCTCGTGCTGTGCGCCGTCTTCGTGCCGGTGGCCTTCGTCAGCGGCCTGAGTGGCCAGTTCTACCGCCAGTTCGCCTTGACCATCGCAATCTCGACGGTCATATCGGCGTTTAACTCCCTGACCCTGTCGCCCGCCCTGGCAGCCGTACTTTTGAAGCCGCACGGCGCGAAGCCCGACGCTCTCTCGCGCGGCATCGAGGGCCTGTTCGGTCGCTTCTTCAGGCGCTTCAACCGCGGCTTCGAGGTTTCCGGCAATGCGTATTCCCGCGCAGTCGGTCACACCGTGCGCAGCAGCGGGATCGCGCTCGCCGTCTACGGCGGCCTGGTGGTGCTGTCGTACCTGGGATTTGCCGCCCTGCCCGGCGGATTTATCCCATCGCAGGACAAGCAATACGTCATCGCCATTGCGCAGCTTCCGCCTGCCGCCTCCCTCGAGCGCACGATGGAAGTGACCAAGCAGATCGGGACGATCGGCCTGCAGCAGCCAGGCGTGGCGCACGCCGTGCAGTTCGCCGGCATGTCGGTCAACGGATTCGCCGCCAGCTCTAGCTCGGCGCTCGTATTCTTTCCACTCACTGACTTTGACAAGCGCAACTCGCCGGAACTCTCGAGCGGCGCCATCGCGCACGCGCTTAGTGCGAAGCTCGGCGCCAGTATCAAGGGTGCCTTCGTCGTGGTCTTCCCCGCGCCCGCCATTCGCGGCATGGGCGCATTGGGTGGCTTCAAGCTGCAGGTAGAGGACCGCGCCGACCTGGGTCCGGACGCGCTCTACAAAACCGTGCAGGAGGCGCTCGCCAAGGCCTGGCAGGACCCGCATCTCGCCGGCATCTTCTCCAGTTATCAGATCAACGTGCCGCAGTTGAATGTGAATGTTGATCGCGTCAAGGTCAAGCGCGAGTCCTTGAAGCTCACTGACGTATTCCAGACGCTGCAGGTCTATCTCGGCTCGCTCTACGTCAACGACTTCAATCGCTTCGGCCGTACCTACCGCGTGGTCGCGCAAGCCGACGCGCCCTTTCGCTCGAAGGTCGACGACATCCTGCCGTTGCAGACCCGTAATGCCAAGGACGAGATGGTGCCGCTCGGATCAGTTCTCTCAGTGTCCGAGACCTATGGCCCGGACATCGTGCAGCGCTACAACGGCTATCGCTCCGCCGACATTAATGGCGGTCCTGCACCCGGGTACAGCTCGGGTGAGGCGCAGGCAGCCATCAGCGCCATTCTTGATCAGACGCTGCCGAATGGCATGACCTACGAATGGACGGACCTCGCCTACCAGCAGAGCGTCGCCGGCAACACTGCGATCTACATTTTCCCGCTGTGCGTGCTGTTCGTGTTCCTCGTGCTCGCGGCGCAATACGAGAGCCTGAATCTCCCGCTCGCGATTATTCTGATCGTGCCGGTGAGCCTGCTGGCAGGAATCGCCGGGGTGCTTCTGCAGGGCGGTGACAACAATGTGTTCGTGCAGATCGGGTTCCTGGTGCTGGTCGGACTCGCGAGTAAGAACGCAATCCTGATCGTGGAGTTTGCGAAGCAGCTCGAGGACCACGGGCACGATCGTGTGTCGGCGGTGCTCGAGGCGGTGCGGCTGCGACTACGGCCGATTCTCATGACTTCGATCGCGTTCATCATGGGCGTCGTGCCGCTCCTCACCGCCCACGGCGCAGGCGCGGAGGTTCGGCGCGCGATGGGCGCCACGGTATTCTTCGGCATGATTGGCGTGACGACCTTCGGTCTATTCCTGACACCGGTGTTCTACAATCTTGTGCGCCGCTATGTGCATCGCCGGCACGCCCCGGAGGGGCTCCCCCACGTCCTCCTCGCCACGCCGGCGGAGGTGCCCCATGCGTAGCATTACGACACTGCTACTGACCGCGCTGCTCACTGCCTGTGCCGTAGGTCCGGACTACCGGCGGCCTGCCCTCAAGACCGACTCTGAGTTCGTGAACGCCAAGGCGGTGACTTACTCCGACCAGTACCCCATCGCCCACTTCTGGACGGAGTTCGGCGACGAGACCCTTGACCAGCTGGTCGGCGACGCGCTGCTCGAGAATCACGACCTGCGGATCGCGCTCGCTCACGTAAGGGAAGCGCGCGCGCTCCATCGGGAGACACGGCTTGATCTGGCACCGACCGTCACTGCAAGCGGCGCCTACACGAAGCAGCGCTTCTCGCAGGACCAGAGTGCCGCCGCATTCGGGCGCGATCAGAGCCAGTTCGACGCGGGCTTCGATGCCTCCTGGGAACTGGATCTGTTTGGTCGTGTGCGGCGCGGCATTGAAGCCAGCCATGCCGAGGTGCAAAGCGCCGAGGCCGGATTGCGCGACGCGCAGGTCATTGTGACGGCGGAAGTCTCGCGCACCTACTTTGAATTGCGTGGCCTGCAGACCCAGCTGGCGGTCGCCCGGCGCAACGTCGATAACCAGCAGGAGACTTTGCAGCTCACCACCGTCCGGCTGGATGCCGGCCGCGGCACCGAGCTTGATACCTCGCGCGCCCAGGCACAACTCAGCGCCACGCTCGCGACCGTTGGCCCTCTCGACGCGGCCGCCTACCGCGCCATCTATCGCCTCAGCGTACTCACCGGTCGTGAGCCGGCCGCCCTGACTGAGGTGCTGGCCCCAACAAAAGACCTCCCGCCCCTTCCGGCTGTCGCCGCGGTCGGTGACCCGTCGAGTCTGCTGCGCCGCCGGCCGGACATCCGGATTGCGGAGCGTGATCTTGCCGCACAGACGGCGCGCATCGGTGTGGCGATTGGCGATCTGTTCCCCAAGGTCAGCTTTACCGGCAGCGTCGGATACATCGCGGGGAAGGCGAGCTCGCTCGGTGAATCCGGGACCGATACGTACCTGATTGCGCCGGGCATCTCCTGGGCGGCGTTCGACCTGGGCCGCGTTCGCGCCCGGATTGCAGGCGCGCGCGCGCGCAATGAGGCCGCGCTGGCACGCTACCAGCAGGTTGTTCTGCGTTCGCTGGAAGAAACCGAGGGCGCACTCGTCACCCATGCGCGCGCCCGCGAGCGCCTTGAGCATCTTGGGCGCGCGGCTCAGGCCAGCCATGCCGCCGCACAGCTTGCACGACTGCGCTTTCAGAGTGGGTTGGTCGACTTTCTGCAGGTGCTCGATGCCGAGCGCACGCAACTCGAGGACGAGGATCGTCTGGCGCAGGGCCGCACCGAGGCTGCGACCAGCCTGATCGCCGTCTACAAGGCCCTGGGCGGGGGCTGGGAACAGGTGCCATTGCCGGCCTCTCCCCCGCTTGCAGACACTGCCGTCCGTCCGCGCTAGACTGCCATCGACTGATTCGGAGACGTGCATGGCGATCGGCAATGAATGGACGAAGGGCCGAGCGGATGAAGGCGCCATCGAGCCAGGAGCGGAGGCTGCGAGGATCCGCGCGGCGGAGCTGGAGCAGGTCAACGAGTCGCTGCGCCGTCGCGAACAGCTGCTCGTGGCCTCCGCGATAGCCAGTCGCCTGTTGCTGGAGGCGCCGGACGTCATGGCGGCCGTGCCGGAGGTCCTGCGTCGGATCGGGGAAGCGGCCGCCGTTGACCGTGTCAATGTCCTGCTCGCGCAGGTCGGGCCCAATGGCGAGCGGCAACTCAAGGTCGCGAGCGAATGGGTGGCGGAGGGCGTCGTGCCGCACCTCGGCCATCCCATCATGGGCACGCATGACGAGAGCAAGATCGCGCAGGTCTGCGTTGAGCTGCGCGCCGGCCACAGCGTCTGCCTTCATAAGGAACAGACCGCCGACGGCGAGATCTGCTACGGCATCGAAGGCGTCGGCACCAAGAGCAAAGCCATCGTGCCAATCTTCGTCGACGGAGAGTTTGTCGGCGTGGTCGGCTTCGACAATACCCGCCAGCGTCGCGCCGTCGACTCGGCAGAGCTGTCCACCATAGAGACTGCGGCCGGCGTGATCGGCGCGGCGCTGCATCGCGAGCGCCTGATCGAAGCAGTGCGATTTGAACGGGAACGAGTCGCCGAGGAACGGGTCGCCGTTCTGGCCAAGGCGAATGCCGTGATTCGCGCCAATCTGGAGCGCCTCGCGAGCGCGCCGGACCTCATGAGTTTTCTAGGCAGCGTGCTGCTTGAGATGACCCGCGAGGTCGACGCGGTGTCGGGCTCCGTGATCCTCCTGGACGACGTTGCCGAGCAGTGGCGCGTGCTCGCGTACGTGAAGGACGGCCGCGCCATGCCGCTCGGCCCCTCACCCAGTATTCCCTGCCGCGAGGCGGCATTCGATGCGCGCCTGCGGGGCTCGCGTGAGCCGATGTATCTGGATCTCGACGTGCCGGCGGATGCGGCGCTGGTCTGGCCCGACACGCTCGAGATGAAGCGCTCCAGCGGAATCCTGAGCATGTACGTGACGCCCCTGGTATTCGGTGCACGCACGGTCGGTTGCATCGGCCTCAACTTCCGCCGCAGGCACCCCATTGGCGCGCAAACTGGTGAATTGCTCATCGCCCTCGCGCAGCAGGCGACGCTCGCCATTGAACACACACGGCGCGATGCCTCAGAAAAGGCGGCGGCGGTGCTGGTCGAACGGAACCGAATCGGCAGGGACATTCACGACGGCCTGGCGCAGGCATTTACCGGAATATTGATGCAGCTCGCAGCGACGGAAGATTCGAAGGCCTGTACGCGCGGTGCGATGAAGACCACACTCGAGCGCATTCGCGCGCTCGCCCGCGAAGGCCTGGCGGAGGCTCGGCGCTCCGTCATGGCGCTGCGGCCCGATCAAACACGGCGTGGTGGCCTCGGTGCCGCACTGCGACAACTCGCGGAGCGTTCGACAGTACGAGGCAGCGTCACTATTTCCTTCGAGGGCGGCGATGGCGCGACCGGGCTGGCACCGGAGCACGAACATGAGATCCTGCGCATTGCCCAGGAAGCCGTGAGCAACGCGGTGCGTCACGCGAAGCCTGCCGCCGTGCTCATTGTGTTGACCGAGGAATCGACGCATTGGCGACTGGCCGTCCGGGACAATGGCTGCGGCATGCCTCGTGAACCCGAGCAACACGCCCAGCAGGGATTCGGACTCGTGAGCATGCGCGAGCGCGCGAATGCGATCGGCGGTGAGTGGAGCATCGATAGCGAGTGGGGCGCGGGAACCACGGTGAGCGTGCGCGTGCCAAAGCGCGTGCCGTCTTGACGGTATCGGTACCGAAGCTGCGGGTCATCCTGGCTGACGATCATCCGGTCGTGCGCGATGGTCTCGCGGCGATCATCAATCAGCAACCGGATATGCAAGTGGTCGCAGAGGCGGCCGACGGGGAAGAGGCTATCGCGCTCTTTCACCGCGAGCAGCCGAATGTGATGGTGCTCGATCTGCGTATGCCGAAATGCGACGGCGTCGCGGTCGTGGAGCAGGTACTCGGGGTCAATCCGAAGGCGCGGCTTCTGATCATGACGACGTTTGACGGCGACGAGGACATCTTCCGCTGCCTGAGCCAGGGCGCAAAGGGGTATCTGCTCAAGGACTCGCCGCGCCAGGAAATCCTGAACGCGATCCGCGCGGTCAGTCAGGACCAGCCCTACACTTCATCGTCGATCGCCGCCAAGGCACTACAGCGGATGACGAAGCCGAATCTCACGAAGCGCGAAGTCGATGTCATACAACTGCTCGCGCAGGGAAGAAGCAACAAGGACATCGCGCGCCGCCTCAGCATTACGGAAGGTACCGCGAAGACTCACGTCAAATCGATCTTGCTGAAGCTGGACGCGATCAGCCGCACGGAGGCCGTCGCCGTAGCGCACAAGCGAGGTCTCGTCCACCTCTGAGCTCGCCGCAGTCGCCCGTTACGAGCGGCTCACGACGGTCTTGAATCCACCCCAAAACATGCGTTTCCCGTCAAAGGGCATGTTCTTCGAGTCCATCATGTGGGCGAGGCGCGGGTCTTTCATGACTTTTGCCAGGATGCGATCCCGATCCCTTCTTGATCGGTAGGCAACCCAGGAAAACCACACGGTCTCGTTCTTCTTGAGCAGGACGCTCTGCGGGAATGATGTGAGCTTCCCTTTCTTCACATCGTCGGCGATGCACTCGTGATACTCCAATGCACCATGGTCGATCCAGACTTTGGCGGCAAGATTGGCCATGCGCACGTATGCAGCACGGCTTTTCTTCGGCACCGGCAGTACAAAACCGTCAATGTAGGGTTTCATCTCTTGCTCCTGGGAATGAATGGGTTGAAGTTGCATGGCCTTGCCACGGGCGTTCCTCACCGTGTCGCGGCGCTGGCGTACCTTCGCTGATCAAGGATCATCGCAATGCTCTCATAACGCCTTCAGCGCCGAAACCCAGGACCTTCAGCGACACCCCGGCCGGCCCCGAAGGCTGGCGCCTCCCCTGCTCCCTGTGCTGCAAAATATCCACGCCGTCAAGACGGTCAGCACCGGACGCTTGCCCCTTACCCCTGGCACTCATCATAGGAAATCGTCCACCCAAACGGAGTACTCCTACAGGAATTACCCTGATGCCCCTGGCGAGCTCCCGACGTTCTGGTTGGCAATTCATTCGGGTCGCCAAACGGTGGATCGAGAACGTTATAAGGCGTTGATCTATAAGCCCCGCCACCAGGACGTTGTTGCACTTGCGGCAGCACAACGCTGCGTCCGGCCCAGGAATACCGGACCACTACGGTGTGTCGGTTTGCGGTTGAAGCGCGAGGGATGTCTACCTCCACTATGATTTCGAACCGAGCCCGAGCGACCCGGACCAGCTGCTGCTCATCTTGAGGGATGTGCTCAAATTCAAAGGCGAACACCACTGAGGGTTGCCGCATGACAAATCGACATCGGTGCGCCTGGGCGGAGGACGACCCGCTGATGAGGGCGTATCACGACGAGGAATGGGGCGTCCCCCAGCGCGATTCCCGAATGCTGTGGGAATTGTTGATGCTGGAGGGCTTTCAAGCCGGTCTGGCCTGGATCACCGTCCTGCGAAAACGCGAGGCCTTCCGCAAGGCTTTCGCCCGCTTCAACCCGAGGACAATCTCCCGCTTCGGTGAAGCCCGCATCCTGCGGCTGATGGCCGACGCCGGCATCATCCGCGCCCGCGCCAAGATTGAAGCGACGATTCGCGGCGCGCAGATCTACTGTGAAATGGAGGACCGGGGCGAGCGCTTCAGCGACTTCTGCTGGTCATTCACGCACGGTCAAGTCGTCAAGGGTGGCGGTCGCAAGTGGATCGCATCCTCACCGCTGTCGGAGCGCATCTCCAAGGACATGAAGCGGCGCGGCTTCAAGTTCGTCGGGCCAACCATTGTCTATGCCTGGATGCAGGCTGTTGGTATCGTCAACGACCATTCGGCCGGCTGCTTCCGGCGCGCTCAACTCCTCGATCTTGATTCCATATAAAATCCACTTTGTTGCCTGGGAGCCCCCGTTTCGGCTGTAGGCAGGAGTTCTTCGCTGAAGGGCACGTCAAGATGAATTCTCTCTGTACCTCTGGAGTGCGGCGATCCCGAGGCATTTCATCCATGCCTCCCGTGACTGGCGTTTACCGAAGCCTGCTCCCTCTTGTGGGCAGGTCGCGACGGGTGGGTTGCACCGGTATGGACCCGATTGAGCCTCTCTCATGACAGGCCCCCTGCGTCCGCCGCCGCCCATCCCCGAAACGCACCGGGCGCTGATGTTTCCGACGCTCACGCCCGCGCAAGTCGCGCGGATCGCGGCCCACGGCACGGTGCGCGCGATCGCGCGCGAAGGGGTACTCATCGAGGCCGGCGATGCCGTCGTGCCGTTCTTTGTCGTCCGCTCCGGCAGGATCGACATCATCCAGCCCTCGAGCCTCGGCGACAGGCTCGTGGTCACCCATGGCCCCGGACAGTTCACCGGAGAAGGCAACCTGCTCCTCGGCCGCCGCTCATTGATGCGCGCAGTGGTCAGCGAGCCGGGCGAAGTCATCGAGCTCAGTCGCGAGCAAGTCCTCGGTTTGGTGCAAACGGATGCGGAGGTGAGCGACATCCTGATGCGGGCGTTCATCTATCGCCGGATGGAACTCATCGCGACGGGCATCGGAGATGTGATACTGATCGGGTCGGCGCATTCCGCCGGCACGCTGCGCGCCCGCGAGTTTCTCGCGCGCAATGGCCATCCGCATCAGTACGTCGATCTGGATCGAGAGGCCGACCTCCAGCAGTTGCTCGATCGATTCAACGTTCAGGTGGCTGATGTTCCCGTGCTGATTTGCCGGGAGATGGTGGTGCTGCGAAACCCGACCAATCAGCAGATCGCCGACTGCCTCGGTTTCAACGACAACATCGATCCCGCGCACGTACGCGATCTCATCGTGGTTGGCGCGGGACCGGCAGGCTTGGCTGCTGCCGTGTACGGCGCGTCGGAGGGCTTGGACGTGCTGGTTCTCGAAGCCGGCTCGCCAGGCGGCCAGGCCGGCTCGAGCTCAAGAATCGAGAACTACCTTGGATTCCCGACCGGGGTTTCCGGGCAGGACCTGACGGGCCGCGCGATCGCACAGGCGCAGAAGTTCGGGGCGCAGATCATGATTTCGAGAGGCGCGGCATCGATGAACTGCAGCCGGAAACCGTACAGCGTGACCATCGAGGGCGGCCGGCGCCTGCAGGCGCGCGCCGTCATCATCGCGACGGGCGCGCAGTATCGAAAGCCGTCACTCGACAGTCTTTCGCAGTTCGAGGGTGCCGGCATCTACTATAGCGCGACGTACATGGAGGCTCAGCTCTGCAGCAGCGAGGAGGTCATCGTCGTCGGAGGCGGCAACTCCGCTGGACAGGCTGCGGTGTTTCTCGCTCAGACGTCGAGGCACGTTCACGTGCTCGTCCGATCCGGCGGGCTGGCCGACACCATGTCGCGCTATCTGATTCGCCGGATCGAGGAGAGCCCGTCGATTTCGCTCAGAACCCATACGGAGGTCATCGGCCTCGAAGGCAACTCTCATCTCGAGCGGGTGCGTGTGCGGGATAAAACTTCGGGGGCGCTCCAGACGCTCGACATCCGGCACCTCTTCATGATGACGGGCGCGTTGCCAAACACGATCTGGCTTGATGGCTGCATCGCGCTCGACTCAAAGGGGTTCGTCAAGACGGGGCCAGACCTCACGCCGGATGACCTGGCGTCT
>Ga0193713_1000363_pt1 | contig 15365 bp, 6 predicted proteins | sample H3a2metaG_FD_143054 | JGI IMG/M metagenome (GOLD analysis project Ga0193713, IMG submission 143054) | Soil microbial communities from a riparian zone of the East river system, Colorado, United States - H3a2 | ecosystem: Environmental > Terrestrial > Soil > Riparian zone | place: USA: East River... | reverse complement strand
AATGGTCCGCCAGGTGCACGGTTTAGGGACGCTCGTTCCCGAAGACATCCGTTGGATTCCGGCAAACACAGAAGGTCGCGTCGAAAAAATAAATATCTGGCCGGGAACAAAAGTCGAACCAGGCGACGTTATATTAGAGTTGAACAGCCCCGAACTGGAGCAGAGCGCACACGAGGCCGAATCTAAGGCGAAAGGCGCCGAGGCCGATCTGGCGACATCCCGCGCAACATTGCAACGCGAGCTTCTCGATCAGGAATCCAAAACTGCGGCCGCGCATTCCGCATATGAGCAGGCGAAAATGGAGCGGCAAACCAATGATCAGCTGGCGAAGAACGGGCTCGTCGCCGATCTCGTTTACAAAACTTCAAAAATCAAAGAAGAGGAATGTCAGAAGAGCGACCAGATCGAGTTGAAGCGGTTGGCGTTCTCTCGCGATTCGATCGAGCCGCAGTTGGCCGCCAAGCAGGCGGCAGTCGATCAAGCGAATCAGCTCGCAAAATTGAAGTTTGATCAAGTTGAAGCGCTGCATGTACGCGCCGGCATGTCGGGCGTGTTGCAACAATTGCCCGTGCAAATCGGGCAGCGATTGAAGGTGGGAGATAACCTCGCGCGGGTTGCGGACCCGACGAAATTAAAGGCGCAGGTAAAAATTGCGGAGACACAGGCGAAGGATATTCAGATTGGTCAGAAAGCGATCATCGACACTCGCAATGGAGTCGCCAATGGCCACGTTACGCGGGTTGATCCTGCGGTAGAGCAGGGGACGGTGAACGTCGAAGTAGCTTTTGATGAAGCGCTGCCCAAAGGCGCGCGACCCGATCTTAGCGTTGATGGTACCATTGAGCTCGAACATCTCGACGACGTCATTTACGTGGGCCGGCCGGCATTCGGGCAGGAGAACAACACCGTCGGCATGTTCAAGCTCGTCAACGGCACCTCGGAAGCGGCGCGCACTCCGGTTAAGCTCGGCAAGAGCTCCGTGAATACCATTCAGATCTTGGATGGTCTTCAACCCGGAGATCAGGTCATCCTCTCGGATACCAGTGCATGGGACGCACACGACCGGATTCGTCTGAACTAATTGCTGATTTGTGAGCGCTGATTTCTTATGAACGCCGCCGACCTGAAACAGCCAACGAAACAGTTCGCGTTGCGGAAGATAGGCTTCCAGCCTGTCTCGGCGGGCGGGCATCTTGCCCGCCAGGTGGGGCCTTCAGAATTCGCCAAGCTAGCAGCTTGGCTTCCGAGTCAGGCAAGATGCCTGACCTCCTATAACCACTCAGCAATCAGCACTCAGCAATCAGCAATACGAACATGACAACAGCATCACCTCATTCTCACACGACGACCTCCACCGGGAATGGCGCAACGCCATTGATCCGCCTGGAAGGCGTCACAAAAGTTTTCCTAACTGACGAAGTAGAAACGCACGCCCTTTCGGGAATCCATCTCGATATTCGCGAAGGCGAATATGTTTCAATTGCGGGACCGTCTGGTTGCGGCAAGACCACGCTGTTGTCGATTCTCGGATTGCTCGATACGCCTTCAGGGGGCAGCTATGCGCTGAAGGGTAATGAAGTCGCGAATCTCTCCTTCGCTGAGCGTGCACGCGTCCGCAACCGCGAGATCGGTTTCATTTTCCAAAGTTTCAATTTAATCGGCGATCTCAGCGTTTTTGAGAACGTTGAATTGCCGCTGACGTATCGCGGCATGAGCGCCGGTGATCGCAAAGCGCTTGTCACCGAAGCTCTGGAGCGCGTGGGCATGGCGCATCGAGCAAAACATCTGCCGAGTCAGCTCTCAGGCGGCCAACAGCAGCGTGTCGCAGTCGCGCGTGCGCTTGCCGGAAGACCTGCGATTCTGCTGGCGGACGAGCCTACTGGAAACCTTGACTCGCGCAATGGCGAAGCGGTCATGAGTCTGCTCAGAGAGCTGCATCAGGGCGGCGCCACGATCTGCATGGTCACGCATGACGAGCGTTTCGCGCAGCACGCAGATCGCACAGTGCATTTATTCGACGGTCGCGTTGTTGAAGATCGAATTGCGGCATAGGAACACCAAAAATGGTCCAAGACCTTAAATTTGCTGTTCACCAGTTATTTAAGGCACCAGGTTTCACGATTGCGGCGGTCACGGTGCTTGCACTCGGCATTGGCGTGAACACGGCCGTGTTCACCCTGGTGAACACTCTTTTCTTTGCCCCACCTGCTTACGGCAAGCCGCACGAAATGGTGCAGCTCTTTTCCCAGGACAAGAAGGATCCGAAAAAATTTCGTGGTTTTTCTTATCCGACTTATCTCGACATCCGCGAGCAGAACACGGTCTTCAGCGACGCAATGAGTTTCAACCTCGCGCTGATCGGCCTGGGCCAAAAAGGCGATACTCGCCGCGCGTTCGCCGCCATCGTCACCTCGAACTATTTCTCCGTCCTCGGTGTCCCGCTGGCGCGAGGACGCGCATTTCTACCGGAAGAGGAAACGCCCGGCCGCAACGCGCCGGTCGCGATTGTCAGTTACGGTTACTGGCAGAAACGCGACCTCGATCCAGGCGTGCTCGGCTCGCAGTTACTCGTTAACGGCCGTCCGTTCACAATCGTTGGAATCACGCCGAAGGGTTTCGTCGGCACGCTGCAAGTTTTTTCGCCGGAGGTCTGGTTGCCGATGAGTGTTTACGATCAGGTAGCAAACGATTTTGAGTCGGAGAACAAGACTACGATTGACGATCGCAAAGGAACGCAGTTGCGCATCATGGGGCGCCTTAAACCCGGGATGAATGCGGCCGCGGCCAAGCCTGCGCTCGAAGGGCTGGCGGCCAATTTGGAAAAAACGTACCCAGTCGAGCAAAAGGACCAGACGTTCACAACGGCGCCGGTGTCGCGTAATTCGGTAAGCAACGACCCGTCCACCGGCAGCGGGATAAAATCCATCGCACCATTGCTGCTCGGGATGGCCTTGGTGGTGCTGCTGGTGGCATGCTTTAACCTCGCAAACATGCTGCTCGCGCGCGGCACAGCGCGGCGCAAGGAAATTGCGATTCGTCTCGCGCTCGGCGGCAGCCGTTGGCGCATCGTGCGCCAGCTCCTCACCGAAGGTTTTGTGCTCGCGCTGCTCGGAGGCGCGGGTGGACTCGTTCTTGGACTGTGGTCGTCCGATTTGCTGGTTGGCTCAATGCGCAAGTTGATGCCGCTCGACATTGTCTGGTTGACCGGACCAAACCCAACAATTTTGGCGGCGACGTTCGGATTTTGCCTGATCGGCACGCTCATGTTTGCGCTCGGGCCGGCATTGAAAATTTCGCGCAGCGCGCTGGTGACCGATCTGAAGGAACATGCCGGGGAAGATGTGGTGCGCCGTCGCTGGAAATTTTTACCGCGCAACCCGCTGGTGGTCGTGCAAATCGCGTTCTCGCTCGCGCTGCTTACTGCCGCGGCTTTGTTCATTCGCGGCGCAGGCAAAGCCGCCTCCATTGATACCGGGCTAAAACCGGGCGCAAGCTATCTTCTCGAAATCGATGCGAGCCTGGCTGGTTACGAACCGAAACGCGCGCAGGAACTTTATCGAAACTTGAACGAGAGACTGCTGGCGCTACCAGATGTCGAGCACGCGAGCATATCTTCAACAGTTCCGTTCGCGATGTTTGAGCTAAGCAGAAAAGTCCAACGCGCCGGTGCCCGTCCCGGTTCAGACGCCAAGCCGGCGACCGCCGCCGATGGCCTTGCCTTCAAGGCGGCATGGAACAGCGTGGGCGCGGATTATTTTTCAACCGTTGGATTGCCGGTGGTTCGCGGTCGCGCGTTCACCGAAGCGGAAGCGACGCAGCCTGGTCCAAAGGTGGCGATCATTGATGAGGCTCTTGCCAAGAAACTTTGGTCGGACGGTGATGCGCTTGGACAACGCATTCAATATGCCGGCGAAAATGCGCCGATGGCCCAGGGTGGCGGAAGTGCCCACATTGGAGGTAGCGCCGATTTAAGTGACAAGGAGAAGCAGGAAGAGACGATCGAAATAGTCGGCATCGTGCCGACAACGCGCCACGAGCTTTTTGAAAAGGAGGAGCCGGGCGGCGCGATCTACTTGCCGTTCGCGCGTGGATTCCAAAGCGACGTTTCCTATTTTGTTCGGTTCCGTTCGCTCGCTCCCGGAAACGAAGCCATCACGGCTGATTTGCTACGACGTACCGTGCGCGAGGTCGATCCCTCAATCCCGATCATTTCGTTGCGAACGTTTGCCCAGTATCTTGATTCTAACCTGGACCTCTGGATTGTCCGCGCTGGCGCGGCGTTGTTCTCCATCTTTGGGGGACTTGCGCTTGGTCTGGCCGTAGTTGGTCTCTACGGAGTCAAAGCTTATTCGGTCGCGCGGCGAACCCGTGAGATCGGGATCCGCATGGCTCTTGGCGCGCAGCCCGGGATGGTGTTGCGATTGATCCTGCGCGAGGGCTCAGTCATGCTTCTTAGTGGCATCGCGCTCGGCCTTCTTCTCGCGGCCGCGGCTGGAAAAATACTCAGCGGAATTTTGTACGAGGTTGGCGCATTCGATCCAATCGCTTTCACCGCAGCGCCGACGTTGCTTGCCATCGCCGCCCTCGTCGCGACCTGGCTGCCGGCACGTCGCGCGGCCGCATTAAATCCAGTCGAAGCGCTCCGGTACGAATAGACCAACAATGCAAACGCTTTGGCAAGACATCCGCTATGGCGTGCGCATGTTGCTTAAGCAGCCGGGCTTCAGCCTCATTTGCATCGCGGCGTTGGCGCTCAGCATCGGTGCAAACACTGCGATCTTTAGTGCCGCCAACGCGCTTCTGCTTCGGCCGTTGCCAGTTGAGGATATCGACCGGCTGGTTGTTCCAGTCACGCTGCGGGAAGGGTTTGATCCTTTCGGGTCCCCGTTTCTAGAGTACGCCGCATATCGGGATCGGGCGCATTTTTTCAGCAGCAGCGGTGTTGCGACGGCGCGTTCCTTTAATCTAATCGGCCGAGGCGAGCCGGAACGTGTCCGCGGCGCCACCGTGATGCCCAATTACCTGGCGACGTTAGGCATAAAACCGGTGCTCGGTCGCACATTTTCAGCTGACGACGATCGACCAGGTGGACCGCCAGTGGCGTTGATAAGCTATGGGGTTTGGCAGAAGCATTTTGGTCGCAATGCCGACGTCATCAGTCAATCACTCAATCTCGAGGGACGAAATTACAACATCATAGGTGTAATGCCTGCGGGGTTCGATCTTCCTGGCATCGCTGATGTTTGGATCCCGTTGCAAACGGACATCGACAGTTTGCCTTTGACCGAGCGCGCAGCGACGAACAATACAATTGTCGCACGGCTACGGCCGGGCGTCAGTTTGGGGCAGGCCGATGCAGAACTAAAGGCGATCACGCGCCAACTCGAACAAGAGTATCCCGATTTTCGCCGCGGGTGGACGGTGAAAGTAGTCTCGCTTCGTCAGGATTTGCTGGGCGATTTGGAAGGTCGAGTGCACAACGCGCTGTTCGCGCTCATTGCCGGGGTCGTATTTCTTTTGCTGATTTGTTGCGCGAACGTAGCCAATCTGCAATTGGCTCGCGGAGTCGCGCGCGAACGAGAACTCGTGCTGCGACGCGCGCTCGGCGCGGGGCGTTGGCGCATCACCAGACAACTTCTCACCGAGAACATACTTTTGGCGGTGATCGGCGGGATGGCCGGTCTGCTTCTCGCGTATTGGTTGGTTCCGATTCTCGCAGTCCTGAATCCCATTCAAGGAATTTCGCTGGCCGCCTTTTTCCACAATTTCTCTATCGACCAGCGGGTTTTGGTCTTTGCTTTGTGTGTCAGCGTTCTCACCGGCGTCGCCTTTGGGTTGCTGCCGGCCCTTAAAGGCGCCGGTGCGCATGAACTGATGCCGCGAATCAAGCAGGGTGATCAACGCAGTGGCGGCGACGTTGCAGGCCGCCGGTGGTTAAAGGGATTGATCGTGGCCGAGATCGCGATCGCGTTGACGCTTTTGATTTGCGGTGGGTTGATGGTGCAAAGCTTTCAGCGGCTGCAACACGTAGCTCTCGGCTTCAGTCCCGACAATCTCCTAACCATGAAGATGGTGTTGCCGGTCACGAAATATTCGGAATATCGCCAGCGCATTGCGTTTGCCGATGAGGTAGTTGAACGGACTCGGAATCTAGCCGGCGTCGTGTCGGCCGGAACGACAACAAACATTCCGCTCGAGCGCGAGACGGCTTACGACGCAATCTTCGATGTTGAAGGGCGGCCATCCGCAAATCCGAACGACGTGCCAATCACAGCGCACCGCGTCGTTAGTCCGGGCTATTTGGAAACGCTGGGCATTACCTTGATCAGGGGCCGATTGATTAACAAAAGCGATCGTGCCGACAGTTTGCCTGTTGTCGTTGTCAGCGAGGAGTTCGCGCGACAGGCTTGGCCGGGAAAAGATCCTCTTGGCAAACGAGTCCGGCGGGTTCGTGCGGGCCAGATCTTTCCATGGATGACTGTCGTGGGCGTGGTCAAAGACGTGAAGGAGGATCTCTTCAATTACCGTATCAATCGCCCGGTCTGGTACGTCCCTTACGCGCAAGTGGAAAACAATTTCCCGCTCAACCTGGTGGTTCGGACACGTATCGACCCAAAGTCGCTCATCGCCGCCTTGCGTCATGTCGTCCGTACGGCCGATCCGGATCAACCCATCTCAAACATCATGACGATGAACACGATTCTGAACAGCGTTCTCGTGACCGAGCGTTTCGGTGCGGTTTTGATGGGAACGCTGGCGCTTTCGGGCCTGATGCTCGCATCCATTGGGCTCTACGGTGTGATGGCCTATGCAGTGAAACAGCGAACAGGAGAAATTGGGTTGCGTATTGCGCTGGGTGCGCAGCGGAAGCATGTCCTCGCCCTGTTTATCGGAGAGGGTATGAAGCTGACCTTCTTGGGCGTGATCATTGGGTTAATCGCGGCCTGGGGCGCAACACGGCTGCTGGTTAGTTTGCTTTTCGGCCTGGGCGCAACAGATGCCGCCACCTTCTGCGCGATCACTCTTCTTCTTGGTCTAATCGGATTGATTGCCTGTTATTTTCCTGCGCGCCGCGCGCTTAGTGTCGATCCAATAATCGCGCTACGGGCCGAATAGCCAACTACATGCAAACGTTTCTTCAAGACCTGCGCTTCGGTTTCCGAATGCTTCGGCGCACTCCTGGCTTTTCCATTCTGGCTATTCTCTGTTTGACGCTCGGCATCGGCACCACGGCGGCGGTTTTCAGTTGGATCGAAGGAATACTCGTTAGGCCGTACCCGCTCGTCGCGCATCAAGACCGAATGTTTGCGCTCAACGCCACGACCCGGGGTGTTCAGGGTTACACTGGAATTTCTTACCCCGACTTTCTCGATCTCGAAAAAAACTCGACTCTATTCGAGTCGTTTATCATCGATAAAATCTCGGGCACAACGCTGAGTGTCGGGGATCGCGCCGAACGCGCGAGCGGTGGAATCGTTTCAGCGAATTATTTCGACGCACTCGGGGTTCGACCGATTCTCGGCCGCGGATTTCGAGCGGAAGAAGGCAGCGGCCGAAACGCGCACCCGGTCACGGTGATTAGTTACCTGACGTGGAAGGACCGTTACAAAGGCGATCCTGATATCATTGGCAAAACGCAGTATCTTAACGGAGTTCAGCACACGATCATTGGCGTCGCGCCGGAGAAATTTCACGGCACGTTTATCGGCTACTCGTTCAACTTTTGGGTGCCGACGTCGATGCAGGAAACCTTCGACACTACCGGCTACAAGCTCGAAGATCGCGGCGCGCGCTGGATTGAAGGTTACGCATTTCTCAAACCCGGTGTGACGCGAGAGCAAGCGCAAGCCGAGCTTTCCGCGATCGCGAAACGACTCGAAAACGATTATCCGGGGACGGATCGCGGCCATGAGATCACGATCCTGCCGTTGTGGAAAACGCCGTTCAACCAAGCTGGAGCCTTGTCGTCCACGCTTGCGATCACACTCGCGGTCGCGATCTTTGTTCTGCTCATCGCCTGCGCGAATGTGAGCAATCTGCTGCTCGTGCGCTCATTGTTGCGTCGGCACGAAATGACGATGCGCCTGGCGCTCGGTGCGGGCCGAGGTCGCCTGATCAAACAACTCGTTACGGAAGGTTTGCTCCTTTCGGTGATCGCTGCGATCGGCGGAATCGCGGTTGCATATTGGGCGCGTAACGCGCTCGTGCTCGCGTTTCCTTCGCCGGCGCCGGGCGTCGTTATGGAGTTCGCCGGGCAAATCGACTGGCGGGTCCTCGCGATCACGATCGCAATTTGTGTCGGCTCAACGCTCTTGTTCGCGCTCGTGCCGGCAATCCAGGCGAGCCAGTCCGATCTTTCGACCGCGCTGAAGAGTGAAGCCGGCGGTGTCCTTGCCGGCTCGAGTCGTTCGCGTTTGCGCTCGGCTTTCGTGCTGGTGCAGGTGTCGCTCAGCTTTGTCTTGCTCGCAGGCACCGGGCTGCTCTTGCAAAGTCTGCAACGAATACAAAACGCCAGTCCTGGGTTTGCGACTGATGTCCTCATGTCCGGCGTGGACCTGTTTTCCTCTGGCTACAACGTCGAGCGCGCGAAAAGTTTTCACACCCAATTGCTCGATCGCGTACGCGAACTGCCCGGCGTGGAATCGGCAACGCTGACGCGAGTGCCGCCGTTCACTTACCTACCGTATTCTTCCGCACCGATCGAAGTTGACGGCTACCAGGCGAAACCGGACGAGCAACCTACCGTCGAATACGACGAAGTGGCCGAGCAATATTTCGCGACTATCGGAATCCCGATTGTAGCTGGGCGCGAATTTCTGCGCACGGACGACGAGAAGGCGCCACCGACCGCGATCGTGAACGAAGCGATGGCTGCAAAGTATTGGCCGGGAAAAGATCCGATCGGCCAGCGACTGAAAGTAAAAGACAAATGGTTTCAGGTGATTGGTATTGCGAAAAACGCGAACTACGAGACGAAACTCGAGCTTCCGAGGTCGTTCTTCTACGTGCCGCTGAGACAGAATTGGTCGGTGCAAACGTATCTACTCATTCGCGCGCGCGAGAGTGCTGGCGCCATTCTGAACGCGCTCGCGCGCGAAGTGCATGCGCTCGATCCAACCATCGCGCCGCGCGTTGTTTATCCGTTGCAGGAGAATGTCGATCGGATGAGCTACACGCAACGGCTCTCCGTTGCGCTCGTCGCGCTTTTCGGCGGGATGGCGTTGTTCCTCGCCGCGATCGGTCTCTACGCGGTGATGTCGTATTCAGTTTCCCAAAGCACGCGTGAGCTCGGCGTTCGAATGGCGCTCGGCGCGACCGTGCGGGATCTTTTGGGGTTGGTCATTTCGCGCGGCTTGCGTTTGACCATCGCCGGAATCGTGATCGGCGCCGTCGTAGCATTGCTCCTTACGCGATTAATGGGCAACCTGCTTTATAAGGTAAGCCCGCGCGATCCAATTGCGTTTGGCGCAGCATTGATTGTTCTGATCGCCGTTGCGCTCGTTGCCTGTTTTCTTCCAGCCCGCCGCGCGACCCGCATCGATCCAGTTCAGGCCCTGCGTGAGCAATGATGAATATGCCCAACGAATTCGTATCAAGTCGCGGCCCCAAACAAAATCGACATCTTATGTTTGAAGGACTTTGGCAAGATCTCCGCTTCGGGGTGCGCATGTTGCGAAAGTATCCCGGTTTCACCGCGATTGCGGTGCTGACCATTGCCTTAGGCATCGGAGCGACCACCGCGATTTTTACTGTGGTTGACGCCACGCTGCTGGAGCCGTTGCCGTACCCGCAACCGGAACAACTCGTAAGCATTCAGGATAATTTCCCCGGTATCGGCGCACAGGACGTCGGAATGTCCCAACCCGAGTGGCAGGACCTTCAGCATTCTGGAATCTTCGAGTACGTTTCGCCGACCTGGTTTGACGAAAATAATCTCACCGGCTCATCTCAACCGGCGCGGGTCCGGTTGCTTCTCGTCGCGCCGAATTATTTTGCGCTGCTGAGAGTGCAACCGCGATTGGGGCGCGGTTTCAATCCGCAGGATCATTCACCGGGAATAATTCCTGAAGTCGTCATCAGTGATGGACTTTGGAAGCGCGCATTCGGGAGCGATCCAAACATTCTGAGCAAGAGCGTGCGGATGGACACGGACTTGTATCGGATCGTTGGCGTCATGCCGGCAGGTTTCGATGGGCCCGGACGAACTGCCGAGGAAAGGAATATCGAGATCTGGGCGGCCAGTAGTTTTTATGGGCCACCAATGTCTGATCATCCGCCGAGAAATCGGCGCTTTCTTCCGACCGCAATCGCCCGCCTGAAACCTGAACTGACAATTGCCGCGGCGCAGAACCGACTCGATGGGCTCGTTGCATCTTTGCAGAAACATTTCCCGGGCGATTATCCGCGGCAAAACACGTGGACGGTTCGATTGTTACCGCTCAAAGAGAGAGTAATTGGCAATGTTCGCCAGCCACTGGTTCTGTTGCTCGGCGCAGTCGGATTGGTTCTCTTGATTGGCTGCGTGAACGTTGCCAATCTTCTCCTGGCCCGGGCCAGCACGCGTGGACACGAAATGGCGCTTCGGCACGCGCTCGGAGCACCACAGGCGCGTCTAACGCGGCAATTGTTGACCGAGAGTTTGCTGCTTTCTCTTTTCGGCGGAATCGCAGGTTTGGCGATTCTGTACGTGTTGAAAGATTTTCTGCTGCGGCTGGTGCCGGAGAACTTCCCGCATCTTAATGAAATATCGATTAGCTGGAGCGTTTTACTTTTCGCTCTCACCGCTTCCGTTGTTTCCGGCGTGTTTTTCGGTCTGGCTCCAGCGTTGCAAGTTGGCCGACTGGATTTGAATCATGCGCTCAAACAGGAAGGGCGCGGCTCAAGCGTCTCGGGAGAGCGTGCACGAACGCGACGCGGTCTGGTAATTACTGAATTTGCGTTGTCGTTGGTGCTGATGATTGCTGCCGGCCTTCTGATGCGCAGCTTCTGGGATTTGCTGAACGTGCGATTGGGATTCAATCCACAAAGTGTAATCACCATTCGCACAAGACTACCCTACCCAAATGATACGAGCATCGACAAATACGCAACGGCATCTCAGGAAGCGCCCTTCGTACGGGAACTGATTCGCCGATGCACAATCTTGCCTGGTGTCGAACGAGTAGCGATCGGAGATCCGGCGTCCATTCCGCTAGACCAAGCTCAACGTGATCTGAATCTACTCGAGAGCGGCCAGTTCTTTTTTGCCGTCGAGGGACAGAGCATTCAGAGCAACCAGCCTCCCGCGGTCGAACGCTCAAGAGTTACGCCAGATTATTTTCAGTTGCTGGGAATCGCGCTGCTGCGCGGACGTTTATTTAGCGAATCGGACACCGACAACACTCCGCAAGTCGCGGTTATCAATGAGGCAATGGCGCAGGCTTATTGGCCTAACGAAGATCCGTTGGGCAAGCGATTCAAGGCAGCCAAAGCAGACGCTCCGTGGATCACCGTTGTCGGCGTGGTCGCCAATGCGCGGACAAAATCACTCGCGCAAGCAGACGTGCCGCAAATCTATGTCAATTTGTACCAGACCGGTGCGAAGCATCTCGCGATATTCTTGCGCGGCCATCTCAACAGCTCTGCAATTCCAGACCAAGTACGCGCGCAGGTGCAGTCGCTCGATCCAACGCTTCCGGTCTTCGGCGCGCAGACGCTCAACGAAACGGTTGCAGCGTCGCTTTCTCAAAGACGATTCTCGATGGAAATGGTTGGTCTCTTCGCGCTGACGGCATTGCTTCTCGCCGGGCTCGGAATTTATGGTGTGATTTCGTATTTGGTAAGTGAGCGGACGCACGAGATCGGGATCCGCCTCGCCCTGGGGGCATCAAGGTCGAACATTCTGCGCATGGTTCTGCATCAGGGATTGGGTCTCGCAGTTGTGGGTGCCGCAGTTGGACTTGTTTGTGCCCTGATTGTTTCCCACTTGATGGCAAGTCTGCTCTACGGCGTGCGACCGACAGATCCTTTCACATTTGCAGGTGTCGCCCTTCTTCTTGTCGGTGTCGCTTTGCTCGCCTGCTATGTCCCTGCGCGGTACGCCACGCGCGTCGATCCGATGACCGCGCTCCGTTATGAGTAATCTTCGCCTCGCGTTGCGTCAGTTGATTAAGAATCCGGCGTTCTCGGCCGTCGCTATTATCACGCTCGCGCTCGGCATCGGGGCGAACACTGCGATCTTTAGCATCGTCAACGCAGTTCTGCTTCGGCCGTTGCCATATCCCGACGCGGACCGAATCATGGTGCTCAACGAATCATCCGGGCCCGGGCAGGATTACTCGGTAGCGCTTCCGGATTATTTCGATTGGCGAAACGACAACACCGTCTTCGAACATCTCGCCGCTACCCATAAGGAATCGCGAAATCTGAGCGGAATCCCCGGTCGTGATCCGGAACGCGTCTCCTGCGCATCGGTGACGCGCAACCTCTTCAACGTTGTTGGAATGAGCGCACAGATAGGCCGGTCTTTTAGGGAAGATGAAGACAAGGTCGGCGCGCCACCGGTCGTTGTGATTAGCGATCGGTTGTGGCGGCGGGCGTTCAATGCGGACCCGAGCGTGCTTGGGCGTTCAATCACTTTGCACGATCAAAACTACACGGTCATCGGCGTGATGCCGCCGCAGATGACCTCGCCGCAGGACACGGACGTCTGGCTGTCGATGATGCGCCGCAGCAACAACCCCGCGTGGATGGATCGCTCGCATCATCCGATGATTTATGTCTGGGGCAAGCTCAAGCCCGGCGTGACTGTCGATCAAGCGCGGACGGAAATGAAAGGGATCGCGGCGCGGTTGGAGAAAACGTATCCGGATACGAACGGCGGAGAGACAACGGTCGTTACTCCGTTGCTCGATAATCTCGTCGGCAAGTATCGAACGAATCTCGGCCTGCTGCTTGGAGCGGTGGGCCTCGTTTTGTTGATTGCCTGCGCCAATCTCGCCAATTTGTTTGCCGCGCGAGGCGCTGCCCGAGCGCGAGAATTTGCCATCCACGCGGCAGTCGGAGCGACCCGCGGGCAAATCATTAAAAAGCTTTTGTCCGAGAGTTTTTTGATCGCGCTCCTCGGTGGAGCACTTGGCTTTCTATTTGCGGTTTGGGTCCGCAGCGGCCTAATCGCGTTGAGTCCCGGAGACGTTTCCCGATTTCAAGAGATCTCATTCGATCTTCCCGTCCTCGGATTTACATTTTTGATCGCATCGCTGACCACCGTGCTTTTCGGATTATGGCCGGCTTGGCAGGCTTCGCATGCTAACGTTCAACTCGCGTTGAAAGAGGGGTCTTCGGCCAGCGGCGATCCGCCGTCCGCCAAACGTGCGCGCGACTGGCTCGTGATCAGCGAAATCGCGCTGACCCTCACGTTGTTGGTTGCAGCCGGACTTGTTCTGAAAAGTTTTTCGAAGATGCAGACACTTCAACTCGGATATGAGCCACGAAATCTTTTCAGCGCCCGTTTTGAGTTGCCGTGGAAAACCTATTCGAGCCGGGAAAAGATCGGTACGTTTACTAAAGCGCTGCTCGACAAGGTTAGCGCGATTCCGGGTGTTCAAACCGCGGGAATTGGCTCGAATTCGCCATTGATGGGCGGTTGGCAGACCGGGTTTTATCGCGAAGGATCACGACCGGTTTTGCAAAGCAACATGCCGTCGGCCGATTTGGAAGTAATCACCGGTGATTATTTTCAAACTTTCAAAGTTCCCCTTCTTCGCGGCCGCACGTTCAACGAACGTGACACCAAGGATTTACCGCGCGTAATCGTGATCGACCAGGCAATGGCGGAGCAGGTCTTCCCTGGCGAAGATCCAATCGGCAAACGGCTCTCCGTCGACCCCGGCAACGATGAAGAAGGCTATGTGATGTCGGAAATCGTCGGCGTTGTGGGCCGAATGCGATTTCACGCGATCGATGAGATGGCGCCACTGCCGATCATTTATTGTTCCATGGCGCAGGTGCAACGAACCAGTCTTGGTCTGTTTGTGCGTTCGAGCATGGGTGCCGCGGCGCTAAGTAAGTCGATTCGCGATGTTGCCGCATCGATCGATCCAAACCAGCCGGTGTTCGACGCGCGGCCGATGTTGGATCGTGTCCAGGAAACCTGGGGAACCCATCGGCTGCTGAGTTTTCTATTTTCCATTTTCGCCGGGCTCGCGCTGCTGCTGGCCACTATCGGTCTTTACGGATTGCTCGCCTATACCACGCTCAAACGCGTCCGTGAAATCGGCATTCGGCTCGCGCTTGGCGCGCGCCCGGCACAAATCCGCGCCCTCGTTCTTTCGCACGGACTGCAACTGCTGTTGATCGGTTCTGTGTTCGGTCTGGTTGCAGCCTTTGCCCTGTCGCGCGCGCTGCAAAGCGTGCTTTTTGAGGTGAAAGGGATCGATCCGAGAATTTACCTCAGCGTCGGCGCGCTTCTTTTCGCCGCTACATTTTTGGCTTCGTGGGTCCCGGCTCGCCGTGCCTCGCGGGTCGATCCGATTCAAGCCCTCCGTGAGCAATGATGAATATGCCTAAGGAATGCCAACCGAATCGCATTGGACTGAATAGAACAGCACTTGTTTATGCTTAGAGATCTTCGATTTGCTTTGCGCCAACTACTCAAGCAATGGGGCTTTACAGCCATTGCGGTCCTTACACTGGCACTTGCCATCGGCGCGACTACTGCGGTGATAAGTCTTGTTAACGCGCTTCTGATTCGGCCGCTCCCGTATCGAGAACCGCAGCAGCTCGTCCTGCTCCTTCAGCATTTCAAATCGCAGAATCTCGAGCGCATTCCCGTTTCACCGGCGGAGTTCGTCGACTACGAAACGCGAGCACATAGTTTTGAAAAGCTCGGCGCGTTCAGTTACACAAATTTCAATCTCGCCGGAGAGGATAAGCCCGAGCGGATTTCAGGCGCCACTCTAACCGCAGATGTGCTGCCGTTGCTTGGTGTTTCGCCAATCAAGGGCCGATTTTTCGAAGCCGAAGAATGCACGCTCGGTCGCGACGATGTTGTGATCATCAGCGCGCGTCTATGGCAACGCCGGTTCAACAGCGACCCACAGATCATCGGCACGAAGCTTCTCCTCAACGGCAAAACCTTCACCGTTGTCGGAGTAATGCCGGCGAGTTTCGATTTTCCGCTTCAGCTTTTCAACCTCGGCAACGGTGCCCAATTTGGCGGGCGCGCTGAAATTTGGCAGCCACTGGCGTTCACCGATGATCAGATGAAAGCGCGTTACTCGCGCAGTTTCGCGGTTATCGGACGATTGGCGTCGGCGACGTCGGTCGCGCAAACACAGGCGGAGATCGAGACGATTAACGCGCAGATGCGCCACGAGCATCCGAAT